>Ga0265294_10002150_pt1 | contig 26050 bp, 25 predicted proteins | sample MunlanPumphouse3_FD_192504 | JGI IMG/M metagenome (GOLD analysis project Ga0265294, IMG submission 192504) | Groundwater microbial communities from a municipal landfill in Southern Ontario, Canada - Pumphouse #3 | ecosystem: Environmental > Aquatic > Deep subsurface > Groundwater | place... | reverse complement strand
AAGCGTAGACTTGTTCGGCACTAGCACTATCTAAATTACCTGTTGGTTCATCAGCGACGATTAGTTTTGGTTTTCCCATAATCGCCCTCGCAATCGCAGTTCTTTGTTGTTCGCCACCACTCATCTCTTTAGGATAATGATGATAAACATGACCTAAACCAACTGTTTCCATTAGTTTAATGGCCGCTGCTTTTTCTTTTTTGCCAACTCTTTTCTTTTGAATCCGTAAGGGTAATAAGACGTTTTCTAAAGCATTAAACTCTGGTAATAAGTAATGAAACTGAAAGACAAAACCTAAATGATGGGCTCTAAAATGAGCTCTTTCTTTTTCATTCATTTGAGTAATTAACTTATCGGAAATATAAACCTCTCCACTACTAGCCTCATCAAGGCCAGTAATTAAATTAAGAAAGGTAGTCTTTCCCGAACCAGAAGCACCGACAAGCCAAGTTAAAGAATGTTCTTTAATGTTTAAAGTAACATTTTTTAAAACATCGGTCTTAATCTTTTTACCATAGGTTTTTGTTAATCCTTTCACGACAATTAAATCTTTATTCATTTTTTATCACCTCAATAATTCTTAAATTTTTAATCCATCTTAAGGGCACAAGGGCCGCTAAAAAACTACTAGAAAACATAATTAAAACGGTAATGAGAGCATAGTGATTTTTTATTCCCGTTACTAAAGGTACCAAAGGAGAGTTGACAGTAGGGCGCCTAAAGACAAGCATAAAGCCTTGGGAAAGAAAATCGCCCAAAAACAATCCTAAAAGAGAACCGATTATTAAAAAGAAAATAACTTGAATTAAAAATATCAAACTAGTATTAAAATTAGTAATGCCCATCGCTTTTAAAATTCCGATTTGGTTGAGTTTATCGCGTAGTGAAAAAACGATTATAGAAGCGAGCCCTACAGCGATGGAAACCGCAGTAAAAAACTGGATAATATAAATTGAAGTATCTTCAATGTAAAGGGCGTTAACGATATAACCATTACCTTCTTGCCAGTTTGTTAAGGAAGAATCGGGATAATAATTTTTAATAGTAGTGTTAATATTTTCTTCCACTTGGTCGCTATTTAAAGGGTTGTTAGTTTTAAGTTCAATTAAGTTAGCTTTCCCTTTTAAAGCTTCTAATTTATGTAAAGTTTCAATGGTTGTAAAAGCCATTTTTTCAGCGAGTTCTAAATAGCTGCTTTGATAAACAGAGACAACTTTAAAAATGACGGTTTCGATAGTCTTTTTATCGATAACAATATCAAATTTAAGAGGAGCGTCAATGGCGTCTTGAGGGTCATTAAAACCCAATTTTTGGGCAAGTAGGTGTCCGACGGCAACCTCACCAAAGAAGTTAGGATCATCTATGAGTGTTTTTGGTAGTCTATTATCATCACCGCTAGCTATTCTGGAGCGGATATTTTGAATATTAGCACCTTCTTTAAAATCCATCCCCTTTAATAAAACCGGGAAATCACGATTTAAATAAAGTCGATTGACAATACTTGGTAAAGTGAGGGCGTAAGAAATCGTTTTAAGACGGTTATCATTGTTAAATAACTCTTCTCTAAAGTCGGAAACGCTATTATCAGAATAAGAGTCAAAATCGAAGTCTCCTTTAATATAAAGATGGCTTCCAGTTTCCGCTGTCGCACTTAAAACAACCTTTTTTAAACCTTGGCTAGCATTGTAAATAAAATAAAAAACAGCGACGCCAATAGTAATAATAAGAATCGTAATTAAGGATTGAATTGGTTTTTTAAAAATAAATTTAAAAGCAATTTTAAAATTTAACATGAGCACCCTCTTTTAATAATTATATCTTAACTACAGTTAAAAACAATCTTTATCCAGAAATTAGTTCATTTAAGGTAAATTATGGGAATATTTGTTTAATTTTGAGTTAATTATAGTATAATTAAGAAAAGGATGGTTTGATGAAAAAAATAGTGGGGAGTTTTTTGGTATTCTTGTTGATGTTTTTAGGGGGATGCCAAAAAAAAGAAAGTATTATTACGGAGATTTTAAAAGAAGTCGAGTTTAATTTTAAAGAAGGAGATTCTTTTTTAAATGTTACTAATGATTTTGAAATAATTAAAGAGAGCGTTACTTATCCAGAGGCGATCTTTTTTTGGGATTCTTCAGATCCCAAATCTGCCAGCATCGCTAACAATAAGATCAAAATAACGAGGCCAAAAGAAGATGATCTCGAATTAACTCTTTATCTAACTATTTTTTATCAAGGTGAAAGTCTTTTTAAAGATTATCATTTTATTATTAAAGCCGATGATAGCGACGTTATTGGTGAACCTATTATCCCTAGTAAAAAGTATTACCGCCTCACCTTTAAAAGCGAAGAAGAAATCTTTTTAAGGGAAAGAATTGAAGCGGGCGAAACTAAAGACTTAACAGGAGTTATTCCTCCTCTCAAGGAAGGATATCTTTTTGCAGGTTGGCTTTTAAATGAAGAACTCGTTACTGAAGTTAAAGTAACCAAAAACACCACTTTAAGAGCACTTTTTAATCAAGAATTACTAACAAAAGATGATGAAGATGAAACGGCAGTCTTAAATGATCTTTTTGATCTTTGGGTTGCTGATTATTACCTCGAGAAAACAAAATTAAATTGGCCTTTAAAAGGTCTAAGGGGAAGCGATTTTAGTTACCAACTTAAAAATGAAATCGATGAAACTTATTTAGACTTAACTAAGATGACTATTAATCCTCCTTTAAATGAATTTACGACAGTTACTTTAGTTGTAACGGCTAGCAAAGCTGGTTTTAGTGAAAGTAAAGAAATTATACTTTCTTTAGGTGAACCAGAGTTGATTTTATCAGAAGAGATCGCTTTTTTAGAAGAAGGTGCTATTTTTAAAATAGCTGGTGTGATTAGCGGTTTTTATCAAGATGATGAAAGTTATCATTACTTTTTTAAAGATGAAAGTGGAGCTTTTTTGTTAACGACTGAGTCTTATTATGGGTTACCTGCCTTTTATGAAGTGGAGTTAATCTTAAGAATTTATCAAAACGAACCCCTTATTATTACCTCTAAAGTAGGTGATTTTAAAAGGGTGGAACCGCTTATTGTTGCTGATGAGGAGCTTCTTAAAAATAGTGTTAATGAATATCTCTATTTAGAAGGAATCGTCACTAAAGAAGCTTTAAACAAAGAGTCGCTGCTTTATGTTGGTAATAATAACTACCAAATGATTATTAAAGATACTAAGTCTAAACCGCTTTTTAGTGGTGATTATCTCAGTTTAAAGGGTTATTTAATCAAAAAAGAAGAAGAATTAATTATTATTGTTACTGATAGTGAAAGCATTAAAACTTTCCCATTATCAAATGCAGAAATAAGCGATATAATTGCAACTTCGCTTGATTTTAAGGAGGCGGTTATTAAATTGAGTCAGCTTCCTGTTTTAGCTACTATCGATCCCGTTTTTAAGAGTGAGATAAGTTGGTCAACCAGTGATGGTGTTGTCATCGAAGAAGGAGAATTCTTAATTCCTGAAAATTTAAGAGAGTTTAACTTAACTGCTACGATAAGAATTTCTAAACATCAAAAAATGACTAAAACTTTTCTTGTTATTGTCGATGATTAAGGACTTTTAAAATTATATAAAACTTTTAAGTGTTCTAAAATAGTAATCGTATCCTTTGTATGTTTAATTATTTCTTCAATTGATTTATAAACAAAAGGTGCTTCATCCAAAGTCGCTTTGGAGACAGAAGTAGTCCAAATTGATTTCATAACTCGTTTAAATTTATCTAAAGAAAGAAATTGTTTTGCTTTTTTTCTTGACATTACTCTTCCTGCCCCATGAGGAGCGGAGTAATTCCAATCAGGATTACCCTTCCCTGAGGCGATTAAAGAGCCATCACGCATATTGATGGGAATAAAAAGCCTTTCTCCCTTAAGGGCGCTTGTAGCGCCTTTTCTTAAAATCTTATTTTTGATGTCTAAATAATTATGAATAGATTCAAACTCGTCAACGATAGTGAAATTCATTTTAGCGACGATTTTATCGCGCATTCTTTTTCGGTTTAAACTAGCAAACTTTTGAGTTATTTGCATATCATGAAGGTAATTATCAAACTTTTCACCTTTTAAATAAGGCTCGTTTTTCATCGCTTTAGTCCAGTAGTTAGCGACTTGAGTTCCTAAATGGCGGCTCCCTGAATGAATAACTAAATAAAGGCCGTTTTCACTTTCATTAATTTCAATAAAGTGATTTCCGCCTCCTAAAGTTCCCACACTTTTATAAGCACGGTCTATATTTACTTTGGCAATAATATCTTCAATAACGACTGTTGAGTCTTGCCTCTTAGAATAGACATTAAAACCACTAGGGATTTCTCTTCTAATAAAGTCATCTAAAACTTTATAGTTGATATGGAGATCTCTTTTATTGGAAATTTTAGTAACTAACATCCCACAACCGATATCAACGCCGACAAAGTTAGGAATAACGGTATCGGTAATAGTTTGCGTATAACCGATGGGAACGCCATAACCCACATGGACATCAGGCATTACTCTAATTTTAAGACCTTTTGACCAAGGTTCATTTAAAACAGCTTCTACTTGATTTTGAGCTTCTTTTTCAATTTCATCAGTAAAGATTTTAGCTTCATTATATTTCCCTTTAATGGTAATAATAGTATCACTCCTTATAAATTCATTTTACCATAATGGTAATTTAGTTAAGATAAAACGATAAAACTCCTTCTTAAAAGGGCTAGTTAAATGCCAACTCTTAATTGCATGTCGAAATGATTTTTGTTAAGATAATTAAGAAGGTTTAATTAATATTAAGGGGTAACGATGGAAAGTTTATTTAAATATTCAAAAGCAGTAAAAGAAGCACTTGATAATAATGAGGAGATTGTTGCTTTAGAATCGACAATTATTACTCATGGAATGCCTTATCCGGATAATTTAAAAACAGCTTTAAATGTCGAAGAGATTATTAGAAAAGAAGGAGTAACTCCAGCGACGATTGCGATTATTAAAGGAAAAATTCATTTTGGTTTAGAAAAGGAAGAGTTAAATTTTTTAGCCCAAGAAAGCTCCGTCTATAAAGCTTCTAAAAGCGATCTTAGTTATGTTTTAAGTCAAGGTTTAACGGCCTCTACGACAGTCGCGAGTACTATCTTTTTAGCGAGTTTACAGAAAATTAAAGTTTTCGTTACGGGTGGGATCGGTGGGGTTCACCGTAATTATTGTGAACTCTTAGATGTTTCTAATGATTTAGAAGCCTTAGCGGAAACAAGTATCACTGTTGTTTCTGCGGGTATGAAGGCAATCTTAGATATAGCTAAAACAAAAGAATACTTAGAAACAAAAGGAGTTACTTTAATTGGTTATCAAACAAACCAACTTCCGTCCTTTTATTCAAGCGAAAGTGGTCTTCAAGTAGACTTAAGATTAGAAACGCCAAAAGCAGTGGCTAACTTAATAAAGATGCAAGAACGCCTGCAACTAAAAAAAGCAATTATGATCGCTAATCCGATTCCAAAAAAAATGGAAATTAAAAAAGAATTAGTGGCTGATTATTTAAAGAAAGCCGAAGAGAAGTTAAAAAAAGAAAATGTTAAAGGAAAAGCAGTAACGCCTTTTTTATTAAAAGAAATAGTAAAAGAGTCTAAAGGTGATTCACTCAAAGCTAATATTAGTTTAATTTATCATAATGCTAAGTTAGGTGCTTTAATTGCGAAAGCATTAAACGAGGAAAAAAGTAAATGAAAGAATATCTTCTAGATTTAGATAGTAGTTATTTCAATCAATATAATAGCCCTAAACTAAGCACTTATCCACTCTTACTTTCTTTATTAGCTACCAAACATTTAAAAAGTACAGATCAAAAAGTAGGAGCGGCCATTCAAGATAAATATGCTTGGGTTTTAACAGCGATGAAAATTGATCTTAAAGCTCCTATTGATTTAAAAGAGCTATTAGGAGTAACTTGGTATGGAGGAAGTAGAGGGCCTTTTTACCGCCGTGAGTATCAACTTTTTAAAGATGATAAAGTTTATTTAGAGGCTGCTAGTTATAGTGTTTTATTAGATTTAGAAACGAGGAAAGTCTTTAGAGGTAAAAACTTACCATTTGAAGAACTCCCTCTTAATGAAACTAAATTAGTCGCTTTGAAGACTAGTTTTAGAGAAACTATTCCCTTTTATGAAGTTTATCAGGGGAAAGTTACTAACTCTGATTTAGACCTTTTTAATCATGTTAATAATCTTAAATATAGTGAGATTTGCTATGATGCTTTAACTCTTGAAGAAGTAAAAGCTTTAAAAAGGCTAACTTCAATTGATCTCTATTTTCAAAAAGAAATGAAGTTAGCTGATCTTTATAGTGTTAATAAAGCAGTGAAAAATAATAAAATATATTTAAATATTATTAATTTAACAACTAATACTAACTCTTTTACGATGGTTTTAGAGTTTTAAGAAAGAAGGAAAAATATGAAAGCAGTTGTCATTGTTTTAAATGATTTAAATTATCTTGATGAGGTTTTAGAAGCCTTTGTAAGGTTAGGTGTAGAAGGAGCAACGATTCTTGACTCTTATGGGATGGGAAAAGCCTTAAGAGACAGTAAGTCACTTAACTACTTAATGAAGGGTAGTATTGAAAGAAGTATCCCTAAAGAGACTGAAAGTTCTAAAACAATCTTTTCTATCGTTCCTGATAATGAAAAAGCTGATTTTTTAATTAAAACAATTGAAAGCATTTTATATCGTTCGGAAAGTAAATTAGTAGGTTTTTTATTTTCCTTGCCAGTTTCATCGATTAATCCAATTATTAAGAAATAAGTAACCAATTAAAGTGTGTAAATACGTAAGGAATTGTTTTTTTAAAATGGAATCTCAAACTTAATTTTTTATAACTATAACACCAATTTTAAGAAACTCATTAATTAATTTGATAAGTGTTAAAACGAAAAAAACGTTTGAAACTCAATGAAATAGGGTTTTTAACGAATAATTAATGTTTATCTCTATAACTAATTTAATGTTTAAAACAGTTTGTTTAAAATTAAGATCTTGCTGAAAATATTTTTAAATAAAAACGATTATTAATAGTGAAATCATTAATCCTTATCTTTTAGGTTGCTGTTATGGCATGGTTGGAGAGTTCAAGTAATATTTTATAATTGCTTGAGTGCCTTCTTCGCTAGCTTCTTTTAAAGTGGTAAGAATTTTTTCGGTGTTTTTTAAAAGTGGTAACTCTTGTAATTTAAATTCCTCAAGAGCTAAACGGAGATCTTTTAAAAAGTGTTTAATATAAAAGCCGGGCTGGTAATCTTTTTCAATCATCTTTTTACCGTTTACGGCAGCTTGCCAGGAATTGGCACTACCGCCAGTAATAACTTTTAAAAATTTTTCTAAATTTAAATTCTTATTGGTAGCGAAGGTGATTCCTTCAGCGATTCCCACTAAATTACCGGCAATGACAATTTGATTGGCAAGTTTCATGTTTTGACCACTGCCGGCTGCGCCCATGTAAGTAATAGTTTTACCCATCATTTTAAAATAAGGTAAGACTTCTTTATAAACTTCATAATCACCACCAACCATGATAGAAAGAGTAGCGTTAATCGCGCCGAGGTCGCCGCCAGTGACGGGAGCGTCAAGCATTTTTAATTCTTTTTTTAAGGCCTTCTCATAAAGTTCTTTTGCCAAGGTAGGGCTAGAAGTAGTCATGTCCACTAAAATCGCTCCTTTTTTGGCAAGAGGGATGATTCTCTCATAAATATCTCTAACATCGTTTGGATAACCAACAATGCTAAAAATCAAATCTTTATCACCAACTGCACTTTCCAGTTCTTTAACTACTTTAACTGCTGGTTTTAAAGCTAATGCTTTTTCATAAGTACGATTATAACAAGTGACGTCAACGCCATTTTTGGCTAGATGTAAAGCCATTGGTTTTCCCATTACACCAGTGCCGATAAATAATATTTTCATGTTTTCACCTCATGCTTATTATCGCTTATTTTTTCTTGGCTTGCAAATTTTTTTAACTTGAAATAAAAATCTTTAAAACAATTTTCTTTTAAAACGCTGAACTTTTCCTATTGATAGCATTTTCTTCTTAAAAAAGATTGCAAAGAAGTTCTTTATATGATATCTTTACTTTGATATCTCCGAATCAAGTGAGTGGGGGAACCAACTTTGGGGTGAATTTTATTAAAAAGAGGACACTTAATGTTCTTAACCCGTCAGCTAACCTCATAGGAGTAATTAAGCGTATTTTTAAATAGGCTTTTATTTTTTTTGAGGTGAGATGATGGAATTATTGTTAAAAGTATCAATAGTGTTAATAGTAGGCTTTATTGGCGGAAAATTAGCGCGCCGTTTAAAACTTCCTGATGTTTCAGGATATTTAGTATTAGGGATAATTTTAGGGCCTTCTTTAGGTTTTATTTTTAAAGACTTTTCTGGTGTAATTACCAATACCGATCAGGAAAAGCTAAAATTTATTGGTGAGATTGCTTTAGCTTTTATTGCTTTTTCGATTGGCAGTGAGTTTAACTTTAAGGTGATGAAAAAGATTGGCAAGAAAATAAATACTATTGCTGTTTTTGAAGTATTGGTAGCGGTTTTAAGTGTTTTTGTGGTCCTCTTTTTTATTCCTAAACCAGCGCCTATAATGAATGGTTATCAACCTTTTAGTAAAAACAATCTCGCTTTTGGACTGATTTTAGCGAGTATGAGTGCGGCTACTGCACCAGCGGCGACTTTAATGGTAATGAGGCAATACCGAAGTTATGGTCCCGTTACTAAAACGGTTTTGCCGGTAACGGCCTTAGATGATATTTATGGAATTGTTGTTTTTGGGTTTGCGATTTCTATTGCTCAAATGTTAGTCTCTCCAAGTAATGCTAAATTAGTGTTAGTTATTTTTAAACCCTTTATTGAAGTCTTTGGTTCGCTTCTTTTAGGTGGTATAATAGGTTATCTACTAAGTTTAGTAGTTAATAGAAAAGGGCAATCTCGGGATGATTTACAAATAGTTTCAATGGCGGCGGTTTTCTTAATTATTGGGTTAGTTTTCTTAATAAATAAAAGCTTAACTGCCAGTAATTTAGTGTTTTCTAATTTGCTCGCTAATATCGCTTTAGGGACTGTTTTAGCGAATAAAGCCCGGGAAAGTAATAAGACCTTTAAAGCGGTTAATGATTTTACTACTCCCTTTTATATTTTGTTTTTTACTTTAGCTGGCGCTTCATTAAACTTAGGGATTTTAAAAACAAATATTATTATTGGTATTTTAGCGTTATTTTATGTCTTGGCGCGTGGCTTTGGTAAATATGGTGGTGCTTATCTCGGTGCTCGAATTGCGAAAGCAGAGGATGAAGTAGTTAAGTATTTAGGGTTAGCACTTTTACCTCAAGGGGGAGTTTCTTTAGGATTGTTAGTAGTGGTAGGTTCTTTAATACCGGCCTTTTATCCGGCGATCGCGACTATTATTATGTTAAGTATCTTAGTATATGAAACTAGTGGACCAATTTTTGCTAAATATGCTTTGTCAAAGGCAGGAGAAATTGGCGGTTTAGATAAGTTAGAATTATTATCTTCAATTGAAGGAATAGAAGGAGCTTAAAATGGAAATACTTTTTATTGTTTTAAATGATTTATCTTTTTTAGATAAAATTATGCAAATATTTGTAAAAATGAATGTTAGAGGAGCGACAATGTTAGAAAGCGAAGGAATGGCGAAGGCAATTTTAAAAAGCGAAGGCTTGAGCTTTTTATTAGAAGGACCATTTGAAAAGATGCTTCCGGGGAGAATTGCTAACTCAAAGACTATTTTTACAGTTATACCTGATGAAACAACTACGAAAAAAGTTATCTTAGAACTTAAAGAAACTTTAAGATCAGAAGAAGATAAAACAATTGGTTTTATGTTTACGCTTCCTGTTAGTGGGATTTATCCTCTTAAGAGTAAAAGCGAGTAAGCAAGCATTAACTGTTTGCTTTAGCAAGTGATTTTGATATTATAAAATTATAATTCTCGCCACGAAAATCGTCTTAAAAAGGTGACAGGTGTAAAACGAGAAATATAAGTAGAGAGAATCAAATTACAAATGAACCAAATGAGATGATACTCCTTAAGTTGACACATTAAATAATAAAAAAGAAAAATTTATTATTAATGAAATACTTAGGGGGTATTTTTTATCTCAAAAAGAAAAAGATATACGTTTTAAAAGTAGCCAAAAAGCCCTAACAATTAGAAGGAAAAATATAAATTACTAAAGTTAGAAGTGTTATTAATAAAATTGTTTGCCAAATTTCAGATGGAAAAATAATTAATTTGGGATTTATAGATAAAAATGTCATATTGCTAATTAGCCTTTAAAAGTTTTATGATATCTAAATGTACTTAACCAATATTAGCTGGGCTTTTATTAATTATAATTGATTTCGTAGCTAAATGGTTTCGCTCTACTAAAAGTTCTTTAAAGCGAACAAAAAGCGTAAAATGTTACTTTTTGTCTTCTATATCGAACAAAAATAGTGTGATGCTATGTTATTTGTTAGTGTTGATAATATTGAATATAAGAAGCAATGATATTATTTTATAAGTAAAATATTACTCACCAATTGATATAGTGCTATTTCTTAATAATATATACACTATTTAAATAAAAATAGGCAATGTCGTCATTTTCCCCATTTATTTTATTATTTTATTCGCCTTATTTTTTAACTCGTTTTTTGGTGTTTTTTCTTAATTGCCTAGATTCCCCTAGATTCCCCTAGATTTCCCTAGATTTCCCTAGATTTCCCTAGATTTCCCGTGATTATTTGTAAAATTAATGATACAATCTAATTGGCAGGTGATGAAGATGATTTTTAAAGAGAAATCAAATATGGTTGAATATAAGAAAATGTTACCGAATGACTCAATAAGGTGGTTGAAAACAATTGTTTCTTTTAGCAATACTGCAGGTGGCGAACTTATAATTGGAATAGAAGACAAATCTTTAAAAGTAAAGGGAATCAATGAAGTGCGATCTATTTTTGAACAAAAAATAATTGAAACTATTTATAACTGCATTGAACCTAAGCCTATTGTGAATATTGTATTTAAAAACATTAATGATAGTGATATTGCTATTATTCAAGTGGCTAAAGGAAACGAACGACCTTACTTTATAAAAAAACAAGGCTTAGAAGAGGGGTGTTATATTCGCTACGGATCTACTGATCAAAAAGCAACAAACGCTCAACGTACTGAATTAATGTATAATAAAAAAAATGAAACCTTCACTAGCAAACTTTATGAAAATAAAGGTAAACTATTAAAAGTCAATGAAGTTAATATTAATGATTTTCTAGTAGAGATTAACAAAAGAGTAAAAACAGATAAAAGTATAAGTTTAAATAAGTTATTAGAATGGAGCCTCATTAAACAAAAATTCAATGATAACTATGTAACTAATGGTTTAATACTGCTTTTAGATAATAGATTTAATTATAGTTATCTTAAAATAGGTTTTTTTGGAGGCGAAAACAAAACAAATCTCATTAAAGACGAAAACATTAACGGCACAATTATTGAACAGTATGATGAAACTATGAAGTTTTTATTGAAAAATCTTAAAACCGAGTATAAATTTGGCGTTTTAAGAGAACAACAATACAAGGTGCCAGAAGTTGCATTACGCGAAGTTATCGCCAATGCTATTGTTCATAGAAACTATTTAGAAGAATTGCCTATTAGAATTAGTATATTTAATGACCGAATCGAAGTATTTTCTCCAGGAACATTTTTTGATGGATTACAATTAGAAGATGTTTTAAGTGGAATATCAAAATTAAGAAATCCTAATATTAGTGAAATATTCTATCATTTAGGAATTATTGAAAAATGGGGTTCTGGTATCGCAAAAGCAAATAAATCCTTAAAAGACAACTCCATGAAGCCATTAATATTTGAAGTAAGTAGTATTCATGGTGTAAATGTTATCATTAAATTTGAAAAAGAAAGTTTCAAAGAAACCTTTAATGAAGAGTTGGACGAGAAGAATTATTTGTTAAAAAAACAAACATTTACACGTAAAGATTTAGAAAAAGATTTAAACTTTACCCTTAATCAAGCACGATACCAAATAGAAAAATGGCTAGTAGAAAACAAAATTACTAAACAAGGTGGCGGACCAAAAACGAACTATAAAGTTAATAAATGATGAATGACAAAATAGCCGAAAAACCTGGGCATTTATTACTTTAACCATAGTTGTATTTTCTTATACTTGAATACACTTCTTTAATCATTAAGTAGAAAACATTTTTTTTAAAAAGATAATTTAGAAAAAGTATTCAAGATTATGGAACTGTTAAAACTTATTAATGGTAGAGCAGTTTTTAAACTCTAAAATTCAGAGATAACAGCGATACAATTGTTTTTTTGGTTTTAAAAACTAAAAGCAAACTAAAATAATAACATTATCTATATTAATATAAAGTTATTTCAATAATACCAATCTTTTAAAACATTCGGATTATTGATAGCCTTTAAGATATTTTCATAACTTGAAACGATTATTTTTCTATCGAATCAATTTGCAACGATTAAAATGTTATCGTTGCAAAATTTTAATAAAAGTGTTGTATTTTAAATGAGCGGTAACCTATTATGAAACTTATTTGAACAGTAGAACATCAATATCACGTAACAAAATTCTCAGTTTTGTGTTTTTTAGATTAGGTATCATCGAACAATTTGGGATAGGAATAAAAAGAATTATCAATAGTTATCAAAATATAGATGAAAGGCCATCATTTTTAATTGATGATTATCAAATAAAGATTATTTTACCAGTTATTGGCTATAAATATTATCGGTTAAATGATAAAGACGCCATTATTTCTTATTTAAAAGCTCATCCTAATTCGTCAAGAGCAGAAATAGAAATTAAACTTAAAATCGAAAAGGCAACGTTGTTAAGGAACCTTAATGAATTAATTTCAAATAATTTAATTATGAAAAAAGGCAATGGTCCCAATGTTACTTATTCGTTCTTATAACAAAACACAGCGAAATCTTGAAGCGAGAATTTGACAATTACGAATTGATTAATCGATTTTTATGAAGAGATGTTTAGAAATTGGGCAAAAGAAAAAATGAAATTTTAGAAAAAGTTTAAAAATGTTCTGAATTTTTCATTTCAATATTACTTTTTAGAAATATTATTTAAATCAATTTAAAATAGTAAAAGAGCTTAACGCAGAAACTTATCTAATAATATAAAACCTTCCTAGGCCCGTTGTTAATGGGGGCTTTGATTTTTCCTTTACATCAATCAATGAGAGTGATATAATATAAGTGAAACGTAATTCACTGAAACATAATTCACTGAATTGTGATTCAGTAAAAAGGAGAACGAAAGCAATGTTTATTGGAAGAAATAAGGAATTACAAATTTTAAAGGAAAAATACAAAAGCAATAATTTTGAGTTTGGGATTATCCATGGAAGAAGGAGGGTTGGTAAAACTTTTTTAATAAGAGAAAGTATAAAAAATAAAAGAGCAATATATTTTTTAGCTCAACAAGCTAATGAAAAAACTAATTTAAGGTTATTTAGTAAAGCATTTGGGAACTATAAAGGTGTTGGTTCGATAAAATATGAATCATTCGATGAATTGTTTTTAGAGATATTTAAAGAAGAGGATTTAATTGTTATTATCGATGAATTTACTCATTTGCTAGAAGCCAATAACAGATTTGAATCGATGTTACAAGGCATAGTTGACAGCCACAAAGATCAATCAACGATTAAACTTGTTATTTCAGGTAGTGAAGTGGGGATGTTTGAAAACATATTTTCATCTAGCAGACCATTGTTTAATAGACAAACATTTCAAATTCATTTAAAAGAATGTGATTATTTCGAAAGTAGCCTTTATTTTCCTAACTTTAATAATGAAAATAAAATAAGAATTTACTCGGTTTTTGGCGGTTTGCCTTTTTATTTAAGTAAAATAGATGATCAAAACTCATTAGAAGAAAATATTATAAACTTAATAATTAAAGAGGGGGCGCAATTTGCCTCTGAAGTTCAAATGTTATTAAATACTGAACTAAGAAGTGTTCATGGTTATCAAAGTGTTTTACAGGCGATTCATAGCGGTAGTACAAGTCTTGCGCAAATCGATTCAAAGGCAGGCATCAATGATACTTCAAAAACGTTTAAATATATAAAAAAACTGATTGAATTAGAAATCGTAATTAAAGAGCACCGGTTTAAAGATAAACCGAACTCTAAGAAACATCTTTATAAAATCAAAAATAATTTCTTTGCTTTTTACTATCGCTTTATTTGGAAAAATGAAGCTTCAAGAGCGATAATGGAAGCAACTGATTTTTATGATGTTTTTATTAAGGAACAACTCGATGAATATGTAGCGATGCGATTTGAAAATATTTGTCAACAATACTTAGTTAAAAACTTTAAAAAACGCCATAAAACTCCAGCGTTACATATTGGGAGATATTGGTATAATAATAGAGAGTTAAAAAAAGATTTAGAGATTGATGTTTGTGTAGAATCAACAAAATATCTTTACGCCTATGAATGCAAATGGACAAATAATCAAATTACAAAAAGCATAATGGATAATTTAATTAATAAAAGTAAAGAAATAGGGGCGACAAAATATGGTGCTTTTTCTAAAAATGGTTTTGCTTTAAACATAAAAGATAAAGAATATGATTTAATTACTGTCGCTGATTTATTTAAATAATAGTGGCTAAAAAAGTTTTAAATTTTATCTTGACAATAAAGCAGGTTTATTTTATTAAAAAACATTGGTATTAAATACTCTAAAAATTAAAAAAAGTAATAAATATAATTACTGATGTTTTAAAGTGTTTTTAATATCATTAAGAATGTTTGCGCAACGCATTCTATCTAATCCCACAATTTCTGGAATTAATTTTAAATCTTTATCGGTAGGGTTTCCTGCCCCATTTACAGTCATTTCATGTTCCAATTTATCGGCTGTTTTTGTTAGATCGTATGCTTTTGATAAGGCATATCCAGCTATTTTTTCATCATAGATAAAGGAATGGTTTTTACCATGGTCATCTTTATTACCATGTAAGACGTTAAAACACATTCTGCGATATACTTCATATAAAGAGTTTTCGTTTTTAGTAATCGCTTTAGTTACTTGGAAAAGATGAATATAATCTAAATTACTAATTCGGTGGGTAGTTTCTAAAATGGAAGAAAGCGAGATAACATGAACTTTTTTCCCATCGCTGCGGTCAAAGCGTTTTGAGCCGAAAAAGCCTGCAGTTAGTTCTGATTTAAAAAGTTTAAATGGCGCCACGTTTATTCCGCATTTTTGAGCGAGAAGATTAGTGTTATATTCTAATAATCCAACATCGGTTTTTTCATTTAGGGAAGGAAACTTAACAATCCGCTCTTCATTATTTATTTTTAAATGAGCTTTAGGTTTAGCGCCTCCAGAGGAACCACCCAACTTATAAAGTCTATCAAGAGTTAATCCATCGGATTTATTTTTGACTTCTTTGTTGATATCCTGAACTAAGAGATCTAAGTTTAGATTGACATTTTCAGGGTTACTTGCTTGGCTCGGCCTATACTCTAAACCGCCAAGGCCAGTTTCGTTTATAATTGATAATCTTGTTAAAGGTGATAATTTATCAAAGTTTATTTGTTTTTTTAATAGTTTTCTTCTTATTAAAAACTCACCCCAACCATCAGGAAGCGAATCGTTAAAAACACCATATAAGCCTTTAAAATATGGGGAATCTGAAATATAAGCTTTATTAGACAAAGGAAGAGAAAACGGCGAAATTGGAAAGCCTTCGTTAAGCCAAGAATGAGCGTATTGAAAAGCAACCCTTCCCTCTTCAAAAAGTTCTAAATAACCAACGTTTTTATTATTGAAAATCACATCCATTTTTTTAATTGTCAAGTCCATTATTTTCACCTTAAATCTTTAATAATTGGATTTTTAAATAGTTTATTAAAGTCTTTTAATAATCCAATTGCATTACTAATTTTAAGTAGCGAAGTTAAAGAGATATTTCCTGTGGACTCAAACCTCCTGATTGAACCATAACTAACTCCTTATTTTTCACTTAATCTTTTTTGAGTTAACCCATCTTCTTTTCTTCTTTTAACGAATCTTTTTACCAAATTAGCAATTACTTTTTGTTCTGTGTGGACTTCTATAAAGCCGCTTATATCGATTTTTCCTCTTATCATAGTGCCAACATTTTAACATTTAAATCTATTTTTATTAATAATTGATAATATATGAGCACTTATAAAAGATGCGACATTTTATTTTTTAAAAAATCATGATAGCTTTGTCGGATAGCACATGTTAATAAATAAATTAAACTGTTTTTGAAGCAGCAACAAATATGTACTAACGAATGTAAGATATAATGTATTAAAAAGATAATTTATTTAGAGAGTTGTTGGAGCGTACCTATTGTGGTTTAGATTTAATTCGACCGTAATTCCAAACGAATCAAAAACATTCGACCGTAATTCCAAACGAATCAAAAACATTCGTTGCTGATATTGAGTCGAGATGTTTTATTTTAAACAAAATGTGTTTTAAAGTAAATAAGGTAATTAAGGTTTATTTTGATTATTGAAAATAAAGACAAACCCTTTAAATTATTAAAAACCATAAAATAAAGAATAATGTGATGTTAGTGGGATTTGCCGTTTTTAATAGATGACTTTAATACTAAGTTAAAAAGGGTGCTGATAGTATATTAGTAAATATCTTAATCAAGATCTCTTTTTTCATGTTAAAATAATTTAAAGAGAATTATTTATGAAGGGAGATTTTTAAATGCGATTTTTAAAGTTTATTATCTCTATTATTATTGCTTTATTAATTTTAGTGGGTGCGGTTTTAGTTTATTTTACAATTAGAGAATACCGTCCTCAAGATGAAGAAGTAATGACTGTTAGTAATAATAGTGAATTAGAAGTAGAATTAGATAAAGAAATTAGTCTTCTTACCTTTAATATTGGTTATGCTGGTTTAGGTGTTGATGAAGATTTTAAAATGGATGGTGGTAAAAAGGGACGCGCTGACAGTGAAGATGTTGTAAGAGGTTATTTAGATGGTATTAAAGATATCTTAAGTGAAGTTGAGGCTGATATTTTCTTACTTCAAGAAGTTGATAAACCTTCGAGAAGGAGCTACTTTATTAATCAAGTCGATGAATTTAGTGAACTTTTTAGCGATTATGATGAGGTTTTCTCTTATAACTTTTTAGCAGACTTTGTTCCATTTCCGTTTTCTTTTACTGATTATATGGGAAAAGTAGCGAGTGGAATTCAAACGTTAACTAAATTTAAAATAACCGAAAGCATTCGTTATCAAACTCCGGGAGGTTTTAAGTGGCCAGTGCGGACGGTCAATTTAAAAAGAGCGATCCAAGTTAATTATTTACCGATTAAAGATAGTGAGAAAGAACTTGTAATAATTAATCTTCATCTTTCTGCCTATGATGATGGAGAAATGAAAAAAGCAGAAACCATATTTTTAGCAGAAGAGATTTTGAAAAAAGAATATGAAAAAGGCAATTATGTTATTGTGGGTGGCGATTTTAATCAAACTCATCCTGATGTTATCGATAATTATCCGATTCCAACCGAAAAAAACCTTTGGAAACCACCGCTTTTTGATGTCGATGTTTTACCAAATGGTTTTCGGTTTATTTATAGTGAAACAGCAACTTGTAGGTCTTTAGATAAGCCTTTGAAAGATCCCGATAATCATTACTATTATATTATTGATGGTTTTATTATTTCCGATAATATTAGTGAAATAAGTTTTGAAAATTTAAATAAAGGCTTTTTATATTCCGACCATGAACCGCTCTTGTTAAAAGTTAAATTAATACCTTAATAATGAAGTATTATCATCTTTTAAAGACTCCCATTGGTGAACTTACTATTGTTGAGAGTAATGATAAGATTGTTGAAATAACTTTGAATGCCAGCAACTTAGAATCATTTATAAAAACAGAAACAAAATTAATTAAAGCTGCTAAAGAATGGTTAATTAGTTATTTTAAAGGAGAAGTTAAAACAATAGATTTCCCTTATTATCAAATGAAAACAAGCTTTCAAAATAAAGTTTATGAGGCAACTCAAAAGATTCCATTTGGAACTGTTAAAAGCTACCTTGAAGTCGCGATCGCAATCAATCATCCTAAAGCTTATCGTGCCGTCGGTAACGCTCTTAATAAAAATGATTTATTAATAGTGGTGCCTTGTCATCGGGTTGTTGGTAGTAATGGTTTGGGTGGTTTTGGTGGGGGGATTGCGGTTAAGAAGTTGTTATTAAAGCATGAAAAAGGAATTCTCATTTAAATAATTTTGTTTAATATCATAAGCCTCAAAAACTATTTTTGGGTTGTATTTTAAATAAACATATGTAAAAAAACTTATTTATTGTGTAGAATTTTATTTTACTTAATGCTATAAATATTATTTTTGTGTTTGTAGTGAAGGGTAAATAAAAGCGTTCAGTTTCATTAAACAATCATATTTGCTTGTTTTAATAAGAAACAATTAAAAGTGCTTGTTTTGAAAAAAAACAATCTAAAATGTTTGTTTTCTAGATTATTATTTTATTAATATTTTTTATAATTATAAAAATGGGGGAGAAATAATTAAATTAAGATAACATTAAAGCATTATAATTTTTAATAGTTATTGTTTATGTTAGACTTTCTTTGGTGATAAAATGATTAAATTGGTTTTTATGAAGCAAAAAGAAAAGAAATATTTAATTAGTTTAATTGGTTTTACTCTACTCTTTTCTTTTATTTACTTTATGTTAGATTATTTGTCTGGTGGGTATCGACCAATTAAGGCTGAGTTTGGCACTTATTTGGTTGTTTTAAATATTATTACTAATATTATAATGAGTTTTATTAGTGCTTTAATGTTTAACTTATCAACTGCTCTTCAAAGTCTTACTCGTGGTGGCGAAAGTACTGGTTTAATGAGTTTTATTAGTGTTATTTTTGGTTTTTTTACTTTTGGTTGTACCAGTTGTATGATTGCCTTTTTAAGCGCTATTGGGATTAGTTTTAGTGTGATGTTATTACCACTTTATAATTATCCTTACAAGTTAATAGGTTTAGGGCTTTTAGCGATTGTTTTTGTTATTCAACTTTTTATTATTAAAAATGCTAAATGTAAAATAAAATTTTAATAACCATTAGAAACAAACAAGGAGTTTTTTATTGTAGTATTTGAGTTCTCCCAAAACACTGAAATTTTTTTTGAAATAAGCAGTTTAAAATTGACATTATTCTGCTTTTTTATTTGATTTTATTAGCTTAAATAAGCCAAAATTTTTTTTGACTTTTCTTTTCACTTATATTTTTAACCCCTGTTTTGTCGCTAGTAAAGATGGTTTTTTGCTGCATTTTTATAGTAATATGGGCGAAAAGCACTTATACATAAATTGGAGATTATAAGTCTTGATAAGTAGAATCTATTTTGGATCTAATTGATTAAATATTAAAAGAATTGAATGTTTGTAACTATTTTTCTGAATGTCTTGGAAAAAAGGTTACAACAATCTCTCTGTATTATAATAATCTTATAAAGAGAAGATTTTTATTGTAACTATAGTTTGAATCAATATGTTGAAAAATATCATTTTGAATCAATAGTAAAGAAATTTATTAAAACTTATTTTATGAGGTAAAAATGAGAGAACTAATGATAGGTATTATTGAATAAAAATGTCTTATTGATTATAATGAAGGAGATGAAGAGGTAAACAAAGAATAAGTAATTTTTTGTTGGTAACTTCACTCTAATCGGTTAGGTAAAGTTTGTTTTAACCAAAAACTTGCAAATAAATTATTAATTTAAAGGGATGAAAAACTTGGACCAAAACAACTTTAAAATTGAAGCCCTAAATCAATATCAATATCTTTTTCCTGATCAAAAACTGTTAGCAAAATTTAATAAAGTTAATAATGCTTTTGCGAAAGCTGCTATAAGCGCTTTTTTGATTTTTATGGGTGGAGCAATCGTAATTGGAGTTTTAACAATAGTTTTAAAAGATGAAATTAAATATTTGTTTTTTAATATTAGTTTTTATTTATTAGCAATTCTTTATTCAGCCGTTTTGTTGCTTTTTCATTGGCCTAAAAGAAAGTTGCTTAAATTACAATATCAATTGCTTTTAAAATCTGAAATGGATTTTCAAAATGAAATATTGTTACATAAAAACTATTCTAGATATCAATTAAAATGGTCTTGTTTTTATGCAATTATATTATTTATTGCTTCGTTTTTATCGTTTAGCCTTTTCATAAGTGACTTAATCAGGGATAAAAATACTAGTTTAGCACCTGTTTTCGTTTTAATGCTTTTTCTAGTGTTGCTTATTCCTGTAATGGTTGCTAATTATTATTGTTTTAAAAACTTTCGAAAGCGGCAAAGAAAGATAGAAGAAAAAATAGATAGTAGTAATAATTAGTGTTGTGCATTTTTATTAAAAGTATAGAATAATCAGAAATAGAGCCAATGTAAACAAAAAAATCTCTTAATGTAAACTAAAGTTGCTAGAGATACTAGTGTTATTAAATGATAATAGCGCTAGGAAGGAGGATTAGATGTCAATAGGAAAACGAATAACTAAGTTAAGAAATGCTTTAAAAATGACTCAAGAAGAGTTAGCTGAAAAACTCGATGTTTCTAGGCAATCAATTTTTAAATGGGAAAAAGACTTAGTTATCCCTGAAATGGATAATATTATTAGATTAAGTAAAGTCTTTAATGTTTCTTTAGAGTATTTAGTTAATGGTAAAAAAGAATTTAAAAATAAGGTTACTATTAAAGATTATCTTTTATTAGCTTTAGGTGTAGTTTTTTTAATATTAATAGTGGTAATACTTATTATTAATCCTGATTCATTATTAGAAACTTCATCAGCACTTTATTTTAATGGACTTTATCTTTTAATTGGTATTGCTTTAATATTTATTATTATCGGGCTTATTGTCATCTTTAAAAAAAGGAATGAAAGAAAATAAATTAGTTGTAGTTAAAAAGGTGTTGTTTTATTTATTATTGGTTGTGATTATGTCGTGGTTGATTTTGTCAATTATTTCAATATTTTCGTATGCATCACCGATTTCTAGTGCGCCTTGGTATACGGGAATTGTTGTTTTATCATTAATATATGCGATTCCAGTTTTAGTAATTGTTAGTGTTTATTTAATTGTTTTAATTAAAGTAAAACGTTTAGAGAGGTAGGTTCAAGTTATGAATAATTTTAGAATAATATTTACGAAACTATTATTAATGTTTACTGTTATTTTAATTCTTTTATTAACTAGTTGTTTTAATAGAGGAGGACCAATTTATATCGATAGTATTTTAGTTTATGAGAATGATGAATTATTAACAGGAACTTATCAATATCATGATGGTGAAAAGTGGCAAGAGTATAATTTAAAAAAGAAAACAAAGGAAAAGATCTATTATCGTGTTCCTGTTAAAGGTGAAGAGATAAAAGTTGTTTTTAATATTTACGCTCCTAACACAATTATTAAAGAAGTTAAGATCGTTACTAATATTGATTTGGATTTTTGGAGTAATGAGACTGTTTTTATAGAAGATGATATTGAGCAAGAAGAAAGCATTTTTGCCTGTTCCTATGAGTTTGTATATGAGGGTGAGTTTAATGCGATTACGATCACTGGCTTCGCTACAAGCAATGGTTTAAAATATATGGGCGCTAAGGGTAAAGAAAGTAATTTTGTCTTATGGGGGGTTAGCTTTAATAAAAATGAAGAATGATTATTTATGATACTGGCGCTTTTAAACTCAAGTTTTTCTTGACAATGTTATAGCAATTCTAGATACCATTTTTATAAAAGGAGATATCAAAAATGCAAACAAAAATTAAAAAAATAGGTAATAGTAAAGGGATAATTATTCCTGCTGCTATTATTAAAATGTTAGGGCTTGATGAATTTCAAAAAATGGCGATTGAGGTTCGCAATAATAAAATTATTTTATCTAAAGAAAATTCTTTTAATCCGCAGTCATTAAGTGAACTTTTCGAAGGGTATAAAGAAAAGTATCAAAGTGAAATTATTTTTGATGATGTTAAAGGAAATTAAGTTTGGCAAGTATTAAAAGTTTTTAAAATAACTATTTTTAATGGTAGCGCTTTTAAAAAAATGGTATAATACTTTTGGTGATAAGATTGAGTGTTGATTTTGAAAAAAACTTTATTAATGAACAAGTAGAACTTTTAGAAGGTGAGTTTAAAGTAGACGCCCTTAAATACCGAGAAATAATGATGACTTATTATGCGGCTATTAAGCAAGTACAAACCAAACTAGAAATTTTAAATGACGAATTACAAGTTACTTCTAAACGAAATCCAATCGAATTCATTAAAGTAAGACTTAAAAGCCAACAATCAATTATTAGAAAGATGCGTCGTTTTGGTATCGAACAATCAATCGATAATTTAACTCAAATTAGCGATATTGCTGGGGTGAGAGTTGTTTGTAGTTATATCGATGATCTCTATGATGTTGCTCATATGTTTGTTAAACAAGACGATGTTAAATTAATTCAAATTCAAGACTATATTAAAAAACCAAAAGAAAATGGCTATAGGAGCTTACATTTATTAGTGGAGATACCTGTTTTTTTTGCCAACGTAAAAAGAAGCATTAAAGTGGAAATTCAAATTAGAACGATTGCGATGGACTTTTGGGGTCAATTAGAACATGATATGGAATATAAGCATGTTAAAGAAGCAACTACAGAAATAAAAGAAGAATTAAAAGCCTGTGCAGATATCATTCATGAAACAGATATTAGAATGCAAAAAATAAAACAAAAACTAAGAGGAATGGAGTAATTAAATGTTATTTTCCCCACTTAAGATTAAAGATATGGAACTGAAAAACAGGCTTGTTTTAGCACCGATGTGTATGTATTCAGCAAAAGAAGGCTTTGTTAATGATTTTCATATTATTCATTATGCTGCAAGAGCATTGGGACAAATAGCCTTAATTATTGTGGAGGCAACAGCCGTCTTAGAAAACGGACAAATTACTAAAAATGATTTAGGACTTTGGAATGATGAGCAAATAAAATCTTTTCGTTGGTTAACAAAAAGAATAAAATTATTTGAAGGTAAAGCCGGTATTCAACTGGCACACGCTGGGAGAAAAGCAAAAGACACTAAAGATTTATTCGCACCTAGTAGTGTTAGTCATGAAGGCTATCAAACTCCAAAAGCGATGACTACTGAAGAAATAGAAACAGTTGTTTTAGCCTTTCAAGAAGCAGCGAAAAGGGCGCTTTTAGCAGGTTTTGATTTCATTGAAATTCACGCTGCTCACGGTTATTTAATTCATGAGTTTTTATCACCACTATCCAATAAAAGAGAAGATCAGTATGGGGGCTCATTAGAAAATAGAATGCGGTTTTTAATTGAAGTTTTAAAAGCGGTGAGAGAAGAGTGGCCGTTTACAAAACCATTGGGAATTAGAATTAGCGCTACCGATTACGATCATCATGGTTTAGCTCTTAAAGATGTTATTGAGATTTTAAATTTAATTCCCGAAGGATTAATTGACGTTGTTAATGTTTCAACCGGTGGAATTACCAATTATCAACCTGCTAGTTATCCAGGCTATCAAATGTCTTATGCTAACAAGATTAAAGCAAACACCAACTACATAGTCTTAGGTGGTGGGCTAATTAAAGATGGTGTTTATGCTAATGATTTGTTAAAAGCTGCGGAGTGTGATTTAATTTATTTTGGAAGGCTTGCTTTAAGAGAACCGTCGTTCCCTTTAAGATTTGCTAAACAATTAAATTATGATCTTCCTTATCTAAAACAATATGAAAGGGCGAAAGAATAAAATGAAGTTTTTTGATGAATTTACAAAAAAAAGAAACAATTTATACCTCATTAGAAACAAGCACAAGCATCTCGTTTATGTTAGTAATATTCCATTTTATAAAGAGACTTATGATCTTAAAACGATTGAAAACTTTTACGAAGAAATATCAAATATTCAAGGAGAGAAAGTTAATCTTAGTGAACTTTTAAAAGAAGAAGTGGTAGAAATGGATTGCTTTTTTACTAACCATCAAATTCCTCTCCATATTACAGCCTTACAATTTGATATTAATAAAACAAAATATTATTTAGAACATTATGAACTTTTTGATGACCGTGATCCCTTAACCTTGCTGCCGACTAGAACGACCTTAACTTACATGGTTAAAGATTTAATAGTAATCAACAAACCTTTTCAACTCTTGTATATGGATTTTGATCATTTTAGCAAATATAATGAAACAATTGGTTATGTTAAAACCGATCTTATCCTGCAACGAATTACCGAATTAATGGAAGAGCACACTTATCCAAATAAAGTCTTTCGTTATGGTGGCGATGAGTTTATTATTTTATTTTATGAAGAAGTTAATATTTCTGAAGAGATGACTTTCTTTAGAGATAAAATTAGAAAAATACAGCTCTTAGAAAAATTTGATTTTTCTTATGGTGTCAGCTCATATCCTAAAAGAGCGTCCCTGGAACAATTAATTGCCGAAGCCAGCAATAAAATGAAGCTTCATAAAAAAGAAAAACTAATCTAAAATAAGCTGATAATAATTTTTAAAAAGCATTTAAAATTAATAAAGTGCTTTTTTTAGTGTGGATATTGAAATGGTTTGAATAATAAAGAGGACTAAAAATAGTTTTCAGTTATTTTTAAAGTTAAATCACTTTAAAATAATTAGTGTTTTAATTGAGTTTAGAAGTGATAAAACATATAATGGCCTCGGGTGAAATAAATGAAAGAAATAATGTATGATATTAAAGGCATGACTTGCGCGGCTTGTGTAAGCGCAGTAGAAAAAACCGCTCTTAAGACTAATGGTGTTTTAGAAGCAAATGTTTCTTTAGCGACTGAACAACTAAGAGTCGTTGTTAATGAGGGGTATTTAGAAAAAGAGCTTTTTAAAAATATTACTTTAACAGGCTTTAAAGCGAGCCTTCCTGATTTAGATCTTTCTTTAGCAGAAAAGCAACAAAAGAAATTAAAAGAGATGTGGTCGAGTATTGTTTTGGCGCTCATCTTTTTAGTTCCGCTTTTATATATATCGATGGGAAGTATGATTTTTCTTCCCCAAATTCCTTTTTTAGATATTGATAAAAAACCGCTTAACTTTGCGATTGGCCAGTTAGTTTTAACATTGCCAGTGATGATTATTGCCTATAAGTATTATCTTAATGGTTTTAAAAATATTTTTAGAGGGCATCCAAATATGGATTCTTTAGTAGCGATTGGTACTTTGAGTAGTTTTTTCTATGGTGTTTACGCTTTGATAAAGATTGCTTTAGGAGATGTTAGCTACGCTCATAAATTATATTTTGAAAGTGCCGCTGTTATTTTAACTTTAATAATGGTAGGGAAATTCCTGGAGCAAAAATCGACTACTAAAACGACTAGCGAGTTAGAAAAACTAATGGATTTAAAACCTAAAACAGCTTTGCTGTTTGATGGTAATACATACTTAGAAATAACTCAAGAAGAAATAAAAATTTCTAATATTTTAATGGTTAGACCTGGTGATGTTATTCCAACTGATGGTGTTATTACGAGTGGTTTTACTACTATTGATGAACAAATGATGACGGGTGAATCACTTCCAAAAGAAAAAACTGTTGGTGAAGTAGTAATCGGTGGAACGGTAAATATTACTGGAGCGATTTTAATGGAAGTTACTGAAGTGGGAGATAAAACGGTTTTATCGACCATTATTAAAAAAGTTAGTGAAGCACAAATGAAAAAGGCGCCGATTCAAAAATTGGCCGATATTATTAGTGGTTATTTCGTGCCGATAGTTTTTATTATCGCGATTTCAGGGCTGCTCTTTTGGTGGCTCTTTAGTAAGGACTTTAATATCGCTATTAATGTCTTCGTTTCCGTTTTAGTTATTGCTTGTCC
>Ga0265294_10002149_pt1 | contig 26065 bp, 19 predicted proteins | sample MunlanPumphouse3_FD_192504 | JGI IMG/M metagenome (GOLD analysis project Ga0265294, IMG submission 192504) | Groundwater microbial communities from a municipal landfill in Southern Ontario, Canada - Pumphouse #3 | ecosystem: Environmental > Aquatic > Deep subsurface > Groundwater | place... | reverse complement strand
AGAAATGGACCATGCCCGTCAGAGAATGGGGCGCTATTATTAACCAGCTGATCATTAAATTTGGTGACAGATGTGGTATACAATAAATCGGAAGCTATCCATTTACACAAAAATTTGTACAGGCTCGAAGAGTAGGTATTCCCCACCCGCACCCATGTGCCTCCAGTAGGTTCATTCCTTTCGTTCGTGCCTCACTCTCTTCATTCACCCACTTCCAGCACCGCACAGCAAGAGTAGCCCGCTATTCCATTCCGCTACGCTGCATTCCATACCGTGCCACACTTGCTTTTCCCAACGCACCCCCCAACGCAGGTAAAGCGGTGTTCGTCAGTCGTTCCGTTTTGTTCCGCAAAAACATATCTGCAAGGGTAAAATGAACTCCCTTCGGTCGCCCTTGCATATACCGTTCACTTACCAGTTCGTTTGCGCTCCAGTGGGTGCTCACTCACTGCCGTTCACTTGTTTTGCTTCACACACTCTCTCCTTCCTCACTCGCAGCTATTTCATCCCCCCAAACCCCTTCTATGGTGTTCGCTACACTCACAATATTTTTTATTGGGGGTCTGCCGCTGCTTATTGTTTTTGCTCGCCTGCGGGTCGCTGCGGGCTGATCGGGCTGTCATGTTTTTTGCTTTCCCCCATGTGCTTTCAGTCGCTTCATTTCAGTCATTCGTTCCTCATTCCTTCAACTCAGCCACTTTCAGCACCGCTCACAAGAGTAGCTCTTTCACTTCACTACACGAGCCAACCCACCGTCATTCCGCAATCTGCCTGCAATCCTCCTCCAATGGGTTTGTACTCCAATCAAAAAATACAAACCCTACCAAAGCTATTGCAGGCAGTTATTGCTCCATTCCTTTCCATAAATCGTTTCGTTCCGTTCAGTCGCTACCCTTGCCTTTGCCAACACTGATGCAAAAAAACACGCCAGCCCTGCCGTAAACGGTAGGCGTCTGCCGCCCTCATTCTTCGGGCTTTTGCAGCCACCACCCTTGCTCCGCTCGCAGGCGGCTCGCACACACAGCTACAGGTCTCCATTCCGTTTCTCTCCATTTCAACCTTCCGCTTGGCCAACGCTAGCTCAAGGCTGTTTTACCTGCGTTTCCGCACAAGATTCAATACCCATTTATAAAACCACCCTCATTACTTTTTATCATCTGCTATTTGTACCTAATCTTCAGAGTTATTAAATTTGCAATTATGTTCAAAGCAAATAGAATGTACTACAGTAGACCATGGACTGCTATCTAAGTGATAGGCAGTTGATAATCTATTCATAAATTCACTTTTCCTCCATTCAGAAACTGATCTCATTGAGGTTCTACTCGCTTTAGTGATTAGTCCTAAATGTCATTTTTGAAAGTTTGGAGAATACTGCCTTGTCACTTCCTCGTGATCCGGTTCAAAGTATTCATCCAAATTTCATTTCAAATGACAAAAAGAAAAACGCCCATTCGTTTTACTGGGCAACACTTCACTATTGATAAAAATTTAATTTCTGATACTATCAAATTTGCAAATCTTCAGGATTCAGATATTGTGCTAGACATTGGTGCAGGTAAAGGCTTTCTCACTGTTCACCTTTTGAAGCATACTAACAATTTAATTGCAATTGAAAAAGACTCAGACTTAGCCTTATATCTGAAACAAAAATTCAGACAATGCCCGGACTTGACTATTTTTAATATTGATTTCCTTAAATTCAAACTTCCAAGCACCCCATTCAAAGTAGTCTCTAATATTCCATACAGCATAACCTCTGAGATTCTTAAGGTCTTAATGTTTGATAATGTTGAGAATTTTAATGGAGGTTCTATTGTAATGCAACTCGCACCAGCCAAAAAATTGGTATCTGATTCATTTTACAATGCCTATGTAGTGTTTTACAGAACATTCTTTAGCTTGAAACTAAAATATGAAATCAACCCAAGTAGTTTTATGCCCCCCCCAACAGTACAATCAGCCTTATTGTGCATTGAACCATATACCGACAATATCATTAATTTTGACAAGGCAAAGTATCTGAGATTCATTCAGTTTTTTTTGAAGTCACCTGATTCAACTTTTAGGAAAGAGCTAAAAGCTATTTTCAGAAAGTCACAAATTAAGTCACTTTGCATACGGCATTCTCTTGATCTTGAAATACCTCTGAATAAAGTGAATCCTTCAATTTGGAAAATTTGCTACAACGAGATGATTAAAATGGTACCAGAAAAATTTCATCCATAATATTCTTTTAGTAAAAGATGAAAGAAAATAACTCAAACATAAAGCAAAGTTACAGGCGTGCGGATGCGAGAGCTGCAAGGGTTCGCTTCGCCTGTTTGGGAAAAAAATCTCCACCCTACGGGTAGTATTTTTTTCCCACAGCCCTTGCTGCAATCGCACCGTCCTGTATTGACAGGGCATTATGTTTAAGTTATTATTCAGAGTCCGTTTCGGCAGCCGGTGGTTGTTGGCGGGCGTTCGCACCTCAGGCCTTCCGTTCCATGCAGGCATTCAGCGTTGTGGTATCACAGATTATACGCTTCGTGTTTTTTGGTTCGAGTTATGCCTTTCAGAGCTTCCTTTTTAGGGGGCTCTTTTTTTTACTCGTTAAGGGAAAATTTTAAAAAGAGAAAAGCAAAGATAGGCGGGCTCGCACATACCCACCGCACTTACGGACAGTCAAGGTCAAGCCCTACGGGTTTTGAAAAAAATCTCCACCCTTCGGGTAGTATTTTTTCCAAAAACCTTGACAGCCGAGCCTCACCCGCCTAAAAGTCAGCTTTCTCTTTTCTTTTTTTCCCTTTTTTCTTTTCTCTTTTGAAAAAATCTATGCGAAGCGCAGCGAGCAAAACTTTAATGGCTCACTGTATGAAATCGTTTCGTATCAAAACACACCGACTGGAAAGCAGCTACCAACAGCCGCACTTCTTTATCCTGAATAAAGGATTGAATAGCGGGAAACCGCTCAACAACGCTTGCCCAAATTGCTTTGTTTGCATCACCGACAACCAAGAGGACAGGGAATTTCTCTTTTGGCTATGCTTTGGATTGTGGAGGTCAAAATCATTTCACTATCTCCTGAAAGGCTCCGTGATTCCATTTGTGACTATTGATGAAATCCGAAAGCTGATCCGGGAAAGCTCTACCAAAGCAAGCTGCAAAGCTCAGGCATTTCAAAAGGCAATTCAAGCCCTTCAACTACTCGATACCAACGAGCAAAAAATCAAGGTCACACTAAAGATGATTGATACTGCCAGACAAGCCATATTTTATGACTTGATGAAAGAAACAGGTACAGGATAGATTCCTGCCCTGCCAAAAAAACAGGGCAACAAAAGCAAAATAAAGCACACTACCGCAACAGCACCCAAGAGAGAACTACCGCTTAATTCTTGAAGTAATTTAGTTGGCGAAGGGCAAATCCATGGTAAGTTCGTGTCAAGTCCAAGCAAATGTTTAACTCCTTAAAAATCGTAAAGAGATGGGAAAAATTAATCAAGGTATTCTCGGTGGTGTCTCAGGGCAGGTCGGGAATGTAATCGGTGGAACTTGGAAGGGCATCGATTACTTGCGCATCAAACCTTCCAGTGTAGCAAACCCAAGAACTGAAGGTCAGGTTGACCAGCGTTCTAAATTCTCAACTGTCCTAAGGTTCTTGCAACCAATGACAGACTTCCTGAGAGTCGGTTTCAAGTTGTATGCAAACCGTATGACCCAATTCAATGCGGCCATGTCTTACAACCTGAACAATGCAGTTACCGGAGCTTATCCAAACTTCATGATTGACTATGCAAGTGCATTGGTTACTCGTGGTAACTTGACAGGTGCGGCCAACGGTTCAGCCACTTCTCCAAGTGCTGGAAACGTAGAAGCAACCTGGACAGACAATTCAGGAAGCGGAAGTGCTCAAGCAACAGACAACTCTCTGATTGCTCTTTTGAACACTACCAGAGGGGAAGCAGTGTTCACCACTGCGGGACCAGCAAGGTCTGCCGGATCAGCGGCCATTCCAGTGCCTTCTGAGTACTCAGGAGAAGACGTTGAAGTCTTCTTAGGGTTTGTATCAGAAGACGGAACTAAAGTCGCCAACAGCGTTTATTTAGGCTCTGTAACAGTTGCGTAAAGCGATTGGTGTTTTCCTTGAAAACCGCTTCCTTTGTGGAGCGGTTTTTTTATGCCCGCACGTTTCGATTTTCCTTTCTTTAGTCCTTAATTAGCCTAATATCAACACTTCTTGTTGCTAATCTGTTGCTAATCAACCGTAACTAATTGATATACAGGTATTGAAAAGATATTGTATCGGGAAGTAACGGTTAATTTCCCATTCAACAGCTTCCTCCTTAATTACCCCTATTTCCTCCGACTGCCAGAATCGACTTGGTTTTATCCCCTACGGTGCCAATCCCCCAACTGGCCAGGATCATAACCAGTAGAAAGACCAGATTGCCACCAAGGCGCCAGATGAGGTATCCCAACGCGCAATGTACAGCCTATCCAGATTCATCAGGAAAGAGAGAAGAATCAGGCCTCAGGAGCTTCAGGAAAAGTACCTGATTATCAAATCACAAACCTTTAAAACTTTTTAGCCTCCTGTTTGTTCTATGAGAAAAAAATAGGCAATGAGCACGCAAGAGTATTCGATTAAAGCGCTGGAAATGATCAGCGGAGTTAAAGCCCATACCATCAGAATCTGGGAACAGCGGCACGAGGCTTTCAAACCGGCCCGTACCGCGACAAACATCCGCTGCTATTCTGATAGCGACCTTAAAAAACTTCTGAACTATAATATCCTTCTCCATCATGGATTTAAGATTTCACAACTCGTGGCCATGTCGGAAGAAGAACTGAATGAGCGAGTCAATGCTACTTTTGCTCCCCATGAACATGATTCTGTGATCGACAACCTGGTGATTGATATGATCGGTTTCGACCGGGAATCCTTCGAGAATAAACTGAACAAACTAATCCTAAACCTGGGATTCGAAGAAGCAGTGAACCAGGTTATCTATCCATTCTTTACTAAGGTGGGCCTGCTCTGGCAAACTAGCCATATCAACCCGGCTCAAGAACACTTCGTCAGCAATATCATCAGACAAAAATTCTTTTCTGCTATCGATACCCCTTACCAAAAAAGCCCCAACCCAAAGAAAATCCTACTGTTTCTTCCAGAAAATGAACTCCATGAACTGGGCCTGCTCTATTCTTTCTACCTGATCCGTAAAGCGGGCCACGATGGCGTGTACCTGGGCCAGGACACCCCAACCCGCGATCTCATTACAACCTGGTCGTCCACAAAACCCGATTATCTGCTTACCCATTTCACAATCCGGGTACCCCAAGATGACCTTCAGCAGTATTTGCTCGAAATTGACGAGCTGATCAACCCTACTCCACTCATCGTCATGGGAAAACCTGCCGAATTCATGGCAGATAATCAGTTAAAAGGAATCCACTACCTAGCTACCCCATCCGAGCTTAAGCATATCCTGACCAGATAAATTTATATTCCTGGGCACTGGCACTGGTTCTATTAAATGCCATAATTCTATCTTTGCGGGATTATGGTATTTAGCAGCATCATATTCCTCCTTTTTTTCCTGCCGACATTCTTTATTGTCTATTATGCTGTTCCCAAAAAAGCACGGAACTATGTGCTGCTCGCCTTTAGCTTAGTCTTTTACGCATACGGATCTCCACGCTTTATCTTCTTTCTGATCGGCTCCTGCCTGGCTAACTTCTACCTAGTTAAGTACATAGAGATCAGTCAAGTAAGGCTAACACGCCGATGGCTTCTCTCGCTCTCAATTCTGATTAACCTTGGCCTTCTATTCTATTTTAAGTACGCCAACTTCTTCCTCGATAACGTCAATTTTGTTCGCGAGCTTTTCGGCGCCGGTCCGTATACATGGGAGCGAATCGTTCTTCCTATTGGGATCTCATTTTTTACGTTCCAATCCCTGACCTACTCCATCGATGTGTACCGCAAGGTCAACGAACCCCTGACAAATCCATTTGAATATCTTCTTTACATTTCGATGTTTCCCCAGCTGATCGCCGGCCCGATCGTCCGATATCAGACTATCGCCGATCAGATCCGAAACCGTTCGGAAACTTGGGAAGGAATCTTGTATGGGTTCTATCGCTTTATCCTGGGCCTATCAAAAAAAATCCTGATAGCGGATGTGCTGGCGCGCGAAGTGGACAAGGTTTTTGCAATGGATTTGGCCTCATTGGATAGCAGCACAGGCTGGATTACCCTGCTGGCCTATACGTTTCAGCTCTATTTTGATTTTTCGGGTTACTCCGATATGGCCATCGGCCTGGGAAGAATGATGGGTTTCAGATTCCCCGAAAACTTCAATAACCCCTACATCTCGGGGAGTATGAGCGAGTATTGGCGCCGTTGGCACATGACCTTCAGCACCTTTATGAAGTACTACCTTTACTTCCCCCTGGGAGGTAGCCGTGTGAAAACCCAGCGTAGAATTTACCTGAACCTGTGGATTGTCTTTCTCATCTCGGGGATTTGGCACGGCGCATCATGGAACTTCTTGATCTACGGTGCTATACATGGGTTTATCATGATGCTGGAACGGATGTTCCTGCTCAAAGTGTACGCAAAAATGGGCAGGATCTTACCGATCATCATCACATTCTTTATCATTGTTTTGGCTCGGGTCTTTTTCCGGATCGAGAGCCTCTCGGATTCCATGGTGCTGCTGAAATCCCTCTTCACCTTCGAGTCCGGGAACAGTCTGGCTATCACCGATCCCCATTTTTATACGATGATGGTCTTTGGATTTATCTTCTCCTTCATCAGCCTAACTAAACCAGGATCCTGGCTGGAAGAGAAGTTTTATACCACCGTGTACACCCGTAAACAACATATCTTGTTTAGTTCTATCTATCTTGTCCTAATCGTGCTCTGTATCGCATCACTCTCGGGCAGCGGTTTCAGCCCATTTATCTATTTCAGGTTCTGATGAATGACAAAAAGCTATATCGTACCCTTTCACTGATATTCCTGGGAATTATCATGATCCCTGCTCTGCAGATGGTCACCGGACTAGTCCATGAAAGAAAGCTTTATGGCTCCTACTATGAACAGGAATGGCCTGAGTTTAAAGTAAAAGAGTGGCTCGATTTCACCTATCAACCAAAACTTCACCGCTACCTGGAACAAAACTATGGATTTAGGGCCTCCTTTATCAGACTCTATAATCAGATCGATTTTAGCCTGTATAAGAAAAACAATGCGAGTGGTGTAGTATATGGCAAAGAGGGTTACCTCTACGAAGAATGGTTTATATCAGCTCATTACGGTCGGGATTACATTGGAGATGAGGCTATTACGACGATGACTAGACGCCTGACACGATTGCGCAAAACACTGAAAGAGCAGGGCACTGAACTGATCATTGCGCTGACTCCCAGCAAGGCCGACTACTGGCCAGAATACATTCCCGATCGGTATCATCAGGAGAAATCTCTGACTAACTATGAGGCTATGGCCCGGTCTTTTCAGGAGAACGGCCTACCAACAATCGATTATAACCGGTTGTTTATGGAGCAAAAAGAGCAGGCTCGCTATGACCTGTTCCCAAAAACCGGCACCCACTGGAGCCACTATGGCTCACGTGTTGCCCTGGATACACTGGTTGATTTTGTCAGTCAGGTGATGCAGCGCCCAATGCCTGATGTTGAGCTACAACCGACGGTTCCAACGCGGAAACTGCTCAGTCCCGACGATGATATGGAACGACTGATGAACCTGGCATTCAAGACGAAACACGTGGAGACAGGTTATCCTGAAATCCTTTACAAGGGAGCGGATACCCTTGACTTACCCCGCGTGATCGTCATTGCCGACAGCTTCTTTTGGAACATGTTTAACCTGGCCCTGAACGGTAAAGCATTCAAAGAAGTCAAGTACTGGTACTACTTTAACTCCGTCTATCCAGATAGTTTCAAGACTCCAACTACTGTCAATGATCTGAATTTGAAGGAGGAAGTTCTAAATGCCGACCTGATCCTGATCATGGGATGCCCTGCAACAATCAACAACCTGGGTTGGGGGTTCATCGAACGTGGATTCCGGGAGCTGGTGCTTGGCCTCTCTGAGGAAGGCTGGAACAGCGAGTATCAGAAAAAGATCGTTGAAGTTGAAAAACAAATACGGAAGAACCCGGAATGGTTCAAGCATGTATCGGAAAAAGCTGATAAATTGAGTATCCCATTGGATACCATGATCCAACGAGATGCCCGCTATATGGTCGATGAGATGATAAAAAGAGGAGAATTCTGATGCGCTTTTCCAATCCTTGGCGACTTGTCCTCTTCACCAGCTGGGTGATCACATTAGTTTTTAGCGCTATTTATCTGATTTTATGGCAGTTTAAACTAATTGACTTTAATGCCGCTTTCCTGATAATCTGCGACCTGCTCCTTTTTGTATTCCTGGTTGTCTTCCTTAAGTATATCATCCGTGAGTTCATCACGCATAAGATTAAGTTGATTTATAAAACCATCCAGACAAAAAAACTCACCAAGGGAGAAAAGCAGGAGAAGAAAACTGATCTAAGAAAAAATGTTCTAGCAGAGGTAGAAAACGAGGTGACGCACTGGGCTGAAACCCGGATGAACGAAATTGACCAGCTGCGCAAGGCCGAACTGTTCAGGAAAGAGTTTCTAGGAAATGTAACTCATGAGCTCAAAACCCCACTGTTCAATATTCAGGGGTATGTCTCCACACTTCTTCAAAAGCCGGACACCGACCCTGCCATCACTACCAAGTATCTCCAGAAAACCGAGTCTAACATTGATCGACTCATTGCGATGGTGAACCAGTTGGAAACCATCTCACACCTCGAATCCAAAGAGACTGCCTTGTATTATACGAGGTTCAATATCATTAGCTTAACGCAAGAAGTTATCCTGTTTCTTGACGATCAGGCCCGTCAACGCAAAATCTCCCTCCGCCTGGCTGAAGCCAACCCCGCTCCCGTCTTAGTATATGCCGATCGGGATAAAATTGCCCAGGTTCTCCAAAACCTGATCATCAATTCGATAAAATATGGGGTCGATAACGGTCGTACGAAAATCAGCTTTTACGAAATGTACGATACCATTCTCGTGGAAGTCTCGGATAACGGCATCGGCATTGAAGAAAGCCATCTGCCTCGCCTCTTTGAACGGTTCTACCGGGTGGATAAAAGCCGCTCCAGAGCCGATGGAGGTTCAGGCCTTGGATTAGCCATCGTGAAACATATTATTGAAGCTCACGGTCAAACATTGAACGTTCGAAGCACCCCCGGCATCGGTTCAACCTTCTCCTTTACGCTAGCCAAAGCGTAGAATTATCTGATAATCAATATTTAGCCAAAACAATCTGATTCCCTGAAATTGTACTTATTTTTTTGTAATTTTGCGGCCCTAAAAATGACAGGTAATGCCACTAAACACATTGCGGAATATCGGGATCGCCGCGCATATTGATGCCGGGAAAACAACCGTTTCGGAACGGATTCTTTTTTACACCGGGATTAACCGGAAGCTTGGTGAGGTTCATGATGGGCAAGCCACCATGGATTTCATGAAACAGGAACAGGAACGAGGGATAACGATTGCCTCAGCTGCTATTACCTGTTTCTGGAAAGGAAGTCAGATCAACCTGATCGATACCCCAGGTCACGTCGATTTCACGCTGGAAGTGGAGCGCTCGCTTCGTGTTATTGATGGCATGATTGCTCTATTCTGTGCTGTGGGAGGAGTTGAACCCCAGAGTGAAGCGGTTTGGAATCAAGCTGATCATTACAAGGTGCCAAGAATCGCCTTCATCAACAAAATGGATCGCACCGGGGCCGACTTTCCAGAAGTAGTGCTTCAGTTAAACCAAAACCTGGATGCCAATGCCATCCCCTTCCAGCTCCCGATGGGATCGGAAGAGAATTTTACCGGAATAATCGATATCATTGAAAGAAAGGCCTATCATTTCAGTGACCAGGAACGCATTGAAATTGAGATGCCTGCCGAGTGGGTCGAAAAGTGTGAAGAGGCTCGCCAGTTCCTTGCTGAAAAACTGGCTGAGTTTGACGACGATCTGATGACCCTTTTCTTGGATGAGCAAGAAATCCCGGCTGAAATACTAAAGCAGGTGGCTCGCGAAGCAACACTGAAACTGCTCATTACTCCAGTTTTCTGTGGTGCTGCCTACAAAAACAAAGGAATTCAGCTCCTTTTGGATGCCGTAATCGACTATCTTCCCTCACCGATTGATGTGGGAGCCGTTGTTGGATTGGACACCCAGGACTCTGAAAAAACGCACACACGGGTGCCTTCGGTGAAAGAACCCTTTTCCGCTCTGGCATTTAAGATTATCCACGACCTGTATGTCGGTCAGCAAACTTTTATCCGGATCTACTCCGGTCGACTGGAAAGCGGAATGGCTGTCCTCAATTCCACTAAAGGTAAACCGGAACGGATTGGAAGAATCATGAGGATTCATGCCAAAGATCGGGAAGAGATTAAAGAGGCCGGGCCAGGCGATATTGTTGCCCTGATCGGAATGAAGATCACCAAAACTGGTGATACCTTATGCGATCCGGATAACCCTCTTTTCCTTGAGAACATTACCATCCCACCAACCGTCATTGAACTAAAAGTGACGCCTCCAACACATAAAGAACAACAGAAGATGGGTGAAGCCCTCAAAAAACTGTCGAATGAGGATCCTTCATTTAATGTTCGCGTGGATGAGGAGACCAACGAAACCATTATCTCCGGAATGGGAGAGCTTCATCTGGAAATCATTGTCGACCGGATGAAACACGAGTTCGGGGTTGAACTGGAGGTTGGAGAACCTGCTGTTGCCTATCGCGAAACTATCACCGAAGAGGTTGAAAATAATTACAAGCACTCAAAACAGACCGGTGGCAAAGGTCAGTACGCTCATACTGTCATGAGAATCGAACCTAATCCGGGCAACGGATTTGAATTTGTTGACAAAATCAAAGGTGGTGTGATCCCAACCGAATTTATTCCATCAGTTAGAAAAGGTATCGAAAAAACCCTGGAGAGAGGCATTCTTGCCGGATTCCCGGTGGTTGATGTCAAGGTGGTCCTGCTCGATGGCAGTTTCCACCCGGTTGATTCAAGCGATATGGCTTTCCAAACTTGTGCTTCCATCTGTTTCAAGCAGGCTTTCCTGAAAGCTAACCCAACATTGCTTGAGCCAGTCATGCACATCGAAGTTAATACCCCGGATGAATACATCGGAGAGATCGTCGGTAACCTCAATCGCCGCCGTGGACGGATCGAATCCATGCGTCGTCACCGTAAAGGCTCACAAAAAGTGAATGGACAGGTGCCCCTGCAGGAGATGTTCGGCTATGCAACCGTTCTACGAAATCTTTCAAGTGGCCGGGCAAACTATTCTATGGAATTCTTTCAGTATATTAGCGTTCCCGGATCAATGCAAACAGAGATCCTTGAAAAGATCCGGAAAAGCAAAGAGAAAGAGTAAGAATATCCATGAAATCCAAGTCAGCCCGGTTTTGCTTTCTAATCCTGATAGCACTCCTGATAACCGGATGCACCCCTGACACCAGGCACCTCGAAACAGCCCGCTCTCTCATCGATTCTCTCCAGAATCACTGGGCCCCCGATACCCGAGTGGCCCTCTTTTCTATCGAAGCCTCTGACCAAAACGGCCAGCTGCTTCTTACTGGATTATCTACTGATAATGAATCGGTTATCCAACTTAAAAGTGCACTCAAAAAGCACCAGATTGAGTTTACCGATAGCATCCTGGTCTTGCCCGACCCCGCCCTGGGAGAACACACCTGGGGCCTGATCACCCTGTCAGTGGCTAATATTCGTTATAAACCTTCCCAGACAGCCGAAATGGCCACACAGGCTCTGATGGGAACCCCCGTCCGTATTCTCCGCAAAAAGGATGATTACTACCTGATTCAAACACCTGATCACTATATCGCCTGGACCGAAACCGCTAGCCTCTCACCGAAAACCGCAACCGAAATGACTCGTTGGAAATCAGCTGACCGAGTAATTTTTATCGCTGATTTCGGACTGGTTTACTGCTCACCTAACCGAAATTCCAATCCGGTGTCCGACCTGGTTGCTGGAACTATCCTGGAAATCGACCATTCGAAGAACTCGATAGGCAAATTTGTCGCTGTCCGTCTTCCAGATAGCCGCGAAGGCTTTGTGGAAGCTGAACAGTGCCGTGATCTAACCATCTGGAGCACGCAGGCAACAACCTCTGGGATTGCCCTGGAAACAACCGCACGACTCTACATGGGGAGACCGTATCTGTGGGGCGGAACATCCCCTAAAGCATTCGACTGCAGTGGATTTACAAAAACAGTCTATTACCACCACGGCTATATCCTTCCCCGCGATGCTTCACAGCAAATATCCGAAGGAATTCTCATCACCACCCAGTATCAGTCTGAACTGCTTCAGGTTGGCGACCTGCTTTTTTTCGGTAGAAAAGCTACCCCGGAAAAGCCTGAAAGAGCAACCCATGTCGGCCTTTACCTGGGTGATTCATACTTTATTCACTGTTCCGGACTAGTCAAAATCAACAGTCTCGATTCAACCAACGCACTATTTAAGCAGAATTATATCGACAACTTATTGCAAATCAAAAGATTTCTGACGGATTCCGATCAACCGCAGAGGGTTGCCGATCACCCTTGGTATTTCTAAAACCATGAAAACAAGCAGAAGATCTTTCCTGGCAACATCAGCTGTGGCCGCCACAGCCTTTTCCGTTTTTCCTGGATTGACAGTTGCTGGCAAAACGATCCCTCACCTGCCCGCCAGCCGGATGAAATTGTCGTTTGAGCCCTTCAACCTGGCATTAAAACATCAGTTTACCCTTTCAGGGTCGTCCCGCTCCACTACACCAGTGATGCTCATAAAGATTGACTATGAAGGCATTACAGGCTATGGAGAGGCTTCCATGCCACCCTACCTCGGCGAATCCCACCAGACAGCATCCGAATTTCTCGCGCAGGTTGACCTGACCCAGTTCAACAGTCCGTTTTTAATCGAGGAGGTCCGTGATTATCTCGAACAGCTCGCACCAGGAAATCCAGCCGCCAAAGCTTCTATCGATATAGCTCTGCACGACCTGACCGGTAAATTGATGGGACAGCCCTGGCACAAAATCTGGGGATTGGATCCGGGAAAGACACCAAATACATCTTTTACTATCGGGATCGATACGCCGGAGGTGGTCAAAGCAAAAACCCGCGAAGCCTCAGCTTATAAGATTCTGAAAGTCAAGATAGGAAGAGATAACGATCGGGAGATGATCCAGGCTGTGCGATTCATTTCTCAGGTCCCCATAGGAGTAGATGTCAATCAGGGGTGGACCGATCGGGATAAAGCACTGGAACTGATCTTTTGGTTAAAAGAACAGGGAGTTATCCTGATCGAACAACCCATGCCAAAAGACCGTATTGAGGATAACGCTTGGCTTACAGAAAGATCCCCACTGCCTATTTACGGAGATGAGGCCATCCAACATTTGCCGGATGTAGTTCGTTTTCAAGGAGTTTATCATGGGATTAACATCAAACTCATGAAATGTGGAGGCATGAGTGAGGCCTTCCTGATGGCACAAACGGCTAAAAGTTTAGGGATGAAAGTCATGTTTGGATGCATGACCGAAACTTCCTGCGCTATATCAGCGGCAGCACAACTTTCGCCTATGGCAGAAACAGCAGACCTTGACGGCAACCTTTTGATAACAAATGACCCCTTTACAGGTGTAGAAATAAAAAACGGGAAAATCGCCTTAAACGACTTTCCCGGTATCGGAGTCAAAAAAATTGTCTGAAACTATTGAGCTATCGTCATATTATGGAAGACATTGGTGACATCATCGTCCTCTTCCAGCCGAGCTAGCAACTTCTCCACCTCAGCAGCCTCCTCTTCTGTCAACTCTTTATTCTGAGTAGCAATCCACTCAATATCCACGCTAATTATTTCAAAATCATTATCTTCCAAATACTTCTGGATATTCCCGTAGTCCTCAAACTCTCCCGAAATGATGATACTACCCTCTTCATCAAAGATCTCCTGGGCACCAACATCAATCATTTCTAACTCCAGCTCTTCCAAATCAATACCTGGCTTGGCCTGTACCTTAAAGAGGCATTTGTGTTCAAACTGAAAGCTGACACTCCCCGTAGTAGCCAACGTGCCACCAAAGCGATTGAAATAACTTCTCACAGCTGCCACAGTCCGGGTGGGATTATCCGTTGCTGATTCTACCAAAATCGCAATACCGTGCGGACCATAGCCTTCATAGATATGCTCCTTAATATCGGCCTGGTCTTTCGACGAGGCTTTCTTGATCGAGCGTTCCACAGTATCTTTAGGCATGTTCGCTGCGCGGGCGTTCTGCATCAGGACGCGTAACCTGGGGTTGGAAGTGGGGTCGGGACCGCCTGCCTTAACACAAATGATGATCTCCTTTGAAATCCTGGTAAAGGTCTTTGACATATTCCCCCAACGTTTGAACATGCGCGCCTTTCTATACTCAAAAGCTCTTCCCATAAGTCGTCTCTATTTTGATGCTAAAATATCCATTTTTTTCTGGCCTGACAACTACTGTACAACAATGCGATCAACAGTTATGTTGCCGGATATCACCTCAACAAAAGGCTCACCCTGCCGTATCCCAGCCAAGCCATACCCTGTAGCCGTGGAAAGAAAAGATTGAAAATCTTCCCCTACCCTCGAACGAATGTATAACAGCTTGTCAACCGCATCGTACCGAACACCCGTGAGCCCCTGCAGCAATCCGTAACTGGCCAGGGCACGAGCATACCAATGACCCCATTCATACTCATTGAACGGATTGCGCGTAACCCCATCATAGCGGTTGCGGCAGGCTATTCACTGACAGGAGGATAGCCAGAATGATAAATGCTCTCAATGTTTTCATAAATGTTTTGTTTGGTTAAGAAAATTGATGGGCTACTGGTAACCGTAAAGAAATCAGGCCTTCCCGGAATACCCCGAAAAGGCCTGAAATCAAATAAACAGGTCCGGACTCTTGAGCCGGTTCTACTTTTTTAGTAGGTCACGAATCTCCTCCAGGAGTTTTTCCTCCCTACTTGGCTCAGGCGGGGGTGCAGGAGCTTCCACTTTTTTCTTTTCGAGCTTCTGAATACCTCTGATAGCTAGGAAAATAAAGAGTGCCACAATAGCGAAATCCACCACATTCTGGATGAACATCCCATAGTTCAGCGTCACATCGGTGCCACCCTCTTCGGCCTGCCTGAGAACCCACTTCAGTTCTTTGAAATCCACTTTCCCTAGCAGTAATCCGATGGGAGGCATGATCACATCATTAACAAACGAGGAAACAATCTTTCCAAACGCACCACCAATGACTACAGCAACGGCCAAATCGATGACATTGCCCTTCATGGCGAAATTCTTAAAATCTTTGATAAATCCCATAGTAGTTTAATTATTAGGTTTTTAAAGCTAAAATGAACTAATGAATATGAATCTTTTCTCGGTCATGTCTTTCCTGAAAGCATACAAAGCGATTACTGATCGCTACTGTTTTGTGCATCAATAACAGCAATGCTGGCCAAATAAATGATTTCTCGCACATTACTCTCCATTTGGAGGATATGGATTGGACGATTCATTCCCATAATAACTGGACCAATCACTTCAGCTCCCCCAATCTCCTGAATCATTTTATAGGCGATATTCCCTGAATCCAAATTCGGGAAAATCAACGTATTGACATCATGGCCTGTGAGCTTGCTAAACGGAAACTTTTTCAATCGAAGCTCTTTATTTAAGGCAAAATTGGCTTGCATTTCTCCATCAACAATCAGATCGGGATAATGTTCATGCAGAACCTTGACCGCCTGGGCAACTACAGCTGGAGATCCTTGTCGTTGAGATCCGAAATTGGAGTACGACAGCAGAGCAATCTTCGGAACAATACCGAATCGTTTGATCTGTTCCGCGGCTAGCACTGTTGTCTCAATAAGTGTCTGAACATCAGGTTCTTTATTCACAGCCGTATCAGCAAAGAAAAATGGGCCTCTTTTTGTCATCAAAATGTACATGCCCGCGATGTGGTCACACATTTTCTTACGACCCACAACCTCTATGGCTGGTTTAATAGTATAAGAAAACTTTGAACTGGTCCCCGAAAGGAAGGCATCGGCTTTTCCCAGATGAACCATCATTGAGCCAAAATAGGACTGATTCATCATGAGTTCCATGGCTTCATCATACGTAATTCCTTTCCGATTTCTATTCTTCACAAACTCGGCAGCAAACAGTTCCCTGGTATGCAATTCCTCATCTGATCGGGGATCTACAATCATTAGATCATCCAGATCAAGCTCCAACTCGGCAACCATCCGCCTAATTCTCATGGCATTTCCCATGACAATGGGATAGGCAATCCCCTCATGCTTAACTGCCTGAACAGCTTTTAACACTTTTGTATTTTCTGCCTGCCCGAACAGTACACGTTTAGGATTTCGCTTCGCACGATCCGTGATATGTCTAATCAATTGATTATCAAGCCCCATTCGTTTAAGGAGCTGACGATGATAATCTTCCCAATCGGTTATCGGCTGGCGTGCCACTCCCGATTCCATCGCTGCTCTGGCAACAGCCGGAGCAATAGTCGTTATCAGCCTAGGATCTAATGGCTTAGGAATGATGTATTCTTTTCCGAAATGAAGGTTCTGAATATTATAGGCTAGATTCACTGCCTCTGGAACATCTTCTCTGGCCAGCTGAGCAAGGGCTTTGGCAGCAGCAATTTTCATCTCCTCGTTGATCCTGGATGCTCTAACATCAAGGGCGCCCCGAAAAATGAATGGAAAGCCCAACACATTATTGATCTGGTTAGGATAATCAGATCTTCCCGTAGCGAATATCAGGTCATCCCGACTACTAACAGCCTCCTCATACGAGATTTCCGGATTGGGATTGGCCATGGCAAAAACAATCGGATGATCAGCCATACTCTTGAGCATATCAGGAGTGACAACATCAGCCACCGAGAGCCCCAGAAAGACATCTGCCCCTACCATGGCCTCGGCCAGCGTGTCAACTTCACGGTCGGTTACAAACTGCATCTTGATGGGATTCAGGTCTTTTCGCTTACGGTTTAACACCCCCTTGCTGTCAACCATAATCACATTTTCTTTCCGCACTCCCATACTGATATACAAGCGAATACAGGAAACAGCAGCAGCTCCTGCTCCATTAACCACCACAATCAGGTCCTCGATCTTTTTTCCGACCAGCTCGCTAGCATTCAACAATCCGGCTAAAGAGATGATGGCAGTTCCATGCTGATCGTCATGAAAAACCGGAATATCAAGCTCCTGAATCAGCTGCTGTTCGATCTCAAAACATTCGGGCGCTTTGATATCTTCCAGATTGATCCCCCCGAAGGTCGGGGCGATGGCTTTGACAACCTGAATCAGCTTTTCCGGATCCTTTTCGTTCACCTCAATATCAAAAACATCAACATCAGCAAAAACTTTGAACAGAAGCCCCTTACCCTCCATAACTGGTTTACCTGCCAAAGGTCCGATGTCGCCCAGGCCAAGTACTGCGGTTCCATTGCTGACAACCGCTACCAGGTTACCTTTGGCCGTGTACTTGTAAGCATCTTCCGGATTAGCCTCTATCTCCTTGCACGGAATTGCAACACCCGGAGTGTAGGCCAGCGATAGATCATACTGGGTACTATAAGGAACCGTTGGGATCACTTCGATTTTCCCAGGTCTTCCTTTAGAATGATAATCAAGCGCTTGCTCTTTTTTTATTGTAGCCATAACTCTGATTGATTTGTTTTATTAATCAATCTAAGTTAGGAATAAAAAAGGAGTTACACTGATTTGCCATAAATCAATTTTCTGCTTGGAAAGGCAAAAAACCACAATAGAAAGCCTATTTTAGCCCTATAAACCATTATCAATCATGAAAAAATCTGCCTCAATTTCACCGTTTCTCGCAGTATTAGTGCTTCTGACACTGATGGTTTCCTGCCAGAACAAACCTTCGACAGTAACAATAGGGACGCTGCTGGAGGAGATGACCACGCCAACACTGCTATCTGAATACCCCTCTCCCGCATTTACCTGTAAACAGTTCAGCAGTTACGACCGGAGATCCGTTGCACCTGAGCAACCCGGATGGTTCGCTAACCATGATGCCTCCTGGTTTATCCGGGAGGAAACAAACAACGATCGACGCGAATTTGTGATGCTGGAAGCCAATGGCCCCGGTGCTATCGTCCGGTTTTGGATGACCTTCGGGAATGAAGCCGCCTATACCGGAACCCTTCGAATGTATTTCGATGGATTGGAAGTACCTGAAATAGAAGGCCCTGTAATGGATATCATCAGTGGTGGTAAACTGGCACCAGATCCACTCAGCTCTTCGGTGTCACCCCTGACCGATTATGCCCGGAGGGGACACAACCTGTATCTTCCGATACCCTATGCTAAAAGTCTGAAAATCACCTATGAATGCGAAGCATTGGATCTGGAAAAGCATAGCCCCTCAGTCTATTACAACATCAACTACCGAACCTTCGAACCAGGTACCGAACTGGTGTCGTTTACAATGAACGATCTGGAGACCTATGCTGATCTCATCAAAACCACCGCCAATAAACTGTCCTTACGAGACCATTCTGGAAATGAAATCAAAAAAATAAGCAAGCTTTCAAGTGAATCCGGACAGGAACTCAGCCCCGGGAAAACCATCCGATACGAGAAAAAAGGTCCGGGAGCTATTTATGAAATCACGCTCCAGATAACCGCTGAGAACTTGCCTCAGGCATTACGTTCAACCGTGATCCAGGCGACCTTTGACGGGGATCGGACGGTTTGGTGCCCTGTAGGTGACTTTTTTGGTACAGGATATAAAATCAGCCCCTACTCCACCTGGCAAACTTCCACCGACAGCCTGGGCCAAATGGTCTCTAAATGGATCATGCCCTACCACAAGAGCGCAGTCATCGAGCTGATCAATCTTGGCGACCAACCGGTAATGATCCAAGATGAATTTACCTTCGGTCAATATAGATGGACCAATCAGTCAATGCACTTCGGAGCCATTTGGCATGAGTATCATGGGATCGATGCTAAAGGGCACCAAGGCAATCATCTGATTGATAATCATGATGATATCAACTTTGTAACCTTAGAAGGTGAAGGTCTTTATGCCGGCGATGCCATCACTCTGTTTAACACTGCTGATGCCTGGTGGGGCGAGGGCGACGAAAAGGTCTATGTCGATGGTGAAGCGTTCCCGTCGCATTTTGGCACTGGAACGGAAGACTATATCGGATATGCCTGGTGCCGTCCGGAAATATTCGATCATTTCCTGATTGCGCAACCTGATGGATCCGGCAATTTTCACCCCGGAATGTCGGTGAATATCCGTCACCGCATGCTGGATGCCATTCCATTTACCTCACAGATTAAATTCGATATGGAATTGTGGCACTGGGCTACCACTCGGATGAACTATGCTGTGGTCTCCTATTGGTATATGAAACCGGGAGGAAAATGCCTGGTTGAACCCAATCCTGCTTCCGCCAAAGAACCGGTGGCACTAAAACGTGAGAATATGTTCCCACCAGTCCCCGACCTAGCTGGCGTTCTCCAGGGTGAACATCTTCGAGTTGTCAGTCTCTCTAACGGTAGCTGGGAAATACAGAACTCCTCCTCCTGGGGTTGGAGTAACAACCAGCAACTCTGGTGGATGGATGGCGGCACCAATGGCCAGCTGAAAGCAGAATTTGAAATCGCTAAAGCCGGCGTTTATACCATCACGGGGAATTTCACCAAAGCCATTGATTATGGGAACTTTAAGCTGATGATTAACGACCAGCCTGCTCCGATCCACTTCAAAGGATACCACTCCGGAAAACCCGTGTCCGTAACCACCGAGCTGGTTAACCTTGGCCAGTTCCAACTACAGGAGGGCATCAACACGCTGCAGGTTACCATCACCGGAAAACAGCCAGCCGCTAAGCCCAGGTTTATGGTAGGAATCGATTATCTGAAAATAAGAAACGACTAATCCCTATTCCTGGCTCATACTGTAAGGCCGGTCTTCCAAAGCAGTTCCCCTAGTCTTATTCGGCTCCGCGCTCATCTCAAAACGCAGTAAACCTCCTTTACGAATGTCATCATGACGAAGGAAGTTTTTCGTGTAGTCCTTGCCATTCAGGCTGGCATAGTGGATGTACACGTTCTCAGGCGAGTTATTCCCGGCTTCAATGATAAACTGTTTGCCATTATCCAAATTCAATGTAATCTTGTTAAACAGCGGTGAACCAATCACATATTCAGGCTGACCGGGGCACACCGAATAGAATCCAATGGCTGAAAAGACATACCAGGCCGAGGTCTGACCATTGTCCTCATCACCACACAGACCATCCGGACCAGCGCCATAAAGCTTACTCATCACGTCGCGCAGATGATACTGAGCCTTCCAGGGTGCTCCGGCGTAGTTATACAGATAGATGGCATGCTGAATCGGCTGATTTCCATGGGCATACTGGCCCATGTTCCCAAGAACCATTTCGGTAATCTCATGAATTTGAATGCCATAATAGGAATAATCAAAGATCGGAGGCATCGAGAATACCGAGTCCAGTTTGGCGACAAAAGCTTCGTCACCACCCATCAACTCGGCCAACCCGGCTGGATCGTGAAAAACTGACCAGGTATAGTGCCAGCTGCTTCCTTCCGTGAAAGCGCCACCCCATGCTTCCGGGATGAAGGGTGACTGCCAGCTGCCATCTTCATTGCGACCACGCATGAAGTTGGTGGAAGGATCAAACAGATTCTGGTAGTTCTGAGCACGCTGTTTAAAACGTTCAATCTCGTCGGCCGGGCGACCCAGTTCTTTCGCCAGTTTCCAGATGGTAAAATCAGCATAAGCGTACTCCAGTGTCCGGGCTGCATTCTCGTTAATATGAACATCATACGGAATATACCCTAAACGGTTGTAGTAGTCAACACCAGCTCGACCAACAGAGGTCAGCGGCCCCTCGTTTTCCGTGTTTTTCAAAATAGCCTCGTATAACGTCTCAATGTCATACCCGCGAATACCTTTCAAATAGGAGTCGGCAATGATAGCTGCCGAATTAGACCCAACCATACAATTCCGATGACCCGGCGAAGCCCATTCAGGCAACCAGCCACTCTCTTTATAGGTATTTGCCAGCCCTTCCATCACCCGTGCATTGTGCTCCGGGTATACCAGGGTGAAAAATGGGAAGACACCCCTGAAGGTATCCCAGAATCCGTTATCGGTGTACATATATCCTGGGAGAACCTCGCCATTGTAAGGACTATAATGAACAACAGCATTCGTCGCGTCATATTCATGAAACTGCCTGGGAAACAAGAGAGTACGATACAGTGCGGTATAGAATATGATCTGCTCATCCTCCGTACCACCATCAACCCAGATCCGGTTCATCTTCTCATTCCATGAATCCCTGGCCAACTGTCTTATCTCATCAAAACCCCGCTCACCAACTTCCCTGGAAAGATTCAGCTCAGCCTGTTCGGGGCTGATAAAGGAGGAGGCCACTTTCACATGAACAATCTCGCCATCTGTGGTTTTAAAGCGAACAAACGCCCCTGTATGTCTCCCTTCCGCTTCCAAGCTACCGAGCTCGTTCAGATTTCCTTTAAATGTTCCAAACTCCTCAAATGGCTTGTCAAATATTGCCACGAAGTAGTTGGCAAAGTTCTCCGGTACCCCGCCGGAATTGTTCCGGGCATAACCGATGATTTTCTGTTCTTCCGGGATAATCATGACCCTGGAGCCCTTATGAAAAGCATCCAGAATGATCCAGGACTGCTCGTTTTCGGGAAAGGTAAAACGGAAAATTGCTGCCCGCTCCGTAGGAGTCACCTCCGCAGTAACATCATAATCTTGTAGAAAAACAGAATAATAGTCGGGCTTGGCAATCTCCCGATCGTGACTAAAGCTGGATGCCCTTGAATTCTGATCGGCACGAAGCTCACCAGTAACAGCCATAAAGGAAAAAGCACCATAATCATTGATCCAGGGACTGGGCTGATGCGTCTGTTTGATCCCCCGGATGCTATCCGACTGATACGTGTAACCCCATCCATTCCCGATCTTGCCGGTTTGTGGGGTCCAGAAATTCATGCCCCAGGGAACGGCTACCGCCGGATACGTATTTCCGTTGGATAACTCGTAGGACGACTCGGTTCCAACCAGCGGATTAACCAGATCAACCAGATCGCGCTGCGGCCCAGTTACACTTTTACTTTCTGAATTACAAGCAGTTAGAGCAACTGCAAATAACAACAAAATCGATAGTTTTCTCATATCGTTTTCAATTTATTTTTTCGGATTCGGCTGCCAGCATGTTCTTACTTTTTGAAGAGCTTTTTCTTCTGGCGATTATATTCCTTTTGACTGATCGAGCCATCGCGGAACAGCCGTTCCAGGCGCTCCAGCTGGTCGAGCTTTTCGGTATACTGAGAATTCCGTCTCCTGGCTGAGACCATCTTTACAGCCGGGAAAATCACAAGGACCATGAATATTAGGATGATAGCAATTTCAAAGCCACCAAGAATGCCGCAAAGAATCATAAAGGAATGATTTTAACCTTGTTTTTTCGCAAATATAACCTTATCAGAGAATGAATGTCTCGATTATCAGGGTAAAAGCAAATCGAATCCCTCAATACATCCGGATTGCCCTCATTCTCAGCAGAGGTAAAACCAAATCCTCGATATTGTCCATGTTCAATACACACCACTGCCACCTCTTCAGGCTTCCTTCCTTGGTCAAGTATCAGAAAATCATCGTGTTCATATTCAAATCGATCCAATAACAGCTTAGCCCGCTGATTGTAATCGTCAGCACTCTCCTCTCCAGTACAAGCACCTCGGCATTCACCGATGCCACGATGAAAACAGGCTCCTCCTGACTCGTAAAGGCCGGCGAGTTTTGGGCACAGTTGGTACTGCTGAACCCAGTCGGCCAGTAGGTCGCGCCCCTCACGCTTGGAGGTGAAGGTGCAAACCGGAGGATTTTCTCCTTCAGTCTTCCCTATCGAAAAACGAATATAACCCTGATGATCAGTATAAGTAAAGAGAGCAAAATTCCAGATATTCCGGCGTTGCGCTCGGTTGTATATCGGTTTAAGCTTTTTGATTTCATCAGACTCCAATAGCAACGCAATTAGCTCATTTCCTGTAAGTTCCCAGGTTATCTCCGCTATCCGGTCGCGCATCTCCATGGCCTTTTGGGTAGTTTGGTTGTGAAGATGTTGAAAGACCCTGGTACGAATATTCTTGCTTTTCCCAATATAGATCAGCTCACCCCGCTCATCCCAAAAATAATAGACTCCGGTCTCCTCCGGTAAGCGATCTAGCTTCTTCTTGCTCAGATGCTCATTTAATCCTTCGGGGTATCCTGGTTTTAATATTTTGGCTGCCACATTCTTACGATCCCTATTCAGGAGTTCCTCCAGTAACCTGACTGTTGCCAGGGCATCTCCACCCGCCCGATGCCTTCCATTCAGAGGAATGCTAAGCGAATCACACAACTTGCCCAAGGAGTAAGACTTGAGACCAGGAACCACCTGACGCGCCAAGCGGATCGTATCCAATGTTTTACGATTATACTCAAATCCAAGACTCTTGAACTCCTGGCGAAGGAAGCTGTAGTCAAAATTGACATTGTGCGCAACAAATACGTTCCCCTCCGTCATTTCAACCACCTTACGGGCAATCTCAAAAAACCGGGGTGCATCAGCTACCATCTCATTCGTGATGCCAGTCAAACCCGTGATAAAATAGGGTATCCTGATCTCTGGATTAACCAGAGTCACAAACTCATCTACAATCTGAAGCCCATCATGGATATAGATCGCAATTTCAGTGATCTTATCCGATTTCGGGCTGCCACCCGTTGTTTCTATGTCAATAACAGCAAACACGATCAGCTGGATTAGATTTCACCCGGATTAGATTCCTGGGCAAGTTTTAACTCCTGAACATCCCGCTGGAGATTCGCAATGGCATGGTACAACTCCTGCTCCGGAGGAATCTGGTCGGGCATTTCACTGCTGATATAGTGAATAAATTTCCAGATTTCGGTAATATCATCCACTTCAACCGGAAATGACTGATATTCACGATTTAACGAATGCAAAACGAACCGCCGATTCCGGAAATCCTTTTGAATTAGCTTAAACACCAACCCTGCCTCCCGGGTTAGAATGATACAGGGATCGCCATCTTTTAGATGCTCCCAGTTTTCAATAAACTCACCCGTCACATAGGCACCATCAGGAATGGGCTTCATGGAATCACCACTGATTTGAAAGGTTCGGTATTTTCGCTCTGAAGAAAGAAAAGGAAGCTGAAAGACAGGAAGCTCGCGAATATATTCCGGATCTGCATACCCACGCTTATAGCCGGCTTTGGCCTTCTCTCCCACCAATTCGATGTTATCACGATTCTCCAGATCTACCGTAGTGGCCAGAACCCGAAGCCTGCTACCTCTAACATAAACATCGAAACCGTTTTCCAACTCCGATAACTGGCTCTCCGAGAGAGCTGTAAGATCCACTCGCACAAGAGTATCCATCGAAATCCGAAAATAGTCGGCAAACTTGATCAACTCCTCAATTCCAGGCTCCGCTACTTGATTTTCATACCCAGAATAGGTCGATCGTTTTAATCCAAGAAAAGCCGCTACCTCATCCTGGGTGCGCTTTCTCCTCTTTCTTAGGAGTTTGATGTTTTGATGCACAAACATGATCAGATTATTTTGCCCGAAATTTAAACAAAATATTGGTTATCTTTTAATCATTTTTCCCATTAGACATGATCCTTTTCTCCCTAAGGATTACTAACTTTCCACACTGTTTTTGATCGATTTTATCTTAATAAAACCATGAAAAAATCAACTCTACTCCTTGCTATCCTGGTAGTTGCGATAACATTCACCAGTTGCCAGACAGAAACTGACTCATCACAGATCCGGACATCTACTCAGCTGCTCGACTTGATCCAAGATCCCCCGGCATCCTACAGGCCAGCACCTTTCTGGGATTGGAATGATCAGATCACCGAATCGGAAATCGATTTTCAGATGAAGAAGTTCAAGGAGGGAGGAGTTGGAGGCGTATTTGTCCACCCCAGGCCAGGATTGGTTACCGAATACCTGTCGGAAGAGTGGAATCGATTGTTCACCTACACCGTTGAAGTTGCCCGAAAACTGGAAATGGACGTGTGGATCTATGATGAAAACTCGTATCCCAGCGGATTTGCCGGCGGTCATGTCCAGGATCGCTACCCCGATTCCTATCGCCATGGAACCGGACTGGGCTACAAACTCATCACTAACCTGTCGGATACCGCTGATATGGAGGTTGAAGCACTCTTCCCGGGCGAAGAGGAGGGTACCTACCAACTGTTTTACAAAACACACCCTACGAAATCCTGGTGGTATGGAGGTTTTCCCTATGTCGATCTGCTCTATCCTGGAGTGACCGACACCTTCATGCGGGTAACCATGGAAGGATACGAAAAGTATAACCGTGAGGACTTTGGCAGCGTGATCAAAGGAGTTTTCACCGATGAGCCAAATCTGGAAGCTGCTAAAAGTAGAGGAACTGCAATCCGCTGGACTCCTGATCTTTACGACCAGTTTGAACAGCGCTGGGGATACAGCCTGAAAGAAAATCTTCCCTCACTGGTGACCGAATCCGGAAATTGGACGAAAGTTAGGCACGACTATTTCACTCTGATGCTGGAGCTGTTCCTCGACCGTTGGGCAATGCCATGGTTTGACTATACCGAAGCCAATAATTTAGCCTGGACCGGTCACTATTGGGAACACGGATGGCCTTACCCCGGTGATGGCATCGATGAATCAGCTTTCTATATGTACCACCAAATGCCGGGAGTCGATATGCTAGGACGCTCCTATGACCCCAAAGGATTGGATCAGCAATGGGGCA
>Ga0265294_10002146_pt1 | contig 26094 bp, 16 predicted proteins | sample MunlanPumphouse3_FD_192504 | JGI IMG/M metagenome (GOLD analysis project Ga0265294, IMG submission 192504) | Groundwater microbial communities from a municipal landfill in Southern Ontario, Canada - Pumphouse #3 | ecosystem: Environmental > Aquatic > Deep subsurface > Groundwater | place... | reverse complement strand
TATTGCGATTACGAGGACTATGAGCGGTTTATCCGGGCAATTAATGACAGAAATCATCTCAGCCATATCTATCGTCAGGAGATGGCTGAGTCAATTTGGCAGCGTCTTCCCGAATATCTACTCCTGGTAGAACAGATTGTTGGTGCCATGCACTCAAAACAACCGAGGAACGTTTCGTATGGCAACGATCATACTAGATGATTTTCCTGAACTTGCACTTATCTGTTGGAATAGACACCATCGCCTTGCAGATGAGGAAGAGGCTTTCAGGATCTATGAAGCTGGATGGAGATTTGTTGATCAAGCCCGCCTGAGCGATCATGAACGTAGTTTCATTCGGCAGTTGATGGACAGGTAAAAAGCAAGTAAATAATGACTGAAAAACTACCATCAAAGTTATCTATTGTTATCCGCTGCTTCAACGAAGAGCAGCATATAGGCAAACTGTTATCCGGGATTTGCCAGCAGACAATTAGTGCTGTGGAAATAATCATTGTAGACTCTGGGTCTACGGATGCAACCTTGGCTATTGCATCACGTTATCCTGTAAAAATCATTCATATCAAACCGGCTGATTTTACCTTCGGCAGGGCTCTAAACATCGGCTGTGAAGCTGCAAGCGGAGAAGTCATCGTAATAGCCAGTGCCCATGTATATCCTGTTTATAATGACTGGCTGGATAAATTGAGTTCATTCTTTTCGGATCCCAAGGTTGCTTTGGTATATGGCAAGCAACGAGGTAATAACGTCTCCAAATACTCTGAACTGCGCATTTTTCAAAAATGGTTCCCGGATGGCCCCTCAGGGTTTCAGTCCCACCCTTTTTGCAATAATGCCAACACGGCGATCAGGCGCAACGTTTGGGAGAATGTCCGCTATGACGAAAACCTTACCGGCCTGGAGGACTTGGGCTGGGCAAAGCGCATCCTGGCAGATGGATACAGGATGGCCTATTCTGCAGAGGCAGAAATAATCCATGTGCATGATGAACCTCTGTCGCGAATCTTTAACCGGTACCGGCGGGAAGCTATTGCGATGAAAGCTATTTTCCCTGATGAAAAGTTCTCATTTATCTATTTCATCCAGTTATTTGTTTCAAACAGCATAAATGATCTTTATAATGCCATGCATGACCGGATGTTGCTAAAAAAATTCAGTGAAATTATTGCGTTCAGAATGTTGCAGTTTTACGGGACATACCGCGGCTACCGTCAACAGGGCCCAATTTCGACCCAGCTAAAAGACAGATTTTACTACCCGAATCAGTGGAACCATACTCGTGACATCAACTCTTCAGATGCAGCTGAACGCAAGATAGACTATTCATCGTCCTAAACGGAACACTCTCAATGTATATAGACATTTCGGTTCAGTTGAGTGACAGGATACCAAAATGGCCGGGTAGCTCAGGCTGTTCCATAATCCGTGTCCGTTCGATTGCATTGGGTGACTTGACAACGGACTCCTGCCTCTCCTGTGACGTACATTCAGGAACACATATAGATGCACCCGCTCACATATTGCCAAACGGTGCAACGGTTGAGTCTCTTCCGTTTGAAACGCTGATAGGGCCAGCTGTGGCAGTGGAACACTGCTCTTCAGAACATATTTCCGCCAGCATCTTGGAACTGATGGGAATCGGGACCAAAACAAAAAGGTTGCTATTCAAAACCGGCAACTCGAAACTCTGGGGAGATGAGGAATTCCAGAAAAATTTCATTGGGCTAACAGCGGATGCAGCTGAATGGATTGTCAGCAGGGGGATAATTCTTGTAGGAATTGACTACCTTTCCATTGAACCTTACGGACAATGCCTTGGAACCCATACCATTCTCCTGAAATCCGGAGTAGTCATCCTCGAGGGGCTCAACATGTCTGCTGTAACCCCTGGTAATTATGAAATGATCTGCCTGCCCCTGAACCTGGCCGGAGCCGAGGGGGCGCCTGCAAGAACGGTATTACGATCCGTGAGGGAGAATCCATGAGTTATTCAATTGCCGCCATAGTGCCTATGCGGCATGACAGTGAACGGGTACCAGGCAAGAATTACAGACTCTTTGCTGGCAAGCCTCTGTACCATCATGTCATAGTCAACCTTTTGAAATCTCCTCTGATAAACACGGTAGTAATTGATACGGACAGTCCTTTCGTACTTGAAGATGCTGCAAAACATTTTTCGCAAGTGAAGCTAATGGACCGCCCCGAACATTTACGGGATGGTAATATCCCTATGAATGATGTGCTGTTGAATACAATCCGTCAGGTATCGGCTGATTTCTACCTGCAAACCCACAGCACCAATCCCCTGCTTTCTACTGAATCAATCAATCTGGCTATCAGTAGATTCCTCAAATCATATCCACTCAATGACTCGCTTTTTTCGGTCACCCGCATCCAGTCGCGCCTGTGGGATGGCCTAGGCCGGGCAATAAACCATAACCCGGCCATGCTTATCCGCACCCAGGATCTTCCGCCTGTTTACGAGGAGAATTCGTGCCTGTACATATTTGGCAGGTCAACTCTGGAGACGCGCCATAACCGAATCGGTGAACGACCGATCATGTACGAGATAGACCGGTTTGAAGCCAGCGATATTGACGAAGAAACCGATTTCAGGCTTGCGGAACAATTGTTCCTGATCAACCAGAATGGGAAATTTCATGAACTCTAAGGTACTGATAAGTGCGCCCTATCTTCAGCCGCATCTCGACCACTTTCTGCCCCTGCTCGTAAAAAGAGGACTCGATCCGGTCGTACCACTGGTTAGGGAACGTCTGGAGGAAGCTGAACTGCTTGAACTGATTGGGGACATCGACGGTGTTGTCTGTGGAGATGACCGTTTCACACGCCGTGTTCTTGAGTCGGCAAAAAGATTGAAAATAATATCAAAGTGGGGCACAGGAATTGACTCCATAGACCAGGCAGCTTGCCGCGAACTTGGCATTGCCCTTTGCAATACACCTAATGCATTCAGTGAACCTGTTGCGGACTCCGTTTTGGCTTATATGCTCTGCTTTGCCCGGCGTACTCCCTGGATGAATGAAGCCATGCAAAAAGGGGTATGGGAAAAGATCCCCGGATTTGCGCTTCGTGAAGCTACCCTGGGCGTTATCGGGGTTGGCAATGTGGGCAGGGCAGTAATCCGGCGAGCAAATGGCTTTGGCATGCGGATTCTTGGCAACGACAGAGCAACAATTGAAGAAGGCTTTCTGTCACAAGCCGGAATCGGTATGGTTCCTCTTGATCAGCTACTGGCAGAATCTGATTTTATCAGTGTCAATTGTGACCTGAATCCATCCAGTTTCCATCTTCTCAGCACGGCTCAGTTTGCGCGAATGAAGAATAACGCCGTAATTATCAATACCGCACGTGGTCCGATACTGGATGAAAAAGCGCTAGTGGAAGCCCTTGCTCAGAAACAGATTGCCGGAGCAGGCCTTGATGTTTTTGAAGACGAACCGCTTCCATCGGATAGCCCGTTAAGAACAATGACCAATGTCCTGCTTGCACCGCACAACGCCAACAGCAGCCCGGAAGCCTGGGAAAACGTCCATCGCAATACGCTGAACAACCTGTTTCAAAAGTTGAATTTACCGCTGTTGGATCTGGGGGAACTTGTGTGAAGCAGACCGTACTTATTACCGGGGCTTGTGGTGGTATCGGCTCGGCGCTGTGCGACGTATTTTCTGCTGCCGGTTATGCAGTCATAGGCATTGATAAATCAGTTCCCGAGTCTTTTCCTCATACGGTAATCCCTTTTGACCTCCAGCAGGTTGCCCAATCTGAATCATCTGCCGATAAAATTAGCGGCATGGTATTGGAGCGAAGTGGCAATCGACTGGATGTGCTGATTAACAATGCTGCTGTCCAGATTATAAAGCCTTGTGATAAATTGACACGTATTGACTGGGCGTCAACGCTGGACATAAATCTGTTGGCTCCCTTCTGGTTGACCACCTTGTTCCTGCCGGAGTTAAAGGCGGCAAAGGGGAGTGTTGTAAACATCGGCAGCATCCACGCAAAACTTACCAAGCGGCAGTTTGTAGCGTATGCCACCAGCAAGGGGGCACTGAAAACCATGACCAGGGCCATGGCGCTGGATCTGGCTCCTGATGTGCGGGTCAACGCTATAGAACCGGCAGCGACTAACACGCCAATGTTGCGGGCCGGATTTGAGGTTAATCCTGAAGGGTTCGAAAAACTGGAATATTTCCACCCACTCGGGCGAATCGCAGCACCTGAGGAAATTGGACATCTTGCACTGTTTCTGGCTGGACAGAACGCCTCTTTCATTACAGGGGCTATCCTGCCTCTAGATGGAGGTATTGGCGGCTGTTTGAGTGATCCGGCTAGATGATCGATTAATAATTCTGGGGAGGCCTGGTGAACCATACTTCAAAACTAATGCGGGGGTTACATGGGCAAAAGTACGAGATGCTTGAGCCCCCACATATTTTTGCCATCGAAACAACATTAGCCTGCGATCTGCGATGTCCAGAATGCGCTATTGGTGGCGATATGGTACAACGTACAAAAGGCTTAATGTCTTTCGAACAGTATAAATTTATTGCTGACAAGATTCGACCCTACGCCCAGTACGTTTACCTGCATATCTGGGGCGAACCGATGCTTAACCCTGATATCTTTAAGATGATTGAGTATACCTCGGGGTTTGCCAAGTCAAATATCAGTACTAATGGCCAGTCGATGACTCCTTTGATGGCTGAACATCTTATAAATTCTGGAGTAACTAACATACTTGTATCTATTGACGGGGTAAGCCAAGACATTTATGAACAATACAGGGTTGGAGGAAATCTGGATAAGGCCTTAGAGGCGTTGTCAATGTTGCAGCATTACAATTCATTACGTGGCGGACTTGTTAGTATCAATCCCCAGTTTATCGTTTTCAAGCACAACCAGCACCAGATCAATGACTTCAGAAAAATCTGCAAATCTATAGGACTGACTCCATACTTTAAACCACCATATATACGCAAAAAAGATTCATGTTTTCAGTATAGTGACCTTCCCGAATATATACGCCCCCATTTTTCTGATCTTGAATCTTTAAAATCTACAATGAGTCACTGTTCAAGTCCTAAGGAAGTTTTTAATGTGCTCTTTGACGGTACTGTTGTAGCTTGTTGTCATGACTATGGTGGGTTCACTAATTTTGGCAACATCTTTAGTCTGGATGTTATGGAAATTTGGAATGGCCCGAAGATGAGTGCGTTTAGAACATCTCTCTCATCCGGTGATGCCCCGGATTTTTGCATCAACAAATGCATGTCCTATTTTCTGGATGAAACCGGAGATGGCCAAAATGAATCAAGTTCACAAATTTCAATAACCCCGGAAACGATAAAAATGAACACCAAAGCGGCACTGAAGCTAAATCTGTGTAGCGGCCCTGTAAAATTGGATGACTATGTGAACATCGATATTTCACCGGGAGCAGACATCACACTTGACCTTGAAAAAGACCTTCTCCCCTTTCCTGATAACAGTGCTGATGTTATTGCCTGTATCTCAGCCATTAATTATTTTTCTCATGAAAGGGCGCAGGAGATTGTTAAAGATGTTTTCAGGGTACTGAAGCCTGGTGGCATAGCGAGATTTGCAAGCCAGGATCTGCGCATATTGGTAGCGAAGTATCTTAATAACGACCAGCGCTTCTTTTTTGAAAAACTGGCGGATGGTGAAGACCGGTTCCCTGGAAAAACTATTGCCGACAAATTCAATGGTTTCTTCTATGGTTTTTATTCTGGGGGTAAACATTGCAAATACGTTTATGATTTTTTATCCCTTAAAGCCCTTTTTGTTGAAGCCAATTTTAAACACATTGAAGAAAAAAAATATCGGGAAAGCCGCATTACTGAAGTTGACAAGCTTGATAACAGGCCTGAACAGATGTTCTTTCTTGAAGCAGTAAAAGTACAAGAAAATAGCGAATATTATCGTAGTTCAGCAATGACTTTGATGCAAAGCGAACCTGACCGAGCTTGGCAATTACTGATGAAGGCACTTGAGCTTGACCCGGGTGACCGCGATTCCATCATTGCCGCGGTTGACATCCTCATCTCTCATAAACGTTACGATGAAGCGCTAAAACTTTGCTCAAACTATTTGGCAAATAGACCGGATGACAAAGAAATTAGCCAACTTACAAAACTTGTTCAGGAACAGGCCGAACATCAAAATCACAGCATCAGGGTGTTAGCAGATGCGAGGCAGCCTCAGCTTGACAAACTTGATGGACGACGTAACCGGATTCTGCCTGATCAGGAACACTTGGCAGCTTGCATGCAGTGGTTGCGTTATGCACAGGATATCAATTCAGGTGGAGGAGTTGCGGCACTCTACCATATGGACGAAGAACGTTGGGCTGTAGATTATCCTGAAACAACGGGTTACACCATTCCAACATTCCTTGCATACGCAAACCTGACGGGTGATGCAATGTGGCGAACCAGAGCCCTACAGATGGGAGACTGGGAAATAGCAATCCAAACATTAGAAGGTGGCGTTGGTGAGCCGGTCGGCGTAAGTGGCCTCCACTCACGAGTTTTCAATACAGGTCAGGTTATTCTCGGATGGGTTGCTTTGTACCGTGCTACAAGTGCTGCAAGGTTCCTGACAGCGGCTTGTAGAGCAGCTGACTGGATTGTTTCCAGTCAGGATTCAGACGGCAAATGGATTCGAAATACGTACAGTGGTCAGCCCAAAGCGTATAAGAGTCGCGTCGCCTGGGCGCTGTTAGAGTTGTACGATGTTACCGGAGAAGAGAGTTACCGTTCTGCAGCTGAATTAGCAGTAGCTTGGATTCTGTCCCAAGCGGAGCCGAATGGCTGGTTTGCCAACAATAGTCTAACAGAACCGGACAAACCATGGACACATCTGATTGGTTATGTTCTGGTCGGACTGCATGAAATTTACCGGTTAAATAATGCCCGAATAGATCGTACCTCCCTACTGAGCCTGCTTCATAACGCTGCTATAAATATTGCTTCATATTATTTGGCGCAAAAAAGAGATGTTAGTAACACCTGCTACACAACTCTTCCAGGCACCTTTGACCGTTCGTGGCAAAGTAATGACCATTGGTCATGTATTACCGGGAATGCTCAAGTTGAATTTTTTCTGCGTCGATTGTATGAAGATATAGCAGATACTTTGCTAAAAGAAGCTGCCGATAATTTACTCTCTGATATTAAACAAATTCACCTGGTGGATGGCATCACAGATCCCGCATGCTCCGGTGGGCTGCAAGGTGCGTATCCCATAGGTGGTCCCTATTGTGCCTATCGGATTCCAAATTGGGGTGTTAAGTTTTTTGCGGACTCACTGTTGCAAAGCATCTCCCCTTTAGTAGGCAAAACATGTCTTGGTTAAAATTGATCCACAAGGATAAAAGATGAGTGATCGTCTATTTGGTAAACGAGAAAAACACAGGATTGCTGTATCTACTCTGCAAACAGATATTGAGACTGCGCGTCATTATTTTTCAAACGGTTCAGTTTTAGAAGCAATCGATATATATGAGCAGCTTGCAGTAGCGTACCCAACAAAAGCTATCGCTATTCTTGCCGAACTCTATGATTGCTATGAGCAATTACCCAATCGTGATCGCTATAGTCTCTATCAATCGCGTCACTTTGATTTTGGTATTGTTGAAGGAGATAAGGTTCTTGACATCGGTAGTGGACATCTACCTTTCCCGCTGGCTACGCATTTGGCGGATATTGCCGTCACAGACCACGCATATGGGCGAGCCGGCACTCCATTTAAATATATCGACGGCAAACCGGTTTATGAGTGTGGTGTTGAATCAATGCCGTTTTCGGACAAGGAGTTCGATTTTGTTTATTGTTCGCACGTACTTGAACATACTACAGATCCTGAAAAAGCTTGTCAGGAGCTTATGCGTATTGGTAAAAGAGGCTACATTGAGACACCAACAAAAGGGAAGGATGTTTTCTTCAACAGTGCCAAGATCTCGAATCATAAAAGGAGTGTTGAAATCATTAACGGACAGCTGGTTTTTACTGAATATACTCCAGAAGAAGTAGAAGGTCTCCAGTGCGACATACTTCTTCAAATGAACTGCCATCCACAAACTGAGCGAGAAAAAGCATTTGCAGCACTCATGATATTAAAAGCTGAAGCAATCAATTCAATGTTATTATGGGACAATACATTTAAATATGAGATTAGAGGCAAAGTCGCAAATATTATATTCAATGAAAGCGATAATATGCATAAAAGCACTATAGACAAAGTAACTGCCATCAATCGCACCGATGAAATCGGTGATACCATCCGATCAAAGAAGCTAATATTTTTACAAATAATACCGCTTTATCGTACATATCTCGCGGACTTTTACAACAACAGGCCATATTTACACGATGCTCCTTTTTGCGAACAAATCAGAGAATTATACAGTGACGGGTTTGGAGCCGTACATATATTAGCCCCGTATTTGTTTGACTTAAATTATGATTCTCATATGGTAATTTCTAATGACATTCATTCACAGGTAAGATGGCTAAAAGAAAACTCTGCTGTACTGGAAGATACAAATAACTGGATGTTCGAAATTGTTAAAAAACAAATTGACTTAATAAAGCCAGATATAGTTTATTTTCTAGACCCTGTAACATATGACTGTAAGTTTTATAACTCTCTATCCTGGAAACCCAGTCTGGTTATAGGTTATAAGGCTTCCGACATTCCCCCTAATACAGATTGGTCAAATTTCGATGTTATCTTATCGCCACTTGCTGCATTGCGGAGTACTGCTATAAAATTAGGTGCTAAATCAGCCGTAAACTATGCCCCTGGTTTTGCATTTTGGCTGCATGAAAAAGTAGAATCTTTCCAACCACAGCTTGATGTTGCGTTTACAGGATCCTGGACAGTTGGTCAGCACGCTCACCGTAATGCATATTTAGAGTCGATTGCTCAAGCCTCGACAACAGCGGGTAAAGAATTTTCATGTGGATTCTTTCTGAGTGGACAAGTTGATACAATTCCGCCTGTAGTTGCCCAATTTAATTATGGAGGGCGTTTTGGACTGGCTATGTACCAAGCGTTACGCATAGGCAAAATAGCAATAGACGCACGTGGTTCACTTGAACTGAAAAAGGGATTATCTAATGAAACGCTAGATGTTGCAGGCAAAGAAACAGCAAATATGAGAATTTTCGAGGCTACAGGTTGTGGGGCCTTTCTATTGACCGAACATTTTGACAATTTAAGTTGTTATTTTGAGCCCGGCAAAGAAATCGAGACATTTAATAACGAACGGGAGTTGATCGACAAGATTCATTATTTTCTATCGCATCCGGTTGAACGCAACGCCATAGCACAAAGAGGATTTGAGAAGTGTAAACAAGATTATAATATGGAAAAGAAGGCGAAAGAGTTTGATGCAATTATACAGAATCATCTCGCAAAGCATCATCCCCCTCCCATTTATCACGCCAAACCTCAGACAAAAATTCCTGAATTTAAGACTACTGAACCTGATGGATATAAGCAGCTTACAAATTATTTTGATGGTGTGACATTTGGTGTGAATGTGCAGGTTATCGGCATTAAGAACATATCTATCGGCAATGGTACTTGTATTGGTGATGATACATGGCTTAATGTCGCACTAAGAGATGATAAATTGCGCATGAAAATAGGGAAAAGCATTCTGATTGGGAGACATTCTGTTATATCCACCGGCGGGTATCTCGAAATGGGAGATTACTGCCTTCTTGGACCGCATGTTTACATATCTGATGCAAACCATGTTTTTGATGACATATATAAGCCTGTGTTTCAGCAAGGCGTTACTACAGAACGACATGTTACCATAGAAGAAAATTGCTGGCTTGGAATTAATTCTGTTATAAATGGTAATTTGACGGTTGGACGAGGTTCGATTATTGGTGCAAACAGTGTTGTAACAAAAGACGTCTCCCCTTTTTCTATAGTTGCTGGAAATCCAGCAAAGATTATCAAAATGTACAACCACGAAACTAATAGTTGGGAAAAAATTTCATCTGATGAAGACATATGCAACATAGAGAGGATCAGACAGCGAATAGGTATGCCAACGCGTGAGGAATATCGAGCTATAGTTGCTAAAAACGCCACTTTCAGCAAAGTTCAGTTGATTGTAGGCGGACACGGCATCTGTATATAGGTAATTGCTTCAATTATTAGTGATGGAGGAAATTGAATGAATGTATTTGACCAGATCCTCTCTAGTGTGGAGTTTGCTAACAGACCTCCTGTTCTCATAGACATAGGCGCTTCTGGCGCTATAAATGCCAAATGGAAAGCAATATCCGGCCATTCAATCTGCATTGCTTTCGATGCGGATGACCGTGAAATGGGATTTGTTGTCAATGAATCAGGGGCATATAAGAAGCTCATTGTTTTTAATAGCCTTGTCAATGACAATAGCGGCAAGTTTCCATTTTATTTAACAAAATCACCTTTCTGCTCCAGCATGCTAAACCCTTCGAATCAGAAGCTAAATGAATGGTCTTTTGCGGAATTGTTTGATGTAGAAAAAATTGTTGAAATGAACGCGGTAGCACTCCCCCAAGCATTGCAGGAATCGGGAATTTCTTATGTTGATTGGTTCAAAACAGATTCTCAGGGCATAGACCTCAGACTATTTAGAAGCCTGGGAGAACAAATTATTGACAATATAATTACTGCTGAGTTCGAACCTGGCTTTGCTGATGCATATGACGAAGAAGACAAAATCTGGCATCTGCTTGCCTATATGGAGAGAAAACCGTTTTGGATGTCGGACATAAAGGTATGTGGCACCCAGCGAATTGGTCGTAAGACTCTTGCCAAGAACTTCGCCCAGCACGGAAGTAAATTGCCTACTGGCAGCAAGTTGAAGAAATCCCCTTTCTGGGCCGAGATGACCTTTCTAAATACATTTACCAACAGCAGCAGGACGCTAGGTAAGAGAGAATATCTACTTGGATGGATATTTGCGATTATTGAAGAGCAATACGGTTTTGCGATGGAAATTGCTCAAAGAGGTTTTAATCTCTTTTCAGACTATGTTTTTAAAGAGTTAGAACATCGAGCTCTGGGCATCATTACTGATGTATATCCCCTTGAAGTAGCTCTTACCGCGAGCTTTCAGCATATTGAACCTATGGCAGAAATGTATCGTTTGCGTGAAACCGCACTCCAATTTATTAATTCAGGGCAGCACGCTCGATCGTTTGAAATACTAAATCAGATAAAAAGTCAGCGAATACCCATAAGAAGTATCGATCTCTGCCGAGCTGTCTGTTTTATGAATATGCAACAGCCGTTGGCTGCTTACCAGTCAATATTGGAAGAGTTGCGTTACTTTCCTGACAATGAAGACGCGAAGGCTCTCCTGAAACAAATCCAAGCGGTATTACCCGTTAATAGTACATCAGTGAACAATTTAGAATTTCAACATATTTACCAAATTATTAAACCATATACCATGCTAGATGAAGAACGCCTTCATTCGCTCTTTTTATTAGCAAAAGAAGTGTGTGAAAAAGATATTCCAGGAAATTTTGTTGAGTGTGGTGTTGCGTCAGGTGGTTCCTCAGCATTGCTTGCATACGTTATCAAGACATATAGCTCCAGGCAACGTTTGCTTTACGCATTTGATTCATTCGAAGGCATGCCAGCACCATCTGCTCTCGATACCCATGGTGGAATAAATGCCGAAGCAACCGGATGGGGCACAGGAACATGCGCTGCCCCCGAAAACAGTTTGTTAGAGATATGCATGAAACTAGGGGTGCTGCACATTGTAAAACCTGTAAAGGGATACTATGAAAACACTGTACCCAGGATTGCGCCATTTATCGGAGAAATTTCCTTTATGCATGTCGATTCGGACTGGTATGAATCTACGCTAACTATTTTCAATAACTTTTTTAGCAACTTGTCGTATGGTGCGCTAGTACAGATTGATGATTATGGATATTGGGACGGTTGTAAAAAAGCGGTAACAGATTTTCAAATAGAACACAAAATAATCCTGAATCTTATAAAGGTAGGATCATGGGCGGTTTGTTTTCAAAAACAGTAGAGGAATTAACTTGTCATGATTCTAATAATTGGCGGAGCCGGATATATCGGTGCACATGCAACTAAGATTGTTGCTGGTAAAGGATACAGGTCTATTGTTCTAGATAATCTCTCGTACGGTCATCGTGAGTTTGCCAAATGGGGAACTTTCGTTGAGGGTAGTCTGGCTGATGTAAATCTGCTTAGGAAATTGTTCAAAGAGTATCCTATTAAGGCAGTCATGCATTTTGCCGGGTTTGCCTACGTAGGCGAATCCGTTATTGATCCGGCCAAGTACTATCGCAACAACGTTGCTAACACCCTCAACCTTCTGGAAGCCATGCGTGAAGCTGGCGTTGACAAGATCATCTTTTCTTCAACCTGTGCCACCTACGGTATACCTCAATTAATTCCTATCACCGAGGAACATCCTCAACTTCCTATTAACCCATACGGTCGAAGCAAACACATGGTTGAGCAGATGCTGAAGGATTTCTGCTTTGCATACGGTATGCGCTATGTTGCACTACGCTACTTCAATGCAGCCGGGGCTGATCCAGACGGCGAGATCGGCGAATGGCACGAGCCTGAGACACACCTGATACCGTTAGCCTTTGATGCTGTATGTGGACATGCAACATTACAGATATTTGGCACCGATTACAGAACGCCTGACGGCACTTGTATCAGGGATTATATTCATGTAACGGATCTTGCGTCGGCACATTTGCTGGCATTGGAGTACCTGAATTCAGGTGGCGAAAGCACGGCGCTGAATTTGGGGAACGGGCATGGGTTTTCGGTGCGTGAGGTGCTAACTGCCGTAGAGCAGGTAACCGGCAGAACTGTGGCTGTGGAGGAAGCACCCCGCCGTCCCGGCGACCCACCTGTTCTGGTAGGTAGTGCAGAAAAAGCGTGGCAACTACTAAAGTGGCAACCAAAGTATGCATCGCTTGAGGACATTGTGACAACTGCTTGGAGATGGTACACCATCATGGGGAAAGCTAGGAGCTCAAGGTGAAAGTTGTCCATCTTTGCACCATGGATTTTGGGGGCGCAGGGAAAGCTGCTTATCGTTTGCATAAGGGGTTGCAGACGATAGGAGTTGATTCGGTCATGCTGGTTGTAAGTAAAAAAACCGATGACAACAGTGTTATTACAGTTCCTTCAATTGGTTCAATTCCGGTAAATGACCGTTGGAATCACTTATTCAGGCAATGGAAATCCGCACTTACTGATTATTCAGGAAGAGCGGAAGGCTTTGAACTGTTTACGCATACATTCAGCGATACCAACTTTGAACTGATTCGTGAACTTCAGAATGCCGATGTTGTTAACCTGCACTGGGTTGCCGGAATGTTCGATTATGAACATGTTTCCGCTGTACTGAGAGGCAAAATTATTGTCTGGACACTCCATGACATGAATCCATTTACCGGTGGATGTCATTATTCGAATGGGTGTGAAAAATATCATGGGTCATGTGGCTCCTGCCCTCAACTGGGTTCCTCGTTTACAGAAGATCTTTCACGTCGAATATGGCTTAAAAAAATAGAGAGTTACGGCGCTATCGACTTGACAGTTGTAACACCAAGCAAATGGCTTGGAAAATGTGCTCAGGAAAGCTCTTTGTTTTCAAAGAGAACAATACAAGTTATTCCTTACGGCTTCCCTTTAAATGTTTATAAGCCTCTTGGTCGTGAAGAGATTAGATCAAATCTTAATTTCCCCAATAAGTCAAAGGTTGTTCTCTTTGGCGCTACAAGTGTTTTTAATGAGCGGAAAGGGTTAAAGTACCTCCTGAAAGCACTAGATCATCTTGCCACATCAGGTAAAGCGCAAGATTTAGTTCTAGCTGTTTTTGGTCAAAATTATCAATCAGTTGAAATTACATGCGGATATCCTGTTGTTAATTTAGGCCCAATAGCCACTGAAGAACAGATGGCTCTTTTATATAATGCTGCTGATGTTTTTGTACTCCCGTCTCTTGAAGATAATCTGCCTAATACTGTAGTTGAGTCACTTGCATGCGGCACACCAGTTGCCGCATTTAACATTGGTGGAGTTCCAGACATGGTGGAACATGAAGTTACCGGTTTCCTTGCCCCTGTCAAAGACATTGCAGGTCTTGCGGAAGCTATTTGCTGGTGTCTCTATACTGCACCCGCTGATACACGTAAAAACTGCCGGGAAAGAGCAGAGAATGGTTTTACGCTTGAATCGCAAGCGCATAGCTACAAAGATATTTATAAGTTGGCAATGGCCGGAGCACTTGATAATCTTCCATTTGAAAACAAGTATGTTGCTAATGTAAGAGAATTTATCAATATGAAACCTAGTCTGAATACTATAATATCTAGTAGTGATTCTACAGCATATATGAGTATAAGCGATGCCAAAGCCAATTATGGACTAAAGTTAAAAATAGTTGTACTGGATCTATCACCGATCGGTGGCGACACAGCATCCGGCCAAATGAAGAATAACATTTTTACTGGACTGAATGAGAATAATCTTATCCAGATATACCCATTAACACGGGATCTTTATCGTGTCGAGAAGGGCATTGATAATAAGGTGCATTTATATGACATTCCAGGAAAAGAAGTCCCTGACCTTATAAAGACTATTTCACCTGACCTGATTTATCACAGACCATCTGACAAGCCACAAAAATATTTTTGGCTAGGCTACTATTGTTGTACTTTCTTAGATATTCCGTATGTGCTCCATTTCCTCGATGACTGGCCTTCAAGACTCTATTTGGAAAATAAGAGTTTTTTTGCGTCAATCTCTAACTATCTTCAAATGATGGTAAATAATGCCAATGGATTGCTCTCCATAAGCGAATCTATGGCAGATGAGTTCAAGAACAGATATGGAAAAGATTTTGTCCCGCTGGCAAATGGCATCAATTCGTCTGAGTACACATCAGGCAGAAAACTGTTAACTAAAGATAGATCGTTTATATTCAGGTATACCGGTTCCATTGCTGTAGATATGAACTTTCAGAGCCTGCTTGATTTTGCTGAAGTGATTCAAATTGTATCAACAACTATCCCTGTTGCCTTGGAGATTTACACGAATGAAAAATGCATGAAGCTTGCAAAGGAGATTGAGGCTAATACCGGCGCTTCGGCTCATTCTCTGGTTCCTCGTTGTGAATATCCTGATTTGCTTGTCAGTGCAGACGCTTTACTCCTGCCGTTTAATTTCGATGAACTGAGCATACGTTATCTATTACTTTCGCAGGCGAATAAGCTTCCTGAATATATTATGTCTGGAACACCTATATTCACTTATGGCCCAGATGAAATAAATACGATTAAGGAGATTCGGAAAGGCAAATATGGAGTTATTGTTTCAGAGAGAGATAAGGATAAATTGCATGAGAACGTTTTGAATCTCATTTCGAATTATGATCATTATCTGGAAACGAGTTTAAGGTCAAAGGTCTATGCAGAGCAACAATATGATGTTTCTACTATCAGGGATGATTTTAGATCCTTTCTGATGAGTGCTGCCGATCAATCAGTTCGGCAGAATAAACTAAAGGTAACTGTCAATTGTGCAACAGTCAGAGAATATAATAAATTTCTTGAGATGTATCATCATGTTACACATTTGTCAGGTGATTTGAAAAACTTTCAGCGACCATGGGTGATTGATTCCGTTTTGAAACAGGCGCCCCGAGGGGGCAGAGTATTGGAGATCGGTGCTGACAAATGTGAATTAGCCGAATTTTTACAGCAACTCGGTTATGAGGTATGGGTAATAGATATCTTTGACGAATTCGGTGGGGGAGTAGCCAAGTTCGAGGAGGTTAAAAACCGCTTTCCCAATATCCATTTCACCAGAGGATTCATCCACGAGGACAAAACCCTTCCAGCCAATTATTTTGATGCAATTTACTCCTGCTCCGTCATTGAGCATAATCCGGTTTCGGTCATACCAGCAACCTTCGATAGAATACATCAGTGCCTCAAGGCTGGTGGCAAATCAATCCATGCCATCGACTTTACGGTTGATGGTGCGGTGCTTAAAAACCATGGCTTTATTAATGCTGTCCTGTCCTGGCATGGGTTGTTGAAAACGGCGGAGGAGATTGGAAACGAAGCCCTCGACGATGTGGATACCTTTTATTTATCGCCACAAGGACATTACAACTGGAGAAAGTTTCTTGGAAAAACATACGATGAGTATCCGTTCAGAAAAGTAACATCTTTAAATATCATTTCAACAAAATAACAGAACATGTAACGCATTTATGTTGGCTTGTGAGCCAGAATAAGGTGAAAAAACATGACATTGTTAAACAACGAAGTGCTTGCCCTGGGCAATACTCACAAAAAGCAACCGGGAATAAGTTTGAATTCAGCTATGAGAATGATCAGTTTATAGGTCTTGACCCTGCCGTGCTGCATTGTTTTGTCAGAAAATACCGGCCAAACAAAATTATCGAGATCGGGAGCGGATGTTCAACGCTTGTCACTTCGAATGCTGTGAAACTGAATGGTTCAGGGGAGATTATCTGTATAGAGCCATACCCCCGTGACTTTATCAGCGAAGGTGTACAGGGGATGAGCCGCCTGTATCAGTGCCCTGTACAGGATATCGACCTGGATGTTTTTCAGCAACTTCAGGAAAACGACATACTGTTTATTGATTCAACCCACGTGGCAAAGATAGGCAGCGATGTGTTATATCTCTTTTTCGAAGTGCTTCCGCGGCTTAAGCCAGGTGTGCTGGTTTCACATCCATGACATATTTCTGCCCCATGAGTACCCTGAAATGTGGATTCGGGAAAAGAACTTCTTCTGGAGTGAACAGTATATCTTGCAGGCGTTCCTGATCGGCAACACTAATTTTCGGGTCAAGTATGCCGTGGGTTACATGGGAAGAAAATACAAGGAAGAACTATTAAAACTCTTTCCCAATTACGGCATAGGCATGGGCGGAGGCAGCTTCTGGATGGTGAAGTGCCATTAATAACAATCGGAAGGATTCTCCATGAGAAACCGTCAACAGGATGAAAGGCTGAAAAATATTTGCCGTGAAATAAGCAATGAGCGGCTGGAATCGATAAAGAACAGCCATCGAGGCAAGCGATGTTTCATATTGGGCAATGGCCCGAGTTTGAACAAAGTTGAACTTTCCAGGCTGAAAGATGAAATTACTTTCGGGATGAACAGGGTTTATACGGATTTTGCCACTATGGGTTTTGTCCCGACCTACTATATTTGCGTCGATGATTTGCTGTTGCGGCAATTTGGTAATGATATAAATAAAATCGAGAGCATCAAATTTCATGACATAGAGCAGTTCGGGCCGGATGTCTCATCAGCCAATACCATTTATATTGAAAAAAACCTTTCGAAAGACAAATTTTTTACAGATTTACAGGAAGGGTATAATCCCGGAGATTCGGCTGCCTTTGTTGCCATGCAGTTGGCTTATCATATGGGATTCAGCCAGATATGCCTTGTGGGATTTGACCATGACATGCCTGACAAGAAAATGATCGAGGATTCATTTCAAATGGCAAAGGGGGATTGCGAGTGGAACGGCAGAATCATTATTGATGCAACCCCTGGTGGGCAATTGACTGTTTTCCCAAAGGTTGATTTTGCAGAGATTTTCCGAAGCCCACAAAGCACGCCTTCACCAGAGTCAAAAATTTGCAAAAATAATGAGCAATTGCCTGCAAGTGGAATTCAGCATGAATATGTCGTCTCGGCAATTGTATCAACCTATAATTCAGAACGTTTCATCCGGGAATGCCTGGATGACCTTCTACGCCAGACCATTGCCGACCGCATGGAAATAATAGTCGTAAACAGTTGCTCCCAACAGAATGAAGAGGCGATTGTCTTCGAATACATGTCTCAGCACCCTAATATTGTTTATTTGAAGACGCCTACCAGGGAAACAATCTATAAGGCATGGAACCGTGCCATACGCATTGCGCGGGGCAAATACATTACCAATGCAAATACAGATGATGGCCACGCGCCCGATGCATATGAAAAAATGGCCAGGGTACTGGATGAACACACGGATGTCGGGCTTGTGTATGTAGATCAGAAGTACTATCGAGAGGTTGAGGGTGGCAGGAGAGAGTTTTGGTTTGACTGTGACAGGGGGCCATTTTCCTGGAACCGACTGCTGGATGATTGTTTTGCCAGCTCACAGCCTATGTGGCGGGCATGCGTCCATGATGAGTTCGGGTATTTTGACGAAATATTCTTTACTGCCGGAGATTACGAGTATTGGCTGCGCATAGCCCAGAAATACAAGCTTTATCATCTCAAAGAATTACTGGGAGTGCGGCTGATCCGAGGTGACAGTCTTGAATACGAGGGCAATTCGTATCTTTCGTTTCTTGAAACGGCATATCTTCAGAAATGTTACGATTATGCAGCGCTCTACGCCATACCTGTCGGACCTGAAGGTTTAGGAAGACATCCGATATTTTCCCGATGGTGTGAAATAAGCATGCTGCGGCGAAACACACTTCAGAAAATTGGGGCAGATGACAAAAGCAATACTCGGCTCTATGATTGGCGTCTAAATAAGCAACCACCCCTCGTCAGCGTAATTATAACGACCTACAATCGTAAAAAAGAACTGCTTGAAAATCTTTCCATCCTTGCAGATCAGTCCTTTACCGATTTCGAAGTTGTAGTTGTCAATAACGGGCAGTCAATAGATGAGTTGCGTGAATTTACCGCCAAACTTCCCTTTGGTTGTTGTTATGTAGAATCTTCTGCCAATTATGGACCATCATTTGCGAGAAATCTTGGTGTCAGATCGGCCAAGGGGAGTATTGTTGCCATTCTGGACGACGATGCAATAGCTGATAAGGAGTGGCTATATAATATTGTCAGCCATTTTAGAACAGAAGATATCATTGCCTTGCGGGGTAGAGTGCTTCTCCGCACACCCGGAGAAAACAAGCACATCCCGCTTAATTATGATCTTGGCGCCAATACGGTCATTTCAACAGTTGGCTTGGAAATGAATACAGCTTTTCGTAAAGAGGCCTTTCTTGCAGTAGGTGGCTATGATGAATTTTTGTTTGGCTTTGAAGGTGCTGAACTCTCTTACCGCCTCTTTTGCAACTATGGCAAGCGCATTGACTGCATCAAATATTACCCGGATGTACTAATTTACCACGACTTCCCTGAAAAAACTGATCGCCTCACTGAAACAGTCCTCAGGCTCAAGGCAATGAGGAAAACCCTCCAGAAAAAATCACCAGGATTTGAAAGCTACGTTGGTTTCATGTGGAGAATGATGCCATTTAACCAGAAATGGGGGGATGCAGCTTGGCTTAGTGACAACGCAGTTTTTTGCCTCGATTGCAACCCCATTAAAGCAGATGAGTTTGCAGATGCTGCAATGAAGATAGTTCCATACGAACCAGTCCCGTATGTAGTGCGTGGTCAGGCATTGGGGATGCTCAGTAGGTTTGAAGAAGCAATACCAATGTTTTCCAAAGCGGTCGAATTGCTTGCGGAATATCAAGCACAATGTTGCAGAGCAGGGAATGAGTCTCCTCCTGGCTTTCAGCATTTATTGACGGTTGCCGAAACAGGTTTACGCGGTTGCAAGGAGTCGGTTGAGATTCATAGTTCTCAAACATCAAAAGCCCACCAAGCAGGGCATGAAACAGAGAGAAGAACCGTCATTTTGCGCAGTTCAGCAGATCGCATGAGACAATACCAGGATATTCATGCGGGGCAACGTTGCGTGATTATAGGCAACGGACCAAGCCTTAACAAAATGGACCTGTCTTTTTTGGAAAATGAGATTTGTTTCGGAATGAATCGTATTTTTCTCATTTATGATAAATGGCGATTCAGACCTTCTTACTATGTTTCGGTAAACCCCCTGGTAATAGAACAGAGCACCAAAGAAATCAGCAGTCTGCCAATGCCCAGGTTTTTAAGTCATAAAGGCATCGAGTTCTTTGAAGAGCCTGGTGACATAATGTTTATTGCTGAGCATCCTGAATGGGAATTTTCGGCAACCCCGTATTCAGGACTGCATGAGGGCTGGACAGTGACATTTGTTGCAATGCAGCTTGCTTATTTTATGGGATTTTCTGAAGTTGTCCTAATCGGGGTAGACCATCACTTTGTAACTCCTGGAGATCCGAACAAAGAGGTGGTTTCTCAAGGGGACGATCCCAACCATTTCCACCCGGACTATTTTGGCAAAGGTATGCGTTGGCACCTACCAGATCTCGAACGCTCGGAGCATTCATACCATTTAGCCAAGTCTGCATTTGAATCAACAGATAGAATTATTGTTGATGCCACATATGATGGTAAATTGACTGTTTTTCCAAAAGTTGATTACAGAGAATATTTTTCAGCATCACCTAAGGTAAAGTTAGCAGCTTTAGCCGAATTGTTTTCTAAACATCCATCAAGATCGTCAGGCGAACTGCTGACAAATCTCCTAAGGTCGCTCGGATATCACAACGATGCAGAGCTTGTTGTGAAGGCGTGTCAATCATTATGAATATAATATTTAGCATAGTTCTCCCCACATTTAACCGTTCAGATATACTGCTTCGCTGCCTGCAATATTTAGTTAGTCAAACGCTTACCCCAAAATTTTTCGAAGTTATAGTGTGTGACGATGGTTCCATTGATAACACATCCGAACTGGTACGTTCATTTAAAGCGCCATTTTCACTGATCTACCTGAAACAAGAAAACAGCGGTCCCGCTGCTGCCAGAAACATGGGTATATGCAAGGCCACTGGAGAATATATTCTGTTTCTCAACGATGACGCTTTGCTAGACCCTAAAGCATTAGAGATTCATCTGGAAGAACATCGCCGTTTGGCAAACCCCAAAGCCGCTGTTCTAGGTTTGTTTTCCATGCATCCTGATTACACCAGTCCTTCAAAGCCTATAGGGTATTGTCTGGACCATTCCGACCTCATATTTGAATACTGTATCATGCAGCCGGATACCGGCTATGGTTACGAAAAGTTCTATACATGCAACATCAGCTTGCGAACCGATTTTGTTCGTTCATCGGGACTCTTTGATCCGGCATTTTATCGCATAGGTGCCGAGGATATTGAATACGGTTATCGCCTTCAGCAGCATGGTTGCGCTATTTATTATCGCCCAGACTGCCAGGCATGGCATGCCCATCTGCTTGAGGCCCAGGGAATATCACGTATGTTCATATTTCGTGGCAAGGGCGGGGTACTTCTCTTTCTTCGGCATAACAACCTGATTCACCATTACGACCATATGAAACCGATCAATGCGGAACGCTTCAGAAAAAACCATGCACGACTGGAACCACTGATCATTAAAATGGGAGAAATGCTCCAGGAAATCAACAATCGAGAGTGGTTGCGTAACGACTTAAGTCCACATACATTACTGGAAAGCAGTCTGAATCTTGATTTTATGTTTCTGTGGAAATTTACTGAACAACATCTTGAGACGAATATTCAGGCATTGCTAGCGCATTTAAATAATCTCTGCACACAGTTAACGGAGAATATACAGCTTACTTTGGAAGAAATCGCAATACTGATATTCCCGGTTCTAAACTTTATCAAATACTACTATGACACTGTAGGAATCGTTGAATCGGATCATCTCATCGAAGTGATGGAACTAGATAGGAAGTCGGGACATCATGGGGTAGAGGCGCAAATTGGGGATTCTTATTTACCGGCATCCCCAGAACCGGCAATGCAACCTCCGCAGAGACAGGTTTCATCTCTCAGACCTCCGATACTCTCGGAATGGAATGTTTCCCGTTGCCTGCTTGATTTGATCCCTTTCCCATTGAAACCCGTTGCTGAGCAGGGGGCCTTGAACCTTCACTTTTTTTGGGAGAAATACTTTCAACTTCTTATCCAGGATGGCAATCTGGTAACCATTCGCTATATGGGAATTATCAACGGTATCTTCGACACATCACAGGGTCAGTCGCCGCCTGAGTTGATGAGTATGGGGTATTACGCCCTGCTGCGTATTCTGGAGGAAAAGCCGTATCTGGAGGATGTAGCTGAATATGCCGTACAGCTCTCACGTTCTGTCAATGGCCCTGATCCTGGCCTGGGAGCAATGCTTGGCTGGATGGAACGCTATCGTGCGATTCGTAAAGAGAAAAGCCGACTACAGGATTTGTTGTTCACTTTTGAGTGCGAACAGGCTGACCTCCAGCTGTTCGAGCTTAGCGAAAGCTATCCCGGCGACCCGGAACTGCTCTGGGAGTGGAACACCCGGCTGATTGCGACGGGCGGGGATTGGAAGAATTTTCTACTCCAGCAGGAATCGGTGTTCGCAGGTTCACCGTTTGAATGGTGGTGGCACTGGACCATGGGGGCGTCCCGCTTCCGTTGTGGAGACTATGAGGCTGCGCTTAAGCCGTTGGAAACTTCTCTCAAACTGCGGGCCAATTCGAACACGGTCAATCTGTTGGCCGAATGCCTCTATCAGCTGGATGAACGGGAGGGTGCGCTCTCTCTCTGGCGGGAGTCCTTGCGCTATGATCCTCTCCAGATGCATCTTTACTTGAAGATGCATGATTGCATGACCGGGTTTGACCGGATGGTGCAACATAACCTTTCAGGTGAAAAGATCTGCGTACTGCTGTATTGCTGGAACAAACGGGATGTACTGGAGGAGACTCTCAAGCAGCTCGCTAAATCCAATCTAGGTATTGCCCATATCCTGATGCTGAACAACTGCAGCACGGATGGAACCGGCGAACTGATGAAGCATGCTGCGGCCCTGTTCCCCCGCAACAAATGCCGGGTAATCCATCTGCCGACCAATGTTGGGGCCCCGGCAGCACGGAACTGGCTAATGGCCCAACCGGAGGCCCGCCAGGCAGACTTTATCGCCTATCTGGATGATGACGTAGATGTCCCTGAAGATTGGCTGGGACGGCTGGTGGCGACTCTAAAGGAGTTCCCCAAGGCAGGTGTTGCGGGCAGCAGGATTGTCGATCCGCTCCGCCTGCCAACGTTGCAGTATGGTGGAGTTTTCATCGACGTGGCTGATGGAGAGAACCTGCGCGTGACCTGTAAGCATGGCAATGAGACCGATTACGGGCAACTGAATTATATCCGTTCCTGCGTTTCCGTCATGGGCTGCTGCCATCTGTTCAGAAACGCCGCTCTGTATGACGTGGGGGAGTTTGATGTCAGGTTTTCTCCTACCCAAGTGGATGATATCGAGCATGATATCCGCATGGTGCTGAGGGGGTACGGGGTGATCTACAACGGCCATAACCGGGTGGTGCATCACCAGAAGACCGGCAAGCAATCCATCCTGAACCGGGCAGCAAAGGGTAATGTGGATGCTAATGTCCATAAGATGATAACCAAGCATTTAACAGAAGAGATGCGCAGGATCAAGCAGGAGACGGAAGAACGGGATAGACTGGCTTTCAGGGTGAAAATCGCTGAGCTGAGACAGTCCGGATTGCTGGAAGGCGTACGAGAGGTGCCATATGGCGTCATCTGACCTACAGTCATTTCCCCGCACGCACATCTTCATCTACACCTGGAACAAGTGCGCCGAATTGGAAATAGCACTTCGCTCTCTCGCTACCACCAATTACGACAACTACAAACTGTTTGTGTTGAACAACGGCAGTAGCGATGGTACTGAGCAACTTCTATCAAACCTGCTGCCGACACTGTTCCGCGAATACAAGATAATCAACCTGCCAGTCAATATCGGCGCTCCAGCGGCCCGCAACTGGCTTTATGCCGATACGGAAAACCGCCAGGCCGACTATCTGGCTTATTTTGACGATGACATTGAGGTACAACCGGACTGGCTGACCCGTTTGGTCGCATCCTTGGAGCAGAACCCGCGCGCCGGGGTGGTCGGCGCCAAGATTATCAATGCATCGGGACCCAAGATTGTGCAGCATTCGGGAGGGGTATTGACTCAGGCCGAGGAATGGATCAACAACGTTGTACTGTTTACCAATGTCCCTGATCATGAGCAGTTTTACAACGTCAGCGAGCGCGATTATGTGATGGGGTGCGCCAACCTCTACCGCCGCAGCGCCATGGATGAGGTGGGGATGTTTGATATTCAGTTTTCCCCGACCCAGTTCGATGACGTGGATCATCACCTACGGATGAGGCTTAAAGGGTGGCAGGTGCTATTCAACGGTTATGTGGAGGTGCGGCATCACCGCAGTTCCGGCGGAGCGGCCAATGCCAATCATCTGGCCAACCGTTTCAAGCTGGAAAAGAAATATTCCGCTGACGAAGCAGCAAAAATTATCTCGGCGGGCGCTTCTGTTGATTTTGTCGCCAAGCATCCCTGGGTTTTGGATATGAAGGGATAAGACATGGATTTTACCGGGCTTAAATATCTTGTTGTCGGTTCCGGCTTTTTTGGCGCGGTCATTGCCGAGCGGATCGCCAATGACCTGGGTGAGCGTGTGGTGGTACTAGATCAGCGCGACCATATCGGCGGCAACAGCTTTTCCGCACCGGACGATAAAACCGGCATAGACTGTCACATCTACGGTTCCCATATATTCCACACAAAAAACCGCCAGGTTTGGGACTATATCAATGCTTTCTGCTCATTCAATTCTTATCGGCACAAGGTTCTGACCAATCATAAGGGATCTGTTTTCCAGATGCCGGTTAATCTCGATACGATCAACCGTTTTTTCGGTACTTCGTTTACTCCTGCTGAAGCACGCGCTTTTATAAAGGAGGAGATGCAGCATGACGCCATTGCCGAGCCACGCAACCTGGAAGAGAAGGGCATTTCCCTGGTGGGGCGGCGTCTGTACGAAGCCTTTATCAAGGGATATACCGCCAAACAGTGGCAGATTGATCCAAGGTTGCTATCAGCGGATATAATTTCCCGTCTGCCGTTTCGCTTCAGCTACAAGATCGATTATTTCGATGATCCATGGCAGGGAATTCCTCTGGATGGTTATGGGGCGGTTTTCACGCGCCTGCTCACCACTCCAAAGATCGACGTGTTGCTTAATACTGACTATTTTGCAATACGGGATCAAATACCTGCTGATTGTGTGGTAATCTACACTGGCCCAATTGATCGTTTTTTCGATTATCGCTTTGGTATGCTGGGTTGGCGCAGTCTCCGTTTTGAAAAAGAGGTACTGCCTGTCGGTGATTTCCAAGGGACTACGGTTATGAATTATGCCGATGAAGAGATCCCTTTTACCCGAATCCACGAATTTCGCCACTATCACGACGAACGGGACTATCCGGCTGATCAGACCGTTGTCTACCGGGAATTTTCACTTACAGGATCGCGGGACATCGACCCGTATTACCCGATCAATACTGCGCAGGATCGCACTACCTATGAGCAGTATCGCCGGGCGGCAGCAGAGGAGTCGAATGTTCTGTTCGGCGGCCGCTTGGGTACCTACAGCTATCTTGATATGGATCTGGTGATAGAGCAGGCGCTGCATATGTATGAAACCGGAATAAAAAAGGGCACGGGAAGATGAAAAATTTTAAGATCTCAGGGGGCATGTCAGCAGTTGCGTGAAAATGTCGTAAAACCGGCAGAATAAAAATGTACCACTTTATTCTCCATTTGACGGCTCCTGGAAGATCTTCTTGCCTTAAATGCGAAGAATATGAAGAAGATCGATCCATTTGATAATGTTTTTTGAAGAAGATACAGGCCTCTGTTCCACATTTTCATAGTGCCAGCTTTCTTACACTTTCAGATCACCGGTGACAGGGCAGATAATGCCTATCCAGAAATTCAATTCTTTTGAAGAAGCGGAACATGCTTTATGGGAATTCCAGCCAGACAAGGAGTACTATACAACGGATGTTCCCTTATATTTTTCAACAGCATGAGTAATAACAGTAAGTTGGCTTATTTTATGCATAAATGTAGCCACTAAATTATTATATTTAATACATTATTTACTTGATAATACGGTTTATAATTGATATTTTAGTGCCACTATGTATTTAGACACCGTAAAAAATAAGCA
>Ga0265294_10002145_pt1 | contig 26097 bp, 23 predicted proteins | sample MunlanPumphouse3_FD_192504 | JGI IMG/M metagenome (GOLD analysis project Ga0265294, IMG submission 192504) | Groundwater microbial communities from a municipal landfill in Southern Ontario, Canada - Pumphouse #3 | ecosystem: Environmental > Aquatic > Deep subsurface > Groundwater | place... | reverse complement strand
TGCAAAGTAGGCCCTTAGCCATACCGAGTAATCTATTCCAATTTTCATTGGATGTTTCATAAGGAGAAATATGATGAGAAAAGTTGATGTCGTGGTAGTTGGTGGTGGTGCTTCTGGTTTACAGTCGGCAATTACAACCAAATCTACCTATCCAGAAAAAGAGGTGGTGTTAATTCGTAAGGAGGCCCAAGTCTTAATCCCTTGTGGTATTCCCTATCTTTTCGGAACGCTCAGTAGTAGTGAAAAAGATATTCTACCAGACAAGTTGTTAACTAGTGTTGGTGTAGAGATCATCATTGATGAGGTTGTCGACATCGAAGTAGATGAGCGCACTTGCCACACTGCAAGTGGAGAAACCTACCAATATGAGAAATTAATTCTTGCTTTGGGCTCAATACCGACGCTTCCGCCCTGGTTGAAAGGTGCCGAGCTCGAAAATGTTTTCACGATCCCCAAAAACAAGGTCTATCTCGATGACATGCTGGCCAAGCTTACTACTGTAAAACGGATAGTGGTCATTGGAGCTGGTTTTATAGGAGTGGAAGTTTCTGATGAATTAAACAAAAAAGATTTTGCAGTGACGTTAGTTGAAATTGAAAATACGGTTTTGAGCAAAGCTTTCGACGAAGAATTTGGTAAAATAGCTGAAGAACATCTACGTGAACGAGGCGTTAATCTAATAACAGGCAAAGGCGTTGCCGAAATCAAGGGAGAAAAAGGAAAAGTTACCAAAGTAGTCCTTTCAACAGGAGAAACGATTGATGCCGATGCAGTAGTGCTATCTATGGGATATGTACCAAATACAGACATAGCTGCAAAGGCTGGCATTGAGTTAAATGAATTTGGATTTATTAGAACCTGTGAATATATGCGGGTGTTACCTTGCTCAACGGATATTGTCGCTGTAGGTGATTGTGCTGAAAAAAGAGATTTCATAACAAGAAAGTTAGATCGAACGATGCTAGCTTCAACCGCCTGTGCCGAGGCTCGTACTGCGGGAATGAATCTCTATACTTTAAGTCCATGTAAACCCTTTACCGGGACAATTGCTATCTATGCTACCGCATTTGGTGAACATGCCTTTGGTACGGCGGGTATTACTGAAGCCAAGGCGATTCAAGAGAATTTCGCTATAAGTAGTGGCAGTTTTACCGGTGTCGATACCCATCCTGGTAACCTAAGTCATTCCCATAAACAGACGGTAAAGCTAATTGTGGCTGCTGACTGTGGGATGATTCTCGGTGGTGAAGTCTATGGTGGCTATAGTACTGGAGAGTTGACCAATGCAATTGGCTTCTTGATTCAAAATCGAGTGACCGTCAAAGCTTTACTGACTATGCAGATTGGGACTCAACCATTGCTTACTGGTTCACCTGCGGGCTATCCGCTCATTAAGGCGGCGGAAGTAATTGCAAAAAAAATGCGAAAATAGGCCAAGAGCAAAAGCATTCAGGGTTGGGTGCTTTTGCTAGAATGAGGTAATTACATGTTAGAAATTTTTGGACCAGTCCCTTCGAGACGCTTGGGACAGAGCTTGGGCGTGAACAACATCCCCCCTAAAAACTGCACCTATGCGTGCATCTACTGTCAGTTAGGTAGAGCAATTTCAATGTCGACTCAACGTCAATCCTTCTACTCGCCTCAGCGGCTAGCTCAGGTAGCTAAAGATAAAGTTATTCGCTTGCAGGACCAAGGTATTACCCTCGATTATATAACTATAGTTCCCGATGGGGAGCCGACATTAGATATACACCTATTGACATTAATAACGCTTCTGAAGGAGATACCAATACCATTAGCTATCATCACAAACGGTTCATTGGTAACTGACAATAATGTGGCCGAGGCCTTGCTCTTGGCTGATTGGGTTTCCCTAAAAGTTGATGCGTACACCGAAAAGGTTTGGCGGAAAATAGATCGCCCTTGTGGCAACTTACAACATCAAAATATGCTTGAGGGAATGCAGAGATTTGCTACGCGTTTTCATAATAAAGCATCTGGTAAGTTAATGACAGAGACGATGCTGATTGAAGGGGTCAACACCGAATCAACAGAACAAGAAGCGGTGGTTGATTTCATTGCAACGCTAAATCCTGACACAGCATATTTAGCCATCCCAACCAGACCTCCAGCTGTGTCCTCCGTGGTAGCAGCTTCTGAAGCTTCTTTGACTCGTACGTTTGTACTATTTTCTGAAAAACTGCCTTCGGTTGAATATTTGGTTGGATACGAAGGAAATGCTTTTAGCAATTCTGGTGATGCTCGCAAGGATTTATTAAGTATAACAGCAGTCCATCCCATGCGAGAAGATGCTGTAGCAAACTTACTTGCCCGCGACAAGGCTGATTTCTCTTTGGTCGATACATTGATTAAAGAGCACCTCCTTCGAGCAAATATCTATCGTGGAAATACATACTATGTACGCTCCTTCTCAAAACAATAAGAGAATTGAATCATGATAATTAATGACAAAATATTAGAAGTTTTTCACGAAGAGGCATCTCGTGCTAGTATTGACCAAATCACTATTGGCTTAGGCTATACAGCACTAACGCTTACTGATGGTCGTTGTGGCCTTTGCAGCACCTTAATACATAATTTTTCTGATTGCCCGGTTTCTCAAGATCCACTCGATTATGAAAAAAAGCCGGCATTACCATTATTGCAGAAGATAACATCAAAGAATCCTTTGGCGAGAGTTCTCGCAATTGCTTTGGTAAATGCTTTGAACTACAACTATGCCTATGCTTGTTCTGAAGATAGTGGCCAGCTAATCCAAGATTTACATCTTCGCAAATATGACAAAGTAGCCATGGTGGGATATTTCAGACCGGTAGCAGCATATTTTGAAGAGGGAGGAATTGAAGTCAAATCCTATGATATTGGCAAACAGATGGGCAATTTATCTGAATTTTATCATTGGGCCTGTTCTGAAGCCGATGCTGTAGTGATAACAGCAACCAGTCTCATAAATGGGACAATAGAGGAGGTTTTGGCCCAATTGCAGGAAAAAACTATTCCAGCTGTAATTATGGGACCCTCTACAATCATGCGCCCCGAGATATATTCGCATCTTAAGGTAACTATGTTGGCCGGTACGGTGGCACTTGATACTGAAGCAATAGTAAAAGCGGTCAGGAATGGAAAGGGAACGCGAGTATTACATAAGCACGCTAAAAAAGTTCAATTGATGATCTAATGGGCATAAGAGGATGCCTTAACAGTGGATATACAGAAGGTACAAAAGGCCAAGAAGAGATAGAATAGGGCCTCAAAGAGGTGATGCAAGGTAATTGTCTTTGCCTTAGCGGTAACTACCACTTGCCACACCAAACGGGAGTTGCTTGTACCGCTACGGTGTGTCCACAATGTAGAAAACCTCTGAGGGGGAAAATTTAGGCGAAAAATAAAATGTTTGTACAGCAAAATTCTTGCACCATACTACAACGCAGAGTATAATGGGGTATGGCTGAATGTACCTTAAGTAATGAGTTCCTTGCTAAACAAAGTATGTTTGGAGGGTTAAGCGATACTGATTTTGCTATTATTCGCCCTTTTTTAGATGAAGTAAGCTACCCAAAAGGAACCGTCATGTTAGAACAAGGAGAACCAAACAACACCGTTTATTTCATTGTGAGTGGAGAAGTGTTGATTCAAAAACATCCAGAGAATGGAAATCAACAAGAGCGGGAGATCGCCACGTTGCATGCGGGAGACTCGTTTGGTGAAATGGAGCTAATTGATATTCAAAACTGCGCCGCTTCGGCAATCTGCTTGACCGATGTTTGTGTCATTACACTTTGCAATCGGGATTTATATAGGTTATCGAAAACGTACCTTCGTCTTTTCACGATGATTATTTTAAATCTTGCTCGCGATATTAGCCGTCGCTTACGCAAAACAGATCTCCTTTTGGCAATGGTTTCCAAGCAAGAAACGCCCACTAATACCGAATAAGTTTTTATTTACACTAACAAGGATGATCATTAACCAATTCAATAATGAGATTTTTATCTTGAAGAGGAATTACCTTTACTAAAGAGATCTACTAAGAGGAGAAAATATATGGATAAGCAGAAAGAGACTTTTGTGAGCGCTTGGAAAAACCGAAAAGGCCCGGCGGTCTTTACAACGGTAAGTAAGGCGGGTATCGCCAATAGCATCTATGTCTCCAGCATTGAAATAGATGATGAGGCTAACATTATTATTGCTGATAATTACTTCCTCAAAACAAACCAAAACATAGCCGATGGAAGTAAAGGTGTTGTTTTGTTTATTACCAACAATGATAAATCTTATCAGGCAAAAGGTACCATAACCTGCCACAAAACAGGCCCTACCTATGATTTTATGAAATCTTGGAATCCAACAAAGCACCCCGGTCATCGAGCTGTAGTTCTTCAAATCTCTGAACTCTATTCAGGAGTTACCCAGATTATCTAAGTACGTAGCTTGCGTGTCCTACTGGTCTCTTGCCCTCTATGTAAGTAGGGCGTATCATTGTACTTAGGGGGAAGTGTATGGACTGTACGATGCTTGTTGCTCAACAAAGATCATATTTTGCTCGTGGTAATACATTAAAGCTAAAAAATCGCAAAGTTGTATTAGAACGTCTCCAACAGGCCCTCATTGCTAATGAAGAGGCAATTCTCCAGGCTCTAGCGACTGATCTTTCTAAAGGGTCGACAGAAGGATATATGACTGAAATTGGCATAGTCCGGAGTGAATTACGGCATGCTCTGAAGCGAATGTCAACTTGGAGTAAAGTGAGGCGGGTAAAAACACCGCTAACCCATTGGCCCTCTAAAAGTTTTATTGTTCCAGAACCGTACGGAGTAACCTTGATAATGGCTCCTTGGAACTACCCTTTCCAGCTCTGCATGGTCCCCCTCATTGGTGCTATTTGTGCTGGAAACACAGCCATAGTAAAACCTTCGGCCTATGCCTCGGCAACGAGCCAAGTAGTTGCTGATCTTATTGCTAAAGTATTTGAGATTGGCCATGTTGCCGTCGTTCAAGGTGGACGCAAAGAAAATGAACAATTGTTGGAACAACGCTTTGATTATATCTTTTTCACCGGTAGCGTAGCAGTTGGTAAGCTGGTTATGGAAAAAGCAGCCCGTCATCTCACCCCAGTCACCCTTGAATTGGGGGGCAAGAGTCCTGTAATTGTCGACTCCACAGCAGACATTCCGCATGCTGCTCGGCGCATCATATTTGGAAAGTTAATCAATGCTGGTCAAACTTGCATTGCACCGGATTATGTCTTAGTTGATGCAAAAGTTAAAGAGTCACTAATTACAGCGTTGAAAACAGAAATTGAGCGAGCTCTCCCTAAAGGGGATCTCTCTGACTTTCCCACTATTATAAATGCTAAACATTTTAGACGCTTGGCAGCATTTATAAAAGATAACCCAGCAATTAGCAGTGAGACATTGGATGAAGAAAACTTGCGTATCCCCCCGATCCTTCTTGAAAACGCCACCTTCGTTGACCCAATCATGCAAGAGGAGATCTTTGGGCCGATTCTTCCTATTATCACGTATCATACGCTAGATGAAGCTATAAAGGAGATCACCTCCCGTCCTAAACCTTTGGCGCTGTATGTCTTTACCAAAGATAAGTCAGTTATGAAACAATTTATCCACACCATCTCTTTTGGTGGAGGGTGCATCAACGACACCATCATTCATATGGTTAATTCACAGATGGGCTTTGGAGGAGTGGGTACAAGTGGGATGGGTAGTTATCATGGAAAACATAGTTTTGATACGTTCACTCATTACAAGAGTATGGTAAAGAGTTCAAACTTGATTGACCTACCATTACGCTACCGCCCCTACTCTTTAAGAAAGGAGCGCATCATCAAAAGATTTTTACGTTAACATAATAGTTCTGCTTCCCCCTTAGCTCTGCTAGAAATATGCGTTTTGTTAAAAACATCCTTTTCTTATCACATCCATGAAAAGCCTCTTTACACCAATCAAAATAACTTTGGATTCCTTTTAGAGCGGGTCTTTCGCTTTCGGGCTGTTGACTAATGTTTTGCTTTATGGTAATTTAATCTTGCTTTGATTTTTGCGTTGCAGCTAGTTCGTTTCCTTGATTTGTATGTTTGCATTCTTCACTGAATAACTTCCAGCAGACAGGTAAATAGTCCAAACTGCCCAAATGAAGCAATATTATGTGTACAGGCTTTGAGCCTGTGAAGGATGCTTTTATGGCTAAAAAAATTTATGTTGGTAACATGAGTTACAACACTACAGAGGAACAACTCTGGGATCTATTCGCACAGTACGGCACAGTCGTCAGTGCAAACATTATTTTCGATCGTGAAACCCGTCGCCCCAAGGGCTTTGGTTTTGTTGAAATGGAAGATGATGGTGCAGCAGTTGCTGCTATTTCACAACTTGATGGTCAGGATCTTGACGGTCGTAATCTTCGTGTAAGCGAAGCTACCGCCAAACCCCGCCCACCCCGCAACGACTATAGATATTAATCTAATCGTATAACGGTAATACTTGGAGCCAGCAATGGCTCCAATTTTTATTTTCTCCTATATAAATCTCAATTATGGTATTATTCATTAATAAGTGAGGTCTAGGGTGCAACTTTTACAAACTATTATTAATTCTTTTTTCCAATTTAAAGCCTATGTTATGTTGCCAATTATTATTATCATCATTGGCTTAATAAGTGGCATGAAGCCGAAACATGCCTTAATGGCATCTTTGCGTTTGGCCGCTGGCTTTGCCGGAATCTTCATTGCCTTTGAATTCTTTGTCGATACAATAAACCCTGCCGTCCAAGCTCTTGTTCAAGTCAGGGGCCTCGACTTACCCATTCTTGATGTGGGGTGGCCACCATTGGCTGCTATTACTTGGGCCTCTCCGATCGCTCATATTTCAATTCCGCTCATTATTGCACTTAATGTTATTATGCTCAGTACTAACCTAACTAAAACTATCTATATCGATATTTGGAATTACTGGCATTTTGCCATGTTAGGGGCACTTGTACTCCACTCCAGTCAAAGTTTGCTTTTAGGATTATTAGCGACTAGCTTAATTGCTATCTACACCATAAAGATGGCCGATTGGACTGGTCCAGAAGTCCAGCGCGAAATGGGCTTAGAAGGCATCACTATTTCTCCGCTTTCTTCGGTTGGATTATACCCATATGCAACAGGGGTTGATGCCCTTTTAAAAAAGATTCCCGGTCTGAAGAACATAAACTACAATCCCAGCGAGCAAGAGAAAGAACCTTCAGTGTTCAGTGAACCCATGGTGATTGGAGTCTTAGTTGGCATCGCTTTGGGCCTTGCTGCTGGTTATCACATTAAAGAGTTGCTGGAACTTAGTGTCCACATAGCTGCGGTTATGTTTATTTTACCAAAATGCGGAAACTTAATTGGAGAAGGCATGGGAGCTGTTTCATTAGCCTTACGGGAGCGTATCCAAAAGCACTTTCCGAAAAAATCAGATCTACTTATTGCCCTCGATTCTGGTGTGGTGATGCATAATCGCTCCATATTAACTACTGGAATTATTCTGATGCCTATCGCCATCTTGCTTGCTCTTATAATCCCTGGCAATAAAACATTACCGTTGGGTGATTTGCCAGCCCTAATTTCACAGGTAGCAGTCATTGTCTTAGTCTGCCGTGGCAACGTGTTTCGTTCGGTAATTGCAGGGATCCCGCTGGTAATAGGATATCTTTTGATTGCTACTAAATTAGCACCCCTCATTACTATGCTCTCCCACCAAGTCGGTACTCCTACGCCGGAAGGCATTCTGATTACCTCTCTTACTGATGGTGGTAATCCGTTACGTTATTGGGGCTATATGTTATTTCAGGGCAATGTAGTAGCTCTCTTGCTAATTTTCGTGTTTGGAGTGCTTCTCATTATGGGACATAAACGTTATAAAAAAGAGTGTCAGTTGTAATTTGTTATTGCCAGTTTGAGCATACATCGACCCATCCCTTACTTTGGGCCATAGCGACTAATTCTGCGATAGTCAATTCAATCGCTGAATTAGCAGAACCACAGGCTGGGAACACTGTCTCAAATCTCTTTAGAGACACATCAAGATAGATGCTTATATTCTCCTGAGCAAGAGCAAAGGGACAAACTCCTCCAACTGGGTGTCCGGTTAATGCATAGGTAGATTCAGCATCCAACATCTTAGCCTTCATCCCAAACTGATCTTTAAATCGTCGATTATGAATACGGGCATCACCTGCGGTCACTACTAAAATACCAGTTGAATCTTGCGCAAAAGCAAGGGTTTTAGCTATACGCGCTTCAGCAATACCCAAAGCTGTTGCAGCTAGAGCCACTGTCGCACTGGAAACATCAAATTCTAAAATTTGGGAATCTTTGCCCCAATTCGCTAAATATTCTCGCACCGTTGTCAGTGACATTAATCACCACTCCTTGAAAATGAGATACTGGTAATCTACCATATTACGTTAGTACAGGAACAGGTTAAAGAGGAATACATTAATGAGCACTTCATTGCTACTTTTTTAACGAATATTAGTTATTTTTTCGAAGATACCTGGAAACATTATTCTTAAAGAATCTAAGTTGCGTTTATCCATAAAGCCGTTATAATCTTTAAAATAACTTGATATTCCATGCAATCTTACCTACAATCATTTTATGGTTGTGCTTAATAAAAAACTCATATTCATTACAATTATGGTGTTATTTCTTTCAAGCACCCTCTTAGTAGCTACTGTAGACCCGGCTTGGTATAACATTAATTTTACTTTCGACGATTGGCTAACTCAGGGAGATACGGATCTTGCCGACACACCACTAACGAATATGTATCTAGGCCATTTTGATATTAACCGAGCAAGCGGTTATCAAAACACTTCTTCATGGAAAAATTCAGATAAAATTTGGGGTCCTGAAGAGAGTAATCTTACATTTGTCCTCACGACCACATCTCCTCGCGCTAGACTTGAACACATTGGTAAGCAAAATACTAATATAAACATGAGCTATGAAGTAAATATTGGGGGAACTTCTCATAGTATCACTGAACCTCAAAATGTAAAAACAGCTACTATGAATTACTATCTAGGAAGTAATATTTATATAAATGTGGCAAAGTTACCTACTCCACTCACAGATTGGAGAGGAAGCTATACTTCCTTTTTAACCTTCCAAATTTATGCAGAATATGGGACAAATAACCAAGTACTACTTAAAGAGTTCACCTATACAGTTAAAGTATGTATTCGAAAGGAATCAGAACCGGTAATCACAAACCTAACTATCAATAAATATCCGAGTGCCGAGAATATAAATATAAAAAACCTTCAACAAGGTGGGCCGTATTTAACTGTAGGGTCTGTTGAGTTTTGGAGTAATGATACGTATAGTACCAACGCTTATTCTTTAAAGATATCGCCAAAAATAAACCCTTTACTAGGAGATTTCACTTTTGTGCATGCGAACTCTCCTTCTTCATTTACTTATAAAGTACATGTTCCAGGAAGAACAACACCTACCGATAAGCAGTTTACTGTTCCAGTACCGACTCCAGCTAGTGGTTTAGCGTGGAGTGATTTCATAGAAATTGCCATATCTGGTGTGTATACACCCACTATCCTCCCGGTAGGAGAATATACTAGTACCATTGTTATTGAATTGGTCTCTGGTTATTAGATTACATTTAGCTTCCTTTGTACAATTTTAGCATTAAAATCACTGAAAGCTTTTTGATTTAATCACACCACACCCTATTTTTTCTATTTGGTATAAGTTTGCGATATTGTTATAAGTATGTAATGTGTATCATAATTGTATTAGTTTTAACCAAACGCTTCGTCACTTATCGATTTAAATCCAGTATTATGGTGATGCAAATTGAAATAATTCCAATTATCAGCATTAATTAAGATTGTACGCTTTTATTGTGCTAATGAGCTTACCCGGTATCATTTGTATGATTTTAATTCCTCTCACCCTTATTTTCATGAGGCACTTTCTTATCATTTGACCACTTACTTGACTAATTATCCAAATACACTAGTAATTATTTGACATATACTAGTAAAAATTAGCAACCTCTAACTTTTTATTTTATACTGCTATAGGATATGTAATTATGCTCTTTTCTAATAACAGAAAAGAGCATTTATAATTTCATTTAATGATATATATAATTACATGTGGGCAATGATGGCATCCCCGAATGCACTACAGGAGATCTCGGTTGATCCTTCCATTAAGCGTGCAAAATCATAGGTCACTGCCTTAGCTTGTAGAGCCCCAGTGATTCCCTTATCGATAAGTTGAGCAGCTTCTTTCCATCCCATGTAATCGAACATCAACATTCCAGAAAGAATAAGTGAACTGGGATTTACTTTATCTAGTCCAGCATACTTAGGCGCTGTCCCATGGGTAGCTTCAAAGACCGCATTCCCCGTTTTGTAATTGATGTTAGCTCCTGGAGCAATACCAATTCCTCCCACTTGGGCGGCTAGTGCATCAGAAATATAATCACCATTAAGGTTCATCGTAGCAATAACACCATATTCACTAGGGCGAGTGAGTATTTGTTGTAAGAATGCATCAGCAATCACATCCTTAATAAGCACTTTTCCCTGAGGAATCTTACCGTCTACTACATCATCCCATGTTACGGTGTTTTCTCCAAATTCTTCACGGGCAATTTCATAGCCCCATTCACGAAATGCCCCTTCAGTAAATTTCATGATATTGCCCTTATGGACCAAGGTCACTGAAGGTTTTTTGTGTTCAATGGCATATTTTATAGCAGCTCGGATTAAACGCTTTGATCCAGTTTCACTTGCTGGCTTAAGGCCAATTCCACTATCTCGGCGAATATTCCAACCGTATTGTGTCCGCAGGTGTTCAATAAGCTCTATGGTTTTTGGATCCCCTTCTTTTAACTCATAACCAGCATACACGTCTTCAGTATTTTCACGAAAAACAACCATATCCACCAATTCGGGCCGTTTTACTGGAGAAGGAATTCCCTTGTAGTACTTTACTGGCCGTAAGCAAACATAGAGATCTAGACGTTGGCGAATAGAAACATTGAGGCTTCTAAAGCCGCCACCAACTGGCGTCGTCAAAGGGCCTTTAATACCAACTAGATATTCTTGCAAGCCTTCTAGAGTTGCCTTAGGAAGCCATTCTCCAGTCTGAGAAAAAGCTTTCTCTCCAGCTAGCAGTTCTTTCCAAGTAATCTTACGTTTAGAACCATAAGCTTTCTGGATTGCCTCATCAAAGACACGCACGGCCGCTGCCCAGATATCGGGGCCAGTGCCATCGCCCTCAATAAAAGGAATCGTTGGATTATTGGGGACATTAAGCCCTTCTGCCGTCATGGTTATTTTTTGTTTCATTGTAGTTCCTCATTACTCAAGTAGCTGTGTGAATAGAGATTCCGTAACGGCTCGTAGTGTACCAGAAAGAGGTGGCCATGTTAATACCCCCCACTTCTTCTGTGTTGTTGTTCTCCCTTTTAGAATAAACTGTGGCCACATCAAGATAAGAAAAATAGTGAATGAAGTTAAAGAAGAAGATGGTAATAATTACAGATGTCATCTGACCTTGCAGGGCGTTACGTGTTATTTATAGTCATGACAGCTATAAAACAATCTCTTAAATGATCTAATTTCTTATAATACAAGCTATAATTAATTAATATTGACAAATGAGCACATTGCCGTTTAACAAAACATCACCCATCTGACAGGACTTATTGTAATAGTAGCATTAATATTTGTTACGTGAGACAAAGATTTGAGAGAAGTCAACAACCCTGAAGGGTAATTATTTGACCTTCAGGGGTAATTTTATGCGCTTATGCTTTTTTTCATTCCTTATGAGTAATCTTTTTGCATATGTTTGATAAAAGCTTCTACTTCCTCAGGTAATTCAGCGTGAAGATCGGTGTCCCTGTTTAGGATCTTTTTTAAAATGAAAAGAGTCACATTCTTATGGTCCGCTAAAATAATTCTTCCTCCAAACCACCCTGTAGCCACCGCTTTTTCTAGTAACACTTGGGGATAGCTCTTAGAAAATTGCTCCTCTTTATGTTCGCTATTGGTGGCACAGAGATAGAGCCCAAGTCGCTTATTACTCAGTTCTTTTATATTTCTTCGACAAAAGCGCTTTAAGAGGGGAGGAAAGCTCCCAGCATGAATTCCTCCGCCAATAATCACGGCATCGTAATGAAGGAGAAGGTCTTTGGGCATAGTACGAGAAACTTCAACTAAATTTGTTTCTGTCCCCAAACCTTCACTAATTCTTTGAGCACATTCGCGAACATATCCATGTCGAGAAGCGTAGACAATCAAAGTTCTCATAGTTCCTCCCCCTAGTGCTTCAGATTATATACGTACTGCTCTTGTGATAGCAATGAATTCTTGCAAGAATCCATAGTACACAAATCTTGCCTCTCACCTTCCCTTTTATTATACTTACTTATATACAGTTAGATTCGACTTTTTAAGAGGAGTTTATCATGAAGCGCACACAAAAAATACTTATTATAAGCTTTCTGCTCCTGAGTGGCTTTACGTTACTCGTTGGCGCACCTATTGCAGAAACTGCCCATCAGAAAATCCTAGATATGGATCTCTCACAATCAAGTATGGAAACTATTGTTCAAGCATACGATGACCTTTACACCCATATCGGTGTCATCGCTAACAATGCACGCGCTGATATGAATGAGGCTCGCCAGCAAGGCAACCGCCAAGCTTATCGTGAGGCGTATAGGCGTTACACAGACTTGGCTGCCTATGCTACGATGTCGCAGGCTCAAACAGAGCGCTTACTAGAGCGAATTATGGCTGAACCCGATGCTAAACAATTGGAATATGCTCTTTGGTTATATGAGAGAAGTCGCTATTATAGGCCAACTTTGCAGATAGATTTCGTGCAAAGTGAGGAGGGTTTTAATTATTGCTATACCCAGCGTATTCAGCAACCTCCCCAAACGAAAATTGTTTTACCAGATGCCTCTCAATTTCGGCTCAATGCTGCAAAGACGGGGATGTTAGCGGGCTGGGGATTAACTCCAGACCATATTGATTATGAACCTGGTCAAACTATTACCATGCCCCTCACTAACCAAACCCTTTATGCTATATGGACGAGTGCGGTTCAGTTTTCTGATCCAATTAGCCAGACTGAAGAGTTACACCAAGCCGTAAACCTTGGTGATATAATTGCTGTTCCCCAAGTAACTCCCCCTACTTCCAACTATAGGTTTCTTGGTTGGTACGACCAACATAGCCGTACCCTTGTTGATCAGGCAACTGCGTATGAGGTTGTGAGCAAAGGAGCTTTTTTCAAAGGTTTATGGAAAAATCTTACCGTAGAAGCAATCAGCCCGCTCTACTATGGCTTTGACCGCTTACCAACTGATTCACAAATCAAAGTTGGTTTCAGTGTTTCAAATCAAGGAAATATTCCTCTGCGTGGCTTAACTGCAACCCTCTCTTCTTCTAGTCCCTATGTGACTATCCTCCGCGATAGGCTAAAACTAAACGATATTCCAGCCGGCCTGTATAGGACTAACAATAACCGTTATGCAACAAGATCTCAGACCTCCATTAGTGGTGAGGTTAACACTTTTAACTTTATCATCACTGAAGCGCCAAGTGGGACACCCATTCCCCTTACCATTTCCATAACAGATGAAAGTGGAGAGAGCTGGACTTCTTCAGTAACATTTACGGTCCGTTAAGAGTTCAGGCGGCCTATAGTGCCGCCTGCATCCCGGTATAAACAATTAAATCTGGGATGGTTCTCTAGTTCATGCCTCTAATGATTTCTTACTCCCCTATATTTTACTAAAACTTGCCCGCTTAACATTGCCTCCTTGATCTGAACCAGTTACGATATAACAAGGAGGAGCATATGGCTCGATTTTTTAAAAACCGCAGTGCTGTTCAAGGGAAATCTCCGGATGAATTGATTTTTATAGGGCGCCAAAAAGTCGATTCGGTGAAAATCCGCATGATCCAATATAATGAGAACTTTATCGAGGAAACTGCTGGGGATACTTTGGCAGAGGTGCTTAAGAACCGCAAAGAAGAATGTATTACCTGGTTAGATATAACTGGCTTACACGATACTAAAACAATTGCAGCTGTGGGAGCTGAATTTAAAATCCATTCTCTGACACTCGAAGATATTATCAACACCGGGCAACGTCCTAAGGTCGAAGAGTTTGATCAATACATCAGCATTGTAGTTAAGATGATGCGCTTAGAATCCTCTGATGGAAAAATTCATAGTGAACAATTAGCGATTGTGATGGGTAACGATTATCTAATTACTTTTCAAGAAAGACCAGGAGATGTATTTGACCCAGTCCGGGGGAGGTTGCGGGCTATGAAGGGTAGAATCAGGCGTGCTGGTTCGGACTACCTAGGCTATACCCTTCTCGATACTATTTTTGATAATTACTTAATCCTTATTGAACGCCTGGGGGAGCAGATTGAAGCAATTGAACCTATGCTAATTGATCACGCGGGACCAGAAACATTTTCGTTGATTAATGAATATCGTCGTGAACTCCATTTCCTTCGCACCGCTATTCACCCAGCTCGTGATGCAATCCGCGATTTTAGCCGCTTGGAATCAGATATCATTTCCCCCTCTACTTTCATATTCCTACGAGATTTGAATGATTTAGCTACACAGGCAGACGAAGCCATGGAAACTTATCGTGAAATGCTAAAAAACCAACTCGATAGCTATGGCGCTAGTAGCGCCAACCGCCTCAATGAGATCATGAAGTTCTTGACGGTCTTCTCGGCCATCTTTATTCCCCTCTCTTTGCTTGCCGGTATCTATGGAACTAATTTTGCCCATGTACCTGAATTCCAGTTAAGATATGGCTATTTCTTTTTCCTAGGGCTCTTAGGGATAGTGGCAATAGGAATGATTATCTTCTTTAAACGTAAAAAATGGTTATAACAGAGAATGGCACCCTCCCTTTGATTGGGAGGGTGCTAATATGTAATTCAATGTTTTTTAACGTGTTGCATCGTACAGCTTGGAGACTTTGGCCCAATCGATGACGTTCCATATTGCTTTAATGTAGTCCCCGCGTAAATTCTTATATTTTAAATAGTAGGCGTGCTCCCACACGTCAATACCTAAAATTGGTGTCAAACCGTTGCCTTCCATAATTGGATTATCTTGGTTTGGGGTTGAAGAGAGGATTAGCTTGCCTTGTTTATCAACAGAAACCCAAGCCCAACCAGAGCCGAATTGAGAAGCCCCCAATGCCGAGACTTTGGCTTTCAAGTCATCTAGGGAGTTATAACTCGCCTCAATCTCTTTTAGAAGAGCGCCTGTTGGCTTAGAAGCAGGTTTGGGCGATAAAATAGAGAAATACAAGTTGTGGTTCCAAAAACCACCACCATTGTTACGAACAGTGGTCTGCAAATTTGCATCCTTAATTGTAGGCAATTTGCCCAAAATATCCTCGATGCTGGCATTATCAAATTGGGGTAACTGCGCCATGGCAGTATTAAGATTTTTAGTGTAACCGGCGTGGTGTTTAGTATAATGGGTCACCATCGTCAGCTCATCAATATGGGGTTCCAATGAACCAAAATCATATGGCAATGAATATTGTGTAAACATAACATACCTCACGTATACAGAACATTTGACACAATTCAGACTCTTAATGAATGTGAAATTGCATCAGCTAATTCATCCAACATCCCCTCTTGTTCTGCTTTCAAAGAGGATCGGATATCCAACGGTTCGCCTATCAGGCGTATATCTTTCATGGTCCCTAGCAAACCAGTCATTAATTTGATTGCTGCTGAAGACCAAGTATGATTTCCCATTAAAGTTGCCGAGCGCTTTTGGAAATTCAATACAGCTAACTCCCTTAAAAGAGCTTCAATAGGCAGATAGACATGCATATTATATGTTGGGGAGGCAAGTACGAAATGACTGTACTTCCATAGATCGGCGATGATGTAAGAGCCATCAGTTCTAGAGACATCATAGATGCGCATATCTGTAACCCCGCGCTCAGCTAACTTATTGGCTAAAGCAAATACAGCATTTTCAGTATTGCCATACATTGATGCATAAACTAACACCACCCCCTGTTTCTCTGCTTCGTACGAACTCCAAAGGAGGTGTTTTTGTACAATATAATCAATATCCTTACGCCAAATGGGCCCATGCAAGGGACAAAGTAACTTAACCGTATCCAACGGTAAGCGGGACAAAGCATTTTTCACTTGGGTACCATAGCGGCCAACAATATTAGCATAATAACGGCGAGTTTCATCTAAAAACACCCGATCATAATCGACTTCATCGGCAAACAAAGTGCCTGGATGAATCCCAAAAGACCCAAAGACATCGGCACTAAATAAGATTCCTTTTGTAACTTCGAGAGTGAACATCACTTCTGGCCAGTGTACCATCGGAGCCATATGAAATTTCAAAGTATGTTGACCGAGGGAAAGAGTATCACCCTCTTTTACCACGAGAGTTTGTTTAGAGATATCCAACGTGTAATATTGATTAAAAAACTCAAAGGTCTTTTTATTACCGATTATTGTAACCTGCGGATACATCTTTACGATAGCCTCTAAATTGCCACAATGGTCGGGTTCCATATGGTTAATAACTAGATAATCTAACGGCCGTCCATTGAGAACATGGGCAACATTTTCAAGAAATTGTTCGCGAATTGCTTGGTCGACGGTATCTAAAAGGACAGTTTTTTCGTCTAAAATTATATAAGCATTATAGGCAACGCCATGGGGGAGTGGAAACATATTCTCAAAACGCTCAATTCGGTTATCGTTACCACCCACCCAGTAAACGTTCGAAGCTATTTGTCTCGTAATCTGCATAAGCACCTCCTGAAACTTATCAGCTCTCCATTATATATCAGTTAATATAATGAACTCTTTACCTAAAGGCAAGGATTTACAGGAAGAGTAAGTGTGTGGTAAAGTGGAGCAGTAGGAGACACGGTATGCTTGCTCTTGCTACAGCAGATGAAGTAAATGTAAAAAGGTTGGATGTGTTTATTTATGATCGCCTCCTGCCTAACCTATTAGTCATATTCCTGTATATCGTCATAGGCTCAATTATTTTAAAGATCCTTTCAAAACTTCTAAACCGCACCCTACCCAAGAAACTTAATCCCCAGTCAAAAATGCTTATCCAAAAAACAATAAATTTTGTGGGTATTTTTATAATCAGCGCGTTAGTCCTTAATCGATTAGAAGTACCGCTTTCAGCTATACTGGGGACTGCTGGCCTAGTGACAGTTGCCATTGGAATTGCTGCCCAAAATAGCATGGGCAACGTCGTCAGTGGCATTTTCCTACTAAGTGAGCACTCTTTTCAAGTCGGAGACCTGATTGAAGTCGGTTCTTATGTGGGGACAGTAATGTCGATCGATCTGCTTTCAGTCAAATTAAAGACTTTTGATGGATTGCATGTTCGCATTCCCAATGAAACCCTTATCAGGTCAGAGATTACCACTATCACTAAAAACCCGATTCGGCGGGTTCCCCTCGCAATAGGAATCTCTTATTATGATGATATAGAAAAAGCCCGCGCTGTCTTAATGGCAGTCGCAGATGCTGAGCCACTGGCTCTCAAAGATCCGGCTCCCTTCTTTATGGTCAGTGGTTTTGGTTCGAGTAGTATCAATCTCTTTTTTGCAGTATGGGGCGAAACTTCCAATTTCGCTTATTTAAAAACAGCTATACTAATTGCAATTAAGAAAGCGTTTGATCGTGAAGGGATTGAAATTCCTTTCCCGCACATTACTTTACGACCTGCTGTATCACTTGAAGGGCTTGATCCAACTAGAGAAAAGCTACGAAAAGCAAAAACTGATAAAGATAACCCCATACCCGAACAAGCGCCCCAGTCGGAATCGGGGTATGAGAAAGGCCCGGTTAATCATAGTTAAGAGTCTCGTTAAAACGGGATCCCCATATTTAATTCTGCCCCGATGCCGCGGAGCTGCTCAGCTACTTTAGTAGAGAGGGTGACCCCTAACTTATGAGACTCTTGTTCAGATTCATGTTCTTTGAGTCCAGCATAATAGACGCGGTTACAGCCAGCAGCAGGTTCTGTCTGTTCTAACTCATCTAAGAGTTGTCCCATATCGTTTTTAAACTCTTCAGGGTCTCTAAACAACTCTATTTTGAGAGCTCCAAAGAAGTGGCAGACCCGAGCGCTTGTTGCCGCACTATCCATCACAGATTTACCGAAATCACCACCACTCGTTACTGCAGTGAGGATATCGACGAGGACTGCTAAACCATATCCTTTGTGTCCACCAAGCAACTCGCCCTCACCTCCGAGAGGCACCATTCCACCACCTCGTTGGTAGAGCATATCTTCTAATAATTGAGCGGCATCAGTAGTACCTTGACCTTTGGTATCGACGGCCCAACCTGGAGGCAAGGGGGAATTTTCTCGGTTATAGACTTCTACTTTTCCCCGCGTAACGCAGGTTGTCGCCATATCAAGGGTAAACATACGCCCCTGGGAAGCCGGTACCGAAAAAGCAATTGGGTTAGTACCAAACCTAGCAGTCCGTCCAAAAGTAGGCACCCCTAGGGCCGCTGTATTGGTCATACAAATACCAATCATATCATTTTTGGCTGCCATTTCCGTGTAGTAGCCAGCAATCCCAAAATGGTTAGAATTTCGAATAGAAGCAAACGAAGAACCTATTTTATTAGCTTTGTTAATAACCATCGTCATGGTCTTTTTACTAAGAGCCATACCCATAGCTCCTTGGGCATCAAGAACCAGCGAGAGCGGTGAACTACGCAGAATCAAAGGTGCCACTTTAGGTTGCATGACCCCTTCACGAATCCCATTCACATAGCGCCACAATCTCCCAACTCCATGACTTTCAATTCCGCGTGCATCAGCTGCTACCAAGACCTGTGCTGAAGCAAGTGCTTCATCCTCTGGTACGCCTAAATGTGTAAAAACTTCTGCACAAAATTTTTCCAGTGTCTCCCTTTTTACCCGTACAGTTTCAGCCATAACTCCTCCAAGCATAAACATAGGTTGGCCCTATTCTACTATTTGCAGACCAAGACTTATAGTATAATTCCATTTTTTTTGAGAAAAATCTGAATCTTTGTCATGGCACCATTTAGTCCCCCCCATGTTGTCTTAATAGCAAAGTATTGCCATACTATCTATATGAACACACAACTTTCTATAAAAGCAATTGCCATTGATCTTGATGGCACTTTGCTTACTACGCAACAAAAGATTACGGATGCTACTATTAACACTCTTCGCTATGCAATGGACAAAGGTATACGCGTGGTCATTGCAACTGGTCGAAGTTTAGATTCTGCTATCAGTTTTGTAGAACAAGTAGGAACAACATTTCCCCTTATTTGTTACAACGGATCTTGCATCCATGATCACACTACTAAACAAGATATATACCATGCTACCATGGATGCTGATATTTGTGCAGAACTCATCAATATAGCGAAAACTACAGATGCTCACTTACATGCCTTTCTAAACCACGAACTCTACGTCCTAGAAAAGAGCAGCCACGCAAAATCTATAGAATCTACCACAAACCGAATTAGGAAAATAATAGACTTTGATCAAGTTGGTCCAGTGCGATTTACAAAAGCTATGTTTGTTGGAGAAAAGAGTGCTAACGAACTCATTAGAAAACATTTACAAGCCAAATTTGGAGATCGCCTTTACATGGTCTATTCCCATGACAATTATTTCGAGATCATGACTGGAGGCGTTACCAAGGGTTCATCTCTTAAATATCTTTTGGATATGTACTCAATAACAGCTGATGAAACTATGGCTTTCGGCGATGCAGAGAATGATCGTGAAATGTTAGCTTGGGCTCGCTACGGAGTAGCAATGGGCAATGCATTTGATAATGTAAAACTAGTGGCTCCATTAAAAACAGGTCATAACGATGAAGATGGCGTAGCAACAAAGATTCAAAAGATGTTAGACCGTGTTGGGTTATAACCCTTTAGCTCTTGCATAAAGTCTGCCTACTTTTCTCTACAACCTGTTCATGTAGGAACCCAGTACCTAACAGCGAGTTTAAATAACAAACTTAACTCTTGCCTGAATTCCTAGTAATCATTACTATAAAGGTATGGAAGAGACACAAAAAGAACTAGAAAATGGAAAAGCAATTATTCTGCATGGATTTAGCCGAGAGGAGATCTTTACTCTTATACGCACTATAAAACATGAAGTTGGCACCCCAGAAGATATCGCATTTGCGATGACCACCCCACACTCACTTTCGTTAAAACTGGAAGATGTGGTCAAAGACGTCATTGAAGAACATGAGTATATGAAAAAACATCCTCCTCAAAAGCGCACCAAAAAGCAGGATTGAATCAGAGTTTTACTTTTAACCTAATCCACGTAGATATGTTTCATCAACGCAAAAGGTGGATTATTTTCTAATATACCAAAAGACTACTTCTCTACTAATTAATACCACGTACAACACACCGAGATTGTTCCACTGCTAACGATTATGCTATCTAGTACATTTGTTTTGTCAACTTTGTCGCTTCTTATAATGTTAGTAACCATTTAAAAAATAGGAGAGCGAAGAGTTCACCCATGAATTGGTAGTCTTTCCCACTAGATTGTACATTAAATAGAATTCTGCCAAACTGGCATCATTCTACAAGAGGAGCCTCTTCCATGCAAAATGAAATCGTGATTGAACCCACAACTACCAAATCAAGAATAGCTCGCCTGCCCTTCTACTACGGCTGGATTATTCTTGCAGTAGGAGCAATTGGTGTCTTGGCAAGTATTCCTGGGCAAACGATGAAAGTGTCAGTTTTTACCGATCATATTATAGAGGCTCTTAATATCTCCCGTGTCTCTGTTTCCACCGCTTATATGATTGGCACACTTTCGAGTAGTTTAATCATCCCCTTTGCCGGGATCTTTCTTGATCGTCGAGGAGTCCGGCTCACTGGTTCTCTAGCTACGGTTGGCTTGAGTATTTCTTTACTATTTTTAGCTACCTCTGTTTTTATAGTCAATACACTAAACTCTTTCTTACCGTTACCAGAAACAGTGCTTGCCTTTATTGTTGTTACCATTGGCTTTTTAGGTATCCGTTTCTTCGGTCAAGGAGTCATCTCTATCGTTTCACGCACGATGGTTGCCAAGTGGTTTAGCTCGAGAAGGGGAATCGCTGTTGGTATTATGGGCTTAGTCACCGCTTTTGGCTTCTCTTATGCTCTTGACCTCTTCAAGCACTTATCACCCGCCTGGGCTGGACAGGAGCTCTTTATGCTGAAATAGTACTGCTTCTCCTTATCTTTCTTCCCATAGTATTACTTTTCTTCCGCTCTGACCCTGAATCGTGCGGTATGACGGTCGAACAAGGTTTGCGCGTTTCCAAACAAAAGCCACTCGTCCAAGACACCACTGAGAATTACACCGTAGCTGAGGCTCGCCGTCAATTACGTTTTTGGATTATGATGATCACCTTAGGATTTTGGACTTTTTTCAGTACCGCATTCACTTTTCACATAGTTTCTATCTACCAAGAAATTGGAATTGGTGCCTCTAAAGCTGTTCAAATATTCCTTCCCATCTCCTTCATCTCGGTATTTGCTCAATTTATTGGTAGCTATCTCAGTGACCGCATTTCTATAAAATGGTTATTCCTGGGCTTTACCCTCTCTATTATGTTAGCATCTGCCTCATTAATGGGTCTTGGAACTCTCCTTGGCGATTGGACCTTGCTTATCTTCTACGGAATCGCTGGTGGGTTGTTCAATATGCTGAGCATTGTAGCCTGGCCAAAACTCTATGGAAGAACACACTTAGGGGCAATCAGTGGATTTGCAATGTCGATAATGGTTGCAGGGAGCGCCATCGGACCCTGGACTTTTAGTTTGATCTATACTTTTACTCATAGTTACCGACTCGTTGGTGTATTTGGGGGTGCTTCTTGTCTCATATTATTCATTATTACATGTACCTTAAAGTTTTCAGATCCTTTAGAAAAGACTATGGAGAAAAAATAAATAGACTATGGGGCACTAGTACCTTGCCAACTTGCTTACATCCTTTTATTCTAAGAGCATGAATAAAAAGCATATTAGCAAGTTGCTCGTAGGAGTAATCGTATGCCTACTAGGTACTCTTTTACCACTGCTTGCTAATAGTAATGCTGTCTATGCCGGAAGAAAACAGATCCTTACCGATCGGTTTCAAATCATTTATGAACCACAAGATGCCTGGGCGGCTCAAAGGATTGCCAACTTTTCCGATGAGGTCTATGAGGACCTGACCTCTTTATTAGAACACATCCCTAAAAAGAAAATTCCAGTCATCCTTGTCAACAGAACTGCAACCGCCAATGGATATTACAGTCCCTTTCCCCCTACAGTTACCCTTTTTATCACCAGCCCCGATGATCGCTTTCTGGGATCTAGAACTTCAAACTGGTTACGTTCCCTATTTATCCACGAACTCACCCATTACATCCACCTTACAGCTCCAGTCGGTCCCGCCAAATTTCTCACTCCTATTTTTGGCCCCGATGTACCAGCTATGAATAGCCTGTTAATGCCTGGTTGGTGGGTAGAGGGAATTACCACCTATACTGAAAGTACCCGAGCAGAGGGAGGTCGGGGAGATGCCCCCCTCTTTGCCCTCACTTATCGTGCGCCCTTACACGAGAATACCATGTGGAGTATTGCCCAAGGTGCTTATAATTCAGCCTATCCTCCCAGGGGGAGGATCTACAGTACCGGCTATCTCATGGTAAATCACCTTGCAGAAACCTATGGTGAGTCCATTTTTTCTGAAATTAATCGCAAGTTTGCTGCTTGGCCCTTCTTTGGAATGACATCAGCCCTCAAACGGAGTATAGGCAAGAGTGCTAAAGAGGTCTTTAATGATGCGTTAGAGCAGGTTGGACAAACTTTACCAAAACAGGAAACTCTAGCACCACTTTATTCACCAAATGCTGTGGGAGATTATTATCTTCCCTATCCTACGAGCCAAGGCCTACTTGGATTTGCCCGAACCTTAGATACAGGAGGAATGATTGTCAACTATAGCCCACAGGGAGTAATCCCGCTTGCCAAAATCCCCGTCTATTCACCACAAGAATTTACTGTGACCAGTGATGGATCCACCGCCTACATCAGCTACTATTACGAAGATCCCACCCACAAAGCCTCCACTCCTTCAGTAGCGGTTAGTTATGCCGATCTCTATCGCTACCACCTTGCCACGGGGATCTACGAACAGGTCACCCATCGCTCACGACTCCTTCATCCTAGTGTCAGTGGGGATGGGCAACGCTTAGTCGCTATTGAAGTAGTAGATAATCGCTATCGACTTGTCGAGGTTAACCTCGCTTCTGGACAGACGACCATGCTCTATGAAAACCTAGATAGCAGTGTGTATGAACCACAATTTTCACCCGATGGAACAGCAATAGTTTTAATAGAAGTTATAGACGGTCAATCAACATTGTTACTATTATCAGATAAAGGAAAAAAAACAGTACTGTGGCCTCATAGCGCAGGAGAAATTCACAACCCTCGTTTTATGGATAATCACACTATTTGGTTTTCCAGTGATATGGACGGAACGCTCGCCCTCTACAGTGTCGATATATCTAGTGGCGAACTCAGTCATGTCTATAACGATCCCTTGGGCTTGATTGGAGCCATCACTAGTGAAGATGGTGTTATATATAGTACCTATACGGCTAACGGGTATGCACTAAGACAATTCCCTTTGACCTGGTTAAAGACAAATCCCATCTCCCTACCAAAGACCTCTTTACCACTACAACCTGTAGAATATAGTACAGAATACCCTTCTTCACCCTACTACGACACACTTCGCTTCAATCTCTGGGTCCCCTTCTTACTTAACGTAAGCGGCGAAATTATTCCTGGAGCGACAATCTTAATGCGAAGTCCTCTAGGGCGCCATACTTTAAGCATCGGTGCCGGCTGGAGTTTTAAAGAGGCCATACCGCGTGGAGATTTTACCTATCAGTTTGCTCCAGGACCTTTTTCAATCTCCCTACAGGGAGCCTTCAACACATCTCAGGATCTTCTAGCTGCGTTTACTCTCCCCCTGTGGCGCTCAAGTACCCCGAAAGGGTTCCAACGTCTCTCATTGTTAACAGCGTTGCGTACAACAATAAGAGATACCGTTACCACTGGTGGTGAGGTCCAACTTGGATATGCCTATGGAAGTCACTCAGGACCAAAGGATTATTTTGGAGCCCAACAGTTCTCCATTGCTGGAGCTGTTGTGGTACAACAGGAATTCCAACCTAATAAGACTTCACTATTTCCAATCGTTCGTATTTCAGGGCAACTACCTCTTTGGCGCACCCACCAGGCAATCCAATTGGAGATAGAAGCGGCCTCTGTAACTTCACCCGGAACTTCAATTGAAGGGCTCTATCCAGACAATTTTACAAAGGGAGGCCTCGTTGGAGAAGCAAAAGCTCTATTCTCTCTGCGCTACCACATTCCCTTGGGTGTGTTTGACCAACCTATCCCTTACGGAGGCTTAACTGGTATGGGTCTCTCACTCCATGGACAAACTGCAACTTATCTTATTTCAGGTAAAGCAGCTTGGGAACGAGATGTGTACGTAGGAGCTCTCCTTAGGGCCGATATCATTATAGGTATAGGTTTTGCACTACAACCCTATGTGAGGGTAAGCACCAGCATCGCCACGGGAAGTACAGGATTCTCTTTTGGCATAAATCTCGAATCGTTATTTACCAACCATACGCTAGGCTCACGCTTGCATCAATAATTCAGCTTGCGCCAACTTCGGTAGCCTAGTATGCTTACCGGTATGGAGGGTTCATTATGCAACCATCATATAAGAAGTCAATGACACTGGACGGAACTACCTATCAGTATTATGACATTAAACAATTGGCCGGCTCAAAACTGGGTGCCATGCCCTTTTCCCTGCGCATATTGCTGGAAAACCTTATGCGCCACCAAAGTGAGGGCTTAGTTACCCAAGAGATGCTCGAAGCGTTGATCAATCGTGATGGCAATCCAGAAATACCCTTTTACCCTGCACGGGTGCTGATGCAGGACTTTACCGGAGTACCTTCCCTTGTAGATCTTGCAGCTCTACGAGATAGTGTTGAAGATCCACATAGCATCAATCCCCACGTACCGGTGGACTTGATAGTAGACCACTCCGTCCAAGTTGATAGCTACGGCAGTCCTGACTCAAGAGATATTAACGCCCAATTTGAATACGATAGGAACCACGAACGCTACAGCTTTCTCAAATGGGCTCAAAAGAGCTTTACTAACTTCAAAATAGTTCCTCCCAATTCAGGAATCTGCCACCAAGTAAACTTAGAATACTTAGCCCAAGTAGTGCGAGCAGAAAATAACACCCTCTTTCCTGATTCCGTAATTGGATTAGACAGCCATACTCCTATGGTAAATGGCTTAGGAGTTATGGGATGGGGAGTGGGTGGCATAGAAGCTGAAGCTGTTATCCTTGGACAGCCCTATTACATGCCCATCCCCCGTGCTGTCGGTGTGCGCCTCTCGGGGACCATGGACAAACTGTGTACCGCAACTGACCTTGTCCTCACTATTACCCACCTCCTTCGTAAAGTGGGTGTGCTCAATGCCTTTGTCGAATATTTTGGCCCAGGAATTTCTTCTTTAACACTTCCTGATCGGGCTACAATTGGAAATATGAGCCCTGAATATGGGGCCACGATGGGCTTTTTTCCAGTAGATGAACGTACCATTGAATATTTGCGCTTTACGGGCCGAGTCGATCTAGCTAAAAGAACTGAAGTGTATTGCAAGGCTAACGCTCTATTTCATACTCCTGCTGACCACCCCCATTATGATGAGGTGATTGAGTTAGATCTTGCTACCATTGAACCATGTATTGCTGGTCCCTACCGCCCTCAAGATCGGATCCCCCTCAGGAAGGCACGGATGGCGATGGAGCAAGCGATCCCGCATGCTCCCCAAAAAACAGCCAAAATTACTTTAGATGGC
>Ga0265294_10002144_pt1 | contig 26099 bp, 22 predicted proteins | sample MunlanPumphouse3_FD_192504 | JGI IMG/M metagenome (GOLD analysis project Ga0265294, IMG submission 192504) | Groundwater microbial communities from a municipal landfill in Southern Ontario, Canada - Pumphouse #3 | ecosystem: Environmental > Aquatic > Deep subsurface > Groundwater | place... | reverse complement strand
GGCATTTCCACTATTTTCCTCGATCTTTCCTAAACAATACAAATATTGAGGATTCCTTTTATTACGACGCAGCGCCTGCAAAAAAGCTTTTTTAGCTTCCGCCCAATGACCCTCTATCCCTAAAAGGTTCCCTAGTTTCCACCAAACAACACTACTAACCTCATCATTTCTAGTAAGTTTATCCAAATAAAAAATAGCCTTGTGATAATTACCCCCTATCCTATATAAAGTAGAAAAAGTAAGACAATACAAAGAAAACAACTTTTTCTTGAGCAGCTTGATGATTGACTTAAACATAATTACCCATCTCCTTAACACCATATTTTTCCAGTTAAGAATATTAAGTTCTACATAAATTTTCCATTTCCTTCTGCTCTCTTTTAAATTAAGAAGTTTCTTTAACAAAACTTATTCTAATTCATCCGAAAAGGCATAATGTTATCTTAAATAGCTCTTGGAGGTGATTAAAGATGACTGAAAAATTACCCTCGTTAGAAAGTTTGCAGATCTCCTATGTTTTCAAGGGACTCCTCTCGTCTATCATCATAACGATAATCCTCAGTATTATCTTCAGTTTGCTTCTACAATACACGCCCCTCTCCGAAAGTCTCTTATCCGGTTTTTCTACCTTTGTTTTTTTTATTAGTATGTTTCTTGGCTCAACAATTGCTGCCCACACTGCCGGACATAAAGGGTTACTATATAGTACAACTGTAAGCTTCTCCTATTTTCTTCTAATCTTATGTTTCTGTCTTTGCTTAGATTCCTCTTTACTTACCTTTCCTTTAATTTTGAAAAAAATTGTTTCCACGATAGTTTCTAGCTTCTTAGGCGGGATTATTGGGATTGGCTTGATTTCCCATTAAAAAAGGAGTGTTTTTCAGAGGCCACTGAAAAACACTCCTTTTTTTATTTACCCTTTTTTTTAAACAACCTAGACAAAAACCGGGGTAAAGGGATAAAAATCAAAGCTTTTATATTTTTCATGTCCGTCACCCTCTTTCCTTCTTTCCCCTTATTTTATTAATTCCACCCCCAAAGGTGACGATTTCTTGAAAAATATAACTTAATAAAGAAAAAACAACAACTGCGGTTAACAAGATTTGAAACAAAACTTTGTTTAACCCTAGCAGAGTTCCCGCCAATGTACACCAAAAAGTAAAATGAAATCTGCGCTGATAATCTATAGCCGCAAAATTACCGCAAAGATACATGCCAACTAGGAGAAACCAAAAATTAAAAGAACTTTGGCAAACAGTACTCCAGAACCAACCTTTGAAAAAAGACAGAAAAATAAAAATAAAATAAATAAAAAAACCCCTTTGATCGTGTAAAACGAACCATCCTTCATGAGTATAACCAAGATTTTTACACAATCTTGCCAGAGATTTTTCCTCATTTAAAAAATATCCTGCACTAAAAGATAAAAGTGCACTAAAAAACATCATCTTTTCCCCCCTCGTCCACAATCATTTATATGTGGGACAAGGGGAAATATGCACTTATTATCTCCTAAGCAAATTATCAATACTTAGGGATTTTAAGCTTACTAATCATTAAATAAGAAAGAAGAAGCGTCATCAGCGGATAAAAATAAAAGGGCAAACGATTGGATAACAAAACAAATAAAGCTAACAAAGGACCAGCAAAGGTGATGGGAATACCTATAAAATGTGTTTTTATATTTAAAACATTAAAACGAGCTAATCTAATCGCCCCACACAAAGCAAAAACTATGGCTAAGCACAAACCTATATACCCCAGCAGATACAGAACACTCGCATATGTTAAAAGCGCCGGTGCTACACCAAAAGATACTAAATCTGATAATGAATCCAATTCCTTCCCAAAATCTGAGGTTACTTTAAACCGTCTGGCCAACCGTCCATCCAGACCATCCAAAATCATCGCCAATAAAATGGCCACGGCAGCCTCTGTATATTGTTCTTCCATCGTCAACCACAAAGAAATAACACCCAAAATAAGATTTGATAACGTTACAATATTGGGTAATAAACGTTTATTCATTGCATAAACCTCCCAATTATTGTTTCTCCTCCCCGTACTTTTTGCCCTTTTTCTACCAGTACTGTTGAATCAACCGGTAAATACAGCTCTGTACAAGAACCGAATTTAATCATCCCTAATAAATCACCTTGCCCCAGTCTTTCCCCAACTTTTACCCAACAAACAATACGGCGAGCGATAAAACCGGTAATCTGGACAACAAGAACAGCCCAATTCGTATTATTCTCACATCTAATCCCCACATAGTTGCGCTCATTTAAATGTGAGGCGTGAGATTTAAAAGCAGGGATAAACTTACCGGGGTGATAGTTAAGATAGTCAATCACTCCCGCTACAGGGACTCTATTCACATGCACATTAAAAATACTTAAAAAAATACTCACTTTAATCGCCGACCTATTTAAATAAATTTTTTCCTCAACTTCTTCTACGGCTAAAATAACACCATCAGCCGGAGAAACAATTTCATTATTCTGCGCCATAATTTTTCTGGTGGGGTTACGAAAAAAATATAAAGTAAAGAAGACCAAAGTCAGCGGAAACAAAGCCACCCTTATTCCCCAAAAGAAAGATACGATTACAGTAAGAACTGTAAAAATTATTAACATTGGCAAAACATCAGGTATAATTGGCCAATTATACTTCTTCAACCTCTCAGCCCTCCTTCCCTTAATCGCCGCTAATCCCAATTTTTAAACCAATTCCCAATCTTCTCTACAATTTGCTGTGTATTACCGGCAAAATAATTCTGCTGTGGTAAAGATTGCAGAAAAACCTTGCCATAACGTTTCTTTAACAAGCGGTTATCCAGAACTACTACTACTCCCCAATCATCAATTGTCCTAATCAGCCTACCATAACCTTGACGAAATCTCAACACCGCCTGAGGCAGACTATAATTAAAAAAACCGTTTTTCCCTTCCTGTTGCATAGTCTCAACCCTAGCTTCCACTAAAGGATGATCAGGTGGCCAAAAAGGCAATCTAACTATGATTACTGAAGTAAGAGAAGAACCCGGTAAATCAATGCCTTCCCAAAAAGTATTAGCTCCAAAAACAATAGCCGACGGATTGTTTTTTAATTCGGCAAGTAAAAGCAAGCGATGACCATCAATCCCATCAGCATAAAGTTCCAATCCTTTTTCCCGCAAAAAAGTCTTCAAAGAGGCATACATATTTTGCAACTGTTGATGTGAAGTGAAAAGTACTAAGGTTCTTCCTCCTGTAGCTTGGAGTATTGCAGAAAGAGCATCCTTTAAAGCTAAATTATAATCATCTTCCTTGGTACGAGCTGGGTCAGGAAGACTGCTGTCAATTGCAAGAAGAGATTGTTCCTCATAAAGAAAAGGCGAAGGTATTTGCAGAGTATCGACAAGCTCAGAAGGCAGACCTAACTGCTCCATTAAAAAACTGAAATTTTCAGCAACACTCAAAGTAGCGGAAGTTAAAACTGTTGTACTTAAAGCGGAAAAAAGAAATTCACGAAAACGTTCCGCAATATGCAGCGGGGTTATATGTAATAAAAGATTTTTTTTAACAGCATTTAATTCCAGCCAATAAACATCTTCCTCTGCTAAAGTATGAAAAAATTTTTCTGCTAAATTTAAAGCATCCTCAATCTCACCCCGATAGACCCGTAAATCTTTTAAAGAATTCTCCCAGCTTAATTCTGAACAAGCCTCCTCCAACCGATGATAAAGCTGCATTAAATTACCCAACAAATCCTCAACATGTGTAAGCAAATTATCAAAAAGTAACTTTAAATTTTTCCACCACTGCTGTTGATAAACCTCCCTAGTTATTCTTACCGTCTTATTTTGCTGTGTACTCAAATACTGAGAAATCTCGTCAATCTTTTGACTAATGATCTGACTAGTCCCTTCTACATCCTTAATCCTCATCTTGACATCAGGTAAACTTTCTTGCGGCAAACGCAAATAATTACTCCAAATATAGGCTAACCCCGGTTTTCTAAAACCCTCTTTCTTTTTTCTAAGCTGATTTATTTTTTTCCGAAAATCACGCAAAGAAAAGGTTTCTGTAAATTGTTTGGTCCCTTCATCCTCCAAATGATGAGCTTCATCAACAACCAAATAATGATATTCCGGAAGAATAGCATCACCCATTTTTACATTAGAAAGAAGAAGAGAATGATTAACAATAATCAAATCGGCTGTTTGTGCCTTTTTCTTAGCTTTTTGATAAAAACATTCGGCAAAAAAAGGACACTGTCCTCCTAAACAATTTTCGCTGCTCGCAGAAAGCTGAGCAAAGATTTCCGTTTCCCCGCCGCGCAAAGTCACCGTATCTTTATCACCCGTTTTTTCTCCACTCAACCAATGAGCTAAACGAGCCATGAAGACCTTTTCCGGCCAACTTAAGACGGAAACCTGATCCTTTAAAGCTTTCCATTTAGATAAGCAAAAATAATTACTTCTCCCCTTCAGCACAACAGCCTTAAACTTAAAAGGAAGATACTGCTGCAAAAAATGAATATCACTGCGCCAAAGCTGTTCCTGTAAAGCAATCGTATAAGTAGCCACAACAACTTTCTTACGTTGGGATACAGCCCAAGCTAGTGCAGGAACAAGATAAGCCAAGGATTTTCCTACCCCCGTACCTGCTTCGGCAACAAGAAAACGCTTTTGACTAAAAGCTTTCGCCACCGCCTTCATCATTTTGATCTGTTCCCGTCGTTCCTGATAGGTATCTAACCCTTTAGCAATACTACCTCCCGGCAAAAACATTTTCACTAATTCTTCCGGCGACCATTCTAAAAATTCCTGGTTAGTATTAACAACACCTTCTTCTTCTCGCTTTAACTCTTGCCCCTTTAAGGACTGGTCAAAATCAAACGTTTTGATCTTTTCTTTTAAAATTTCCGCAAAAAAGAAAGCTAATCCCTTCTCTTCATCCTGCAAAAAATAATAAATATTTTGGATCTCCTGTAATGATAACCTCTTGGCTTCTTCCTGCAAATAAAAAAACAGCTTTTCCAAAGCCAAGGTATCAGCATAAGCCCGGTGTGTCGGACAACTATCCAAGGAAAATCTCCTTACCAAAGAACGCAAACTATAGGAAGATAAACTCGGGAATAATATTTTAGCAAGCTCCAAAGTATCGATCCATTTATTAGGGAATGAACCTACCAGTGTTTGCAAAAACTTAACATCAAAAGAGGCATTATGAGCTATAATAACTTTACCTTTCAGTAATGGTCTTAACTGAAGCGCTGCTTCCTCCGTTGTAGGAGCATTTTTCAACATCGCATCATCGATCCCTGTTAAAGAAGTAATCTGTGGTGGTACAGAAACTCCAGGATTAACCAGCGTCGTAAAAGTTTCCCGAGAACCATCATCTCGGTAGATTATCGCAGCAACTTCTATTACTTGATCCTGAAGATGATCAAGCCCCGTTGTTTCCAGATCCAGAAAAAGCCAAGGAAAACTCATTATTTTCACCCTTTACCATGCCTCTAAATATTTCTCCTGTTCCTCTGTAAGCAGATCAATCTCATAGCCTAAAGCCTCAAGCCTTAAAGAAGCTACCCGATAATCAATTTCCTGCGGAACAGAAATAACGCCCATGGGCAATTTGCCGGAATTATGAACAAGGTAAGCCAAAGATAAAGCTTGCAGAGAAAAAGACAAATCCATAATCTCTGCAGGATGACCGTTGCCCGAAGCCAGATTGACCAATCTTCCTTCTGCTAATAAAAACAATTTACGCCCATCTGACAAGACAAACTCCTCAATATTAGGTTTAATAATTTTACTGGCTACCGAGACCTTCTTTAAATCAAACTTATTTATTTCTACATCGAAATGACCGGCATTAGCTAAAATAGCCCCATCAGGCATTAAATTAAAGTGTTCCTGCCGCAAAACATTCTTATTCCCAGTGGTAGTCACAAACACATTACCTAAAGCTGCTGCTTTAAACATAGGCATAACAGCGAAACCATCTAACAACGCCTCGTTAGCCCGTACAGGATTAACCTCTGTGACAATAACTTTAGCCCCTAATCCCTTTGCCCTCATGGCTACTCCCCGACCACACCAGCCATATCCGGCTACCACCACATTTTTACCGGCCACTAATAAATTAGTAGTACCATTAATGCCATCCCAGACCGACTGTCCAGTACCATAACGATTATCAAAAAGATGTTTCATCAAAGCATCATTAACAGAAACAACCGGTATTTTTAACATCCCGGCTCTTTCCATAGCCTGAAGACGAATAATTCCCGTAGTTGTTTCTTCACATCCTCCGATTATCTTAGGAAGCAACTGCGTATATTCAGTATGTAAAAGCGTGAGTAAATCTCCCCCATCATCAATCAATAGATCAGGTTTTAACTCTAAGGCCTGACGATGATGCTGCTCATATTCTTCTCTAGTCGCTCCATACCAGGCAAACGCACTGATACCCTGCCGTACCAGTGCGGCAACTACATCATCTTGAGTTGATAAAGGATTAGAAGCAACAACTGTAACCTCAGCTCCACCGGCTTGTAAAACAAGGGCAAGATATCCTGTTTTGGCTTCTAAATGTAAACACATTGCTATTTTTTTGCCGTTAAAGGGTTTTTCTTTGCAGAACTCAGTTCTTATTTGATTTAGTACCGGCATATAATTGCGGACCCAGCTAATTTTAGCTTCCCCTTTAGGGGCTAAGCTAAGATCACGAAGACAAGATTCCCTCGACATACATCTTCTACCTCCCAATGTAAATAAGATTATTCACACATTTACATTTTAACAGATTTATCCTCTCTTTCCTAGTTGTTCGAATTTCGTAGTTTGTAGCTTAAAAACGCTTAGACAACTCTTTTGGCCCATAATTTTTTGACTTTTTTCTTATTCTGAGATATAATTTATTTTGCTAGTCGTAATAAACGCCCGTAGCTCAGTGGATAGAGCACCGGCCTCCGGAGCCGGGTGCGTAGGTTCAATTCCTATCGGGCGTGCCAAATAATAAACATACTCCTGCCCCAAGGCAGGAGTTTTTTATTTTTATAATAACCCTCGAAAATGATGCTGTCGAAAAGCTTCGTAAACAATAATCGCTACAGAATTACTTAAATTAAGTGACCTAATTCCTTCCCTCATCGGTATCCGCAAGCATTGCTGCGAATAAGCTTCAAGCAAACCTTCCGGCAAACCTTGGGTTTCCCTACCAAAAAGAAGATAGGCCCCTTCCGGAAATCTCGCTTCAATATAACTTTTCTTTCCTTTTTTCGTAGCTAGAAAGAAAAGGCTAGGGTCTTTTCCTTGTAAAAATTCTTCTACATTTTTATAAAGATGCACGTCCAATAAAGACCAATAATCAAGACCTGCTCTTTTTAAATACTTGTCCTCAATGGAAAATCCCAAAGGCTCTACAAGATGCAAACTACACCCCGTCACCGCACACGTCCGGGCAATATTTCCCGTATTAGCCGGTATCTCCGGTTCAACAAGGACAATATTAAACACAAAACCACCTGTTTCTCTTTTCAGTAATATTTTCCGCCTTCCTCTATTTAACTTACCCCCAATTATGGTCTGCTTTCCCGCTCTAGTTTATAAATAAAAATAAGAATCCTCGCTATAGCCTCATAAAGCTCCTCTGGAATTTCAGCTCCCACCGGCAGACACACCAGCTTACTTACCACTTCTACATCTTCAACAAGGGGAATTCTCTCTTTTTTAGCTACCTCGATAATCTTTTCCGCTACATAACCATCCCCAACAGCAATAAGGCGTGGTACACCTTCCTCTTGTTCTAAATCATATTTTAAAGCTGCCGCTTTTTTTCTCTTTTTCATATCCCGCTTACACCATCAAATTAATATTTTCTGTATAATGATCGATAATCAAAGGACCTTCCTCGAAAGAAAGAATTTCCACACTCAGACAAAACTTTTCCAAGTCCTTTTTCTTACCTTGTAGAATCTTCTCCGTCTCCCCAGAATCTGCCCAAATTTGCGTATATAATTTTCCACCCTGCATTTTAATTTTCACTTCAATCTTTCTAAGAGTTGGCATTTGTAATTGAAAAACAACTTCCCAAACATCCTCTTTTACTACTGCACCTTTGTACCTAGTTATTTCTAACTTATTATAACCATCTTCCCTCTTTTCTCTAGGAAGTAACAACGCCGCAAAAAGATAGGGATCAAGTAAATAACGAACTGCCGTGTTTTCCTCAACAGGAAGTTTTAACAAAGCTTCTTTAATCACAGCAGTTTCTTTTTCTCCTTTGAAACCATATTTTGCTATCGCTCTAGCGATAACCTTTGCTTTTTTACTCCCCTCTTCTCCAATAATCCAAGGAAGTTTTTCCACCAACAAATCTTCCCCCTTAAAACCTAAAACATGTAGTCTAATCTTTTGTCCTATCTCTAAAGGTTTTTCGGAACGAACCGGTAGTAAGCTTTCTCCTGTTTTTAATAAATATTGCTCTCCTTCTTGGGCTAGAGAAACTACAACAGCAGTAAAAACTTGTCCTGGACGTAAAATCAAACCAGCAAAGTCCTTAGCAACAACCATTATATTTGCTGCATTACTACCGATTTTCCCAACCAAATATCCCCACCTCTTCTCAATAAGCTTTTTCAGCAAAATAAACTTTATTTCTATTCAAGAGAAATTAAATAATAATATAAAGGCTGACCTCCATAATGTAGTTCAAAATCAATTTGTGTATATTTCTGTGACAAGGCTTCAACCATTTCCGCAGCATCTTTCTCTTGGATGTTCTCGCCATAATATACCGTAATCAGTTCATGGTTAGGTTGCAAAAACTGATTAATTAATTGTTCTACAACATCTTCAATCTTACTACCTGTGAGCACTAATTTCCCTTCACCAAGACCTAAAATCTGCCCCTTCTTAATAAGATGATTCTCATATTGTGCATCCCTGATGGCATAAGTTACCTCTAGAGTAATCATCTGTTTACAAGCATCCTCCATCTTACTTTTATTAGTCTCCAGATCACTTTCCGCACTAAAAGCCATTAAAGCAGCAATGCCTTCAGGGATCGTTTTCGTAGCTACCACCTGCGTAGGTTTAGAAGCTACATTCGCCGCCTGCTCCGCCGCTAAAAAAACATTCTTATTATTAGGTAAAATTATTACTTCTTCTGTCATTACTTGTTCTATCGCATTAATAAACTCCTGCGTACTGGGGTTCATCGTTTGCCCACCATTAATCACCATATCTACACCCAAACTTCTAAAAACATCATTTAAACCGGAACCAAAAGATACCGTGATAATTCCCAAGCGTTTAATCGCTTCCCCTTTTATGCTCATCTCATCACTCTGTTCACTCATATTATCTATTTGAATTTGGTGCAGAGACCCTAACCCAGTACAATAATCCAAAACCTTACCGGGTAAATTAGTATGAATATGGATCTTCCCTGTTTCGCTATTACCAACAACAAGCAAACAATCACCTTTATCCGCAAGGAAAGCCTTAATCTCTTGCAAAGGCAATTCTTTGTCCTTCTTCTTTAAAATAAATTCTGTGCAGTACTGATAGGTTAAAACTTTTTTCTCAACAAAAGCAGTTTCTTTATTATCAATATTGAGAGGAGGGAAAGAAATAATTAATTCCTTAAACAAAACACCATCAAGGGCTGTCAACATCCCTTCCAGAATATAAACCAGACCTTGACCGCCGGCATCTACGACACCTGCCTGTTGCAGAACAGGTAACATTAAAGGCGTTTTCTGCAAAGCCTCATAAGCTCCATGATAAGCCGCCTGAAAAACAGAATTCAGCGAATCATCTCCATTCTCTAATTCGTTCATCGCCGCTTCTGAAGCCTCTCGGGAAACAGTAAGAATAGTTCCTTCCACAGGATTCATGACCGCTTTATACGCTGTTTCCACGGATACAGCAAGAGCTTGACAAAATTCCAGAGCATTAATTTCCTTTTTACCTTCCGTACTTTTGGCAAAACCCGCTAAAAGCTGAGAAAGAATAACCCCCGAATTTCCTCTTGCCCCCATTAAAGCACCATGAGCCATTAATTTAGTTGCCTTTTCAAGATTATGTTCCCTATTATCCAACAATGTTTTAGCAGCCGAAACCATCGTTAAACTCATATTTGTACCTGTATCACCATCAGGCACCGGGAAAACATTCAATTCATCAACAGCTTGTTTTCTTTCCTCTAAATATGCACTGGCAGCAATTAACATTTTCGACCAAAGCACACCATCTATCTTCTCAACCCTCACGACTCTGCCTCCTCAAACCGTGATCACCCATTCTATATTATACTTGTTATCATCAAATATCGTCAATTTTTTTACTTAAATCTATTTTTCTTTATTTCCGAGTTTATTCTTTTACTATTTTAACTAACCTTCTTGAGTTCACGCTCTATTTCAGAGAGCTGTGCCAATAAACGCTGTAAAATCTTCGTATCACTCCCTGGCTGTTTCGATTGAATAAGTATATTTTCCTTGATAATCATAAACGCCTGAACTAAATTCGGTTCTAAAACAGTAGAAACTGCTGCTACAGAAGGAATTTCTATTTTCTCCATTACCGGTTCTTCAAACTCAAAATCACAAATCATACCATATTCAGCGATTTTCGCCTGAATTTTCATTTCGCTGGCAATTAATCTCTGCAAAGCCCCTAATGCTTCCTCTTCCCCATGCACGAGAATAATCTGTCTAGGGGTTTTTTCAAAACCCTGCAACCATTCTAATAAGCCTTCCTGATCAGCATGGGCGGAAAAATCATCAATCCTTTCCACAGTAGCATTAACAGCAATTTGCTCACCATGAATTCTTACGTTCTTCTCACCATCTAAAATTCTTCTGCCTAAAGTTCCTTCTGCTTGATAGCCAACAAAGAGAACGGTAGATTGGGGACGCCAAAGATTATGTTTAAGGTGGTGCTTTATTCTGCCGGCATCAGCCATCCCGCTTGCGGAAATAATGATTGCTCCACCTTTGATTTTATTTAAAGCAATAGAATCCTCTGTCGAAAGAACATAATGGATATCCTCTCCTGTAAAAAGTGCCTCTGCACCTTTCCCTTTTATCATTATAGAAGCTTCTTCATCAAAACATTCAGGGTTTTGCATAAATACTTTTGTCGCTTCTACAGCCATGGGACTATCAATATAAATATCCACAGGAGGGATTTGACCTTTTTCCTTCATTATTTTAAGATAATAAACAAGGTCTTGTGTCCTTTCTACAGCAAAACTAGGAATAACCAAATTACCTCCTTTAAGCATGGTCTGCCTTACTACTCTGGCCAAAGCCTCCAACTTATCTTCTGTTTCTAAATGATAACGATTTCCATAAGTTGATTCCATCACCACAATGTCAGCTTCTTTTATTTTAGTAGGATCTTCCACTATCGCCGTATCTGTATTCCCAATATCGCCCGTAAAAACAACCTTCTTTTCTATCCCTTTATCCCTAATCAACAACTCAATCATCGCCGAACCAAGAATATGACCGGCATCATAAAATTTAACTTTTATCCCGGGGGCTATCTCAAACTGCTGCTCGTAATGATAACTTTTAAAAAACGGCAGACAATCTCTCGCATCTTTCGCCGTATAAATAGGCTCTAACAAGGCTCCTCCGCTACGGGACAATTTCCTGTTTTTCCGTTCAACCTCCATTTCCTGAATATGCCCGCTATCGGGTAAAACCACACTACATAACTCCGTTGTAGCTTTCGTAGTAAAAACATGACCGCGAAACCCCTTTTTATACAACTTGGGAATTAATCCACAATGGTCAACATGAGCATGTGTTAATAAAACAAAATCAATCTCTTCCGGCGCAAAAGGGAAAGGACCATAGTTTAATTCTTTTAAAGTTTTGGAACCCTGAAACAAACCACAATCAACCAAAAATTTTTTTTGTTCTGTTGTTACCAAAAAACATGAACCGGTTACTGTTCCCGCAGCACCATAAAATTGAATATTCATAACCAATCTCCTCTCAACACGTTATTTTCGATATAAATCAACAAAATTTATCTATAAAAAAATACACCTATCCTATTTTAGCATAAATATTACCCTCAAAAACTAAAAAAAGACAAAAAAGGGGCTGTCTCAAAAATTTAATTTTTAAGACAGCCCCTTTTTTCGAACCTTCTTACATTAACTTTGGCTTAATTTATGACAGGTAACCTTTTAAAGTTTTCCTGTATTTCTTTCTCAGAGATCACGACATCCTTGATTACTCCCGAAAAATAATTTTCATAAGCAGTAAGATCTAAATGCCCATGCCCGCTTAGATTGAAAACAATACTTCTCGCCACTCCTTCTTTTTTGCCTGCTAAAGCTTCGTCAATAGTTGCTTTAATCGCATGGGCCGATTCAGGAGCCGGCACAATCCCTTCCGTCTGAGCAAAAAGAACGGCCGCCTCAAAAACACCTTTTTGTTTTACCGCCTTAGCCTCTAAAAGCCCGTCAGCATAAAGCTGACTAAGCAAAGGCGAACAACCATGATATCTCAAGCCGCCGGCATGAATTCCTGCCGGAGTAAAATTAGACCCTAGTGTATACATCTTCAAAAGAGGTGTTAAACCAGCTATATCACAATAATCATAAGCAAATTTCCCTCTCGTAAGTGACGGACAAGCTGATGGCTCTACAGCAACAAGTCTAACCTTTTTACCTTTTAATTTATCCGGAACAAAAGGGAAAGCAATCCCGGCAAAATTACTGCCGCCACCACAACAACCAATGACCACATCAGGATAATCTTCAACCATTTCCAGCTGTAACCTTACCTCTTGACCAATAATTGATTGATGTAAGCAAACATGATTAAGAACACTACCTAAAGCATAATTAGTTTCTGCACACTGTACCGCATCTTCAATCGCTTCACTAATAGCAATACCTAATGTTCCCGGAGTCTCCGGATATTCTAACAATATTTTTCGCCCAATCTCTGTCTTTTCACTCGGACTGGGAATACATTGCGCTCCATAAGTCTCCATAAACAAACGCCGATAAGGTTTTTGCTGAAAACTTATCCTGACCATATAAACAATACATTCTAACCCAAACATCTTACAAGCCAGAGAAAGGGCTGTCCCCCACTGTCCGGCACCGGTTTCCGTAGTCAGCCTTTTAATTCCGGCAACCTTATTGAAAAACACTTGCGGAATCGCACTATTTAACTTATGACTGCCTACCGGACTTACCCCTTCGTATTTATAATAGATTCGACAAGGGGTATCCAAGGCTTTTTCTAACCGTCGTGCCCTAAACAAAGGAGAAGGTCTCCATTGCTTGTAAATCTCCCTAACCTCTTGCGGAATCTCAATATACCTTTCCGTAGATACCTCCTGCTCAATCAAAGACATCGGAAAAATAGGGGTAAGGTCACTCGGGGTAAGGGGTTTTTTCGTCTGGGGATGTAATCCCGGTGCCAGAGGATTAGGCATATCAGCCTGTACATTATACCAAAACTTAGGAATCTTCTCCTCCGGTAAAATAATTTTGGTCAGCTCCGCTCTACTCATCTCTAACTCGCTCCTCTCATCTGAATATATTTTTCTAAATATGTCTTATCTTAACATAGACACTACTCTCCTTGCAACCCCCTAATTAAATTCTTAAAAAACACTGAATTTTTCTGCAAGAAAAATTAGTTTACGACTAATACTTGCCAAATTCCTTATCGCTTAAATCAATCTCAATAGCTTCTTCCTCTCTGGAATTTCTCCTGGCCGAACGAGCCGGAAATTTTTTCTTTTCCGTCATCTGCTCAAGCGCACTCAATAATTTGGGATTTAAGTGCTCATCCTCCCTATGATAATTGCTCTGACGCAGTTTAAACCGACTGACCTGTTCTTTTAAAAGCTCGGACTGACCGGAAAGTTCTTCACTGGCCGCGGCACTTTCTTCAGAGGTAGCCGAGTTGGTTTGCACTACCTGTGAAACCTCCGCCAACCCCTGAGAGATTTGGGCAATTCCTGAAGCCTGGGCATTAGAGGCTGCGGCAATCTCACTGACAAGGGTTGCTACTTTATCTGCTTCTTCCACAATCTCACCTAGTGCTGCTGCAGTTTCATGCGCCATCTTCGTACCACCCTCAACCCGCTTAATCGATTCTTCAATCATCGCGGTTGTTTCTTTCGCCGCATTGGCCGACCTAGCCGCCAAATTTCTCACTTCTTCCGCCACCACGGCAAAACCTTTCCCGTGCTGACCCGCCCTAGCAGCTTCTACCGCAGCATTTAAAGCTAAGAGATTAGTTTGAAAAGCAATCTCATCAATTACCTTGATAATCTTCGAAATATTATTGGAAGAAACATTAATTTCCTCCATCGCCTTAAGCATTCTCTCCATCTGCTTATTTCCGTCCAGAGCATTTTCTTTAGCTTTTTCCGCCAATTCATTGGCGACATTTGCATTTTCCGCATTCTGTTTCGTTTGTGTCGATATTTCTTCAATCGACGCGGTTGATTCCTCTATAGAACTGGCCTGTTCCGTTGCTCCCTGGGAAAGGGCATTGCTGGAAGCGGCAATCTCTTGTGCCCCTGAGGTCACTTGTTCTGCAGAAAAATTAATATTCGTCATAATTTCGTTAAAACTATCGGCCATTCTCCTAAAAGCATCGGCAAGCTTACCCACTTCATCCTTTTTGTATATATCAATATCAATATCTAAATCTCCTTGTGCTAATTTATTTGAGGCATCCACAAGTTTGTAGATAGGGTTAACAAAAGAGTTCCCCAAAAGATATACTATTAAAACAGCTATTAATATTACTATTATCGCGATAAGAATAAGTGCATTTAATAAATCTGATGTGAATTCTTCCATCATCATCATAATTTCATTTTTAGCAATTCCTAAAAACATAATGCCGATAGTTTCGCCTTGCTTGTTTTTTATGGGGTTATAAGCTGTTAAATACTCACTTCCTAAGATGTTTGCCGGACCAATATATAACTTTCCATTGACGACATCACTATAAGCACTACTATCTTTACCTAAATATGTACCAATTGCTCTTTCCCCATTTTCATTTCTTATATTAGTAATTACTCTTCTGAAATCATCATTTTCTTTGACAAAGATAGTAGCAACATTACCTAAATCTTTCTGTATGGCATCAACCATTTCATATCTTCCATCAATACTTACCTCATTACAGTCTTTCAATATACCTTGGTCATATCCTAATTCTCCAAAGTATTTTCCAATGTATAGCTGTGCTGAATTGATATCACCTTGCAATTTCTGATGTAGTAAAGTTTCTTTGACCTTATCCATATCATCAAACGCTTTATTATATGAAAAAATACTGATTGTGGCACAAGATATAATTAATACTAGGGTGATAACGAAAACAAGTTTGCCTTTAATGCCGATATTCTTACCAACTCGTAGTTCCTTCATAAATTTAATCATCCTTTCTTATTTTATTTACTTATCTCTTTAATTTCCATAATTTCTTCATTAATAAGCAACTTCTCACAGTTAATCAAAAGCTTTACTTCATCACCAACTTTCCCTATTCCCTTAATAAATTTGTTTTCACTATCGGTTACCTCCGGCGGAGGAACAATTTCTTCTTCGGGAATAGAAAGCACCTCAGCGACCTGATCAACAATCAGCCCTACAAAAAGATGGTTAATCTCGATGACGATCACACATGTCCGCTCATTATATTCCTTACATACTTTCTTAAAACGTTCCCGCACATCCATCACAGGAATAATTTTGCCTCTTAAATTAATAATCCCTTTAAGATAGTGCGGCAGCCCGGGGACCTCGGTAATAGTCTGAATCCCAATAATTTCAATAACATACTTAATCTCAATGCCGTAAAACTCCTTACCCAAAAAGAAAATTAAATATTTATCTTTTTGGGTATCTTCATCTTGTTCCCATAAATCTTGGATACGCGCATTATTTTCCATGCCTCCAACTCCTTTCACTCAAAATATTCAGGATATACCCAAATCAGAAAAGCCTCGCAAGATTGAAAATCTAATTATTTCTGCCATTACCGAAAAAAGTCCATACCCCGCCCCCTTTACTCCTTTCTGTAAACAGCCGGCATAATATACCGGTACTTAGTTGTCTGGCGATTTAATGCTTCTGTATGACCAATAAAAAGATATCCTCCCGAATCAGTCGCCTCATAGAGCTTTCTCACTAACTCTGTTTTGGTTAAATCGTCAAAATAGATCATAACATTTCGACAAAAAATCACCTGGAATTTTCTTTTAAAAGAAAATGTTTTCTCCATAAGATTAAACTTTCTATAGATTATTTCCTTTTTAAGCTCATCAACAAGAACAGATGTATGAGCATCCCTTTTTTTAAAGTACCGTCTTTGCCAATTAAGAGGGAGTTTAGCAAGACTTTTATTTTCATAAATACCTTTTCTCGCTATCTCCAGCGCTTTACTCGAGATGTCCGTGGCTAATATTTTTGTATCCCACCATCTCTTTTCCGTCCCGAAAAAATCATCAATAATTATAGCAAGGGTAACCGGTTCCTCACCTGTAGAACATCCGGCACTCCAAATTCTTAAATCTTTTTCTCTATTCGTCTTAGCAAGAAAAGGCAAGACATAATCCCGAAAATAATCAAAATGATTAGCTTCACGCATAAAAAAAGTATGATTAGTAGAGATCCGATCAATCAGCTCCATTCCCGCTTTCCCACTCTGATCGGAAAGAATATACTGATAATAATCCGAAAAACTTTTAAAGTTTTTCTCTTGTAACACTTTATAAAGTCTGCTGACAATAAGTGTTTTTTTTTCTTCTTTTAAATTGATCCCATAGTTAATTTTTATATAATCAGCTAATTGACGAAATTCTTTTCCCGTAATTTCTAACAATATCTTCACCAACTTTGTAAGTAAGGAAAGAACTTTTTAGCAATTCTCCCCTCCTTCACTTTTTATTAATACTTACCAAATTCTTTATCGCTTAAATCAATCTCGATAGCTTCTTCCTCGTCGTGTTTCCTTATTTTTCCCCGTTCAGTATCGAATAAATCTCCCTGGGAATATTCTCAAGGGCTGTTTGTTTCTCGACAGCCCCAATTTCATAGGCAACCTTGGGCATCCCATATACTACAGAGGAATCTTCATCCTGTCCTATCGTTCTGGCTCCTTTCCGTTTCATGGCTAATAGACCTCGCGCCCCATCATAACCCATTCCTGTCAAAATAATGCCAATAGCACCGTTCCCGGCTTCTTTAGCGACAGACTCAAAAAGAACATCTACCGAAGGACAATGACCGTTCACCTTGGCAGCTTGAAAACATTCTACCTTAAACAGATCACCGATTTTCTTGATTCTCATATGTTGATCACCAGGGGCAATTAACACTTTGCCCTGCTCTATAAAATCCCCTGTCTGAGCTTCCTTTACTTGTAATGCCATAGAACTATTCAACCTCTCCGCAAACATCTTGGAAAAAACCGGAGGGATATGCTGAACAATCACTAGACCTATGATTGAGGAAGGCAAGGCTTTCAAGATACGGGTAATCGCCTCCGTACCACCTGTAGAAGCCCCGATCGCGATTATTTTCTTTTCATTTACAGAATTAGCCTTGCCGGATATCGTCGAAATACTGCTGCCCTTTACTTCACTAACCTTAGCTATAGAAGCTATCTTGATTTTAATGATAAGCTCCTTAATAAAACTCTCCACACTTTTTACAGACTGAACATTAGGCTTAGCTACAAAGTCAACGGCCCCAGCATTTAGAGCATTAAACACCGCATCACTGATTGTACTTACCACAATAACAGAAAGCGAATATTGTGGTAACAATCTGCGGATAAACTCAATCCCATTCATTTTCGGCATTTCTATATCACAAGTCATCACATCAGGCTTATATTGCAAAATCTTATCCCGGGCATCAAAAGGATCAATCGCTTTAGCCACGACCTCGATCATCGGGTCAGAAGAAATGCCCCTAACAATAAGCTCTCTGGAAACTAATGAATCATCCACTACTAAAACCCGAATCTTATTACACGTCATACTACTCTTATTTACTCCTTTCTGTAGACAGCCGACATAATATAGCAGTTTTTAAAGTACCGTCTTTGCTAAATTCCTATTCTACATTAAATGCTATCTAAATTTTCCGTATCCTCTTGACTAAGTAACTTTTCACAGTCAATCAAAAGTTTCACTTCATCGCCAACTTTACCAATTCCTTTAATAAATTTATCACATACTAAAATCAGAAGAATCCTGCAACATCGAGAATCAAACTAATACTACCATCACCCAAAAGAGTACAGCCCACCAACCCCTTTTTCTTGATTGTACTTCCAATAAAACTTGGTAAAGTCTTCACAACTACTTGCTGTTCTCCCAGAAGCTTATCTACAAAAAGGCAAAGCATTTTTTCATTGTTTTCAACCATCATAAGTATGCCGTCAGTTAAACAAGTTATCTCTGTTTTCACTTGATATAATTGATATAAACGGACAATCGGAAAACATTGTCCTCTTACCATAATCATTTCATTCCCATCAAGATCCATAATAATCTCAGTTTCTTTGGGTTTAAAACATTCTTTGATTGTATTAATCGGAATTGTATAACAAGCTTCACCCACACTAATATTCATTCCATCTATAATCGTCAAAGTAAGCGGGATTTTAAGGGTTATCGTTGTCCCCTCATCAGGAACACTGTCAACAAGGACATCACCGCCCATTTTTTCGACATTGTTCGTTACCACATCCATCCCTACGCCACGACCGGAAAATTCTGTTGTCTGTTCTTTAGTAGAAAAGCCCGGAACAAGAATAAGATTATATATTTCCCTCTCTGTCATCTCGTGTTCCTGTTTACGAAGCAACCCCTTCTTTTTTGCTTGTTTCATTAATTTTTCTTTATTAAGCCCTTTCCCATTATCCCTAACCACAATCAAAACATCGTTCCCTGCACTTCGGGCTTCCAAAGTAATTTTACCCGCTTCTGCTTTTCCCTTTTTTCTCCTTTCAGCCGGACTTTCAAGCCCATGATCGATGGCATTCCGTACAAGATGCAGTAAAGGGTCGGAAACATGCTCAATAATATTTTTATCTACTTCTGTTTCCCCACCAATAATCTCCAATTCCACCTCTTTATTCAGTTTTTTAGACATGTCCCGCACAACCCGATACATTTTTTGAAAGGTAGTAACCAAAGGCACCATTCTCATCGACATAACAAAATTCTGTACCTCATTAATGATTTTCCGCAACTGTCTGGCTGCCTTATTGAAGTTATCCAATTCGAGTCCCTTCAGTTCCGGATGCTGCGTCACCATCGCTTCGGCGATCACCATTTCCCCAACCAAATCCATAAGCTTATCTAGTTTATCGACATTAACACCGATAATACTCTGTCTAATTACTAACGAAACATCCTTTTCACTTGTCTTTTCCTGTAACTGCGGCATTTCCGCGCTAAATTCCTCTAATTTTATTTTATTAACCTTATCCAAATCTACCTTATCTGAAATTGTAAACTGTTTAAACTCATCGTCATTTTCTAACTGGATTAACTCTAATTCCTTAAACAAAATATTTTGGTTACAGAAAGCTAAGATCTGCTGATATGTCTGCTCAGATTTAAAGAATACTTCAAAGCCTTGTTCACGAATAATCTGCACGCTATCATTATTTTCGACAAGATCATCCGGAAGATAATAAATCTCTGAGGCAAGCCCTTTAAGCTGATGTACAACCTGATAAGCTCTGATGTTTTCCATCTCACAGCCTTCTTGAAAATAAATAACAGCTTTAAAAGCATTCGCTTCAGGAAGAAGAGTTTTTTGCTCTTGGCGGAGATCATCCGATTGTTGCTCTTTTGTTGTTTTCTTCGCCCGCATTAATTTGGTAGAATTATTTTGCTTTTTTATTAAGACAAGATATTCTTTGATATTCTTAATAAGAGGTGCCGGATCACCATCGGTCGTATCTCCATTCTTAATTTTTTGCAATTCTACTTTTATAAAATCCACACCTTCTAAAATAAAGTCGGAAAGAACAGAGTAATCAATACCTTTAGGTTTTTCTTCACGTACAAAGAAAAAGAAATCCTCCATAGCATGAGCAAGTTTAGAAATATCTGTTAGGAGCATCATCGCCGAAGAGCTTTTAATGTTATGCATAATCCTAAATATTTCACCGATCACAGTCTGAGTATAACAGTTAGACTTCTCATTAGATAAAATTAATTCTTCAAGCCGTTCTAAATATTGAGTAGTCTCAAAAACGAACATCTCTAACAGCGAGTCATTATCAGATTGATTTCCCATACAAATCACCTTCTTATATATGTTCTAGTAGATAATAAAAATTATAATAAAACACAATTAACCGTTATTTTTAGAAAAGAATATTAAAAAAATATCAATAATGTAAACAAAAACCGCCCTGTCTTTTTGTCTACATTGTTGATATTTTAGTAAGAACTTCTACTACATAATCTTCTTTAAATGGTTTAACAATAAAAGTCTTTGCTCCCGCCTCTACAGCCTCCATAACCATAGAGCCTTGTCCCATTGCCGAAATCATCACAATTTTTGCATTAGGATCATATGTTTTTATTTCTTTTAATGCCTCAAGCCCTGTCATTTCCGGCATTGTAATATCCATCGTTACAATATCAGGATGCAGTTCTTTATACATACTGACACCCATAGCTCCATTTACAGCTTCACCGATTACCTCAAAACCATTCTTTACAAGAATATTTTTCAGAGTTAATCTCATAAACGCTGCATCATCAACAATTAATACCCTTTTCACAGAGACCACACCCCTACTTTTTCAAGATTATTCTATTTTCACTCAAATCAAAAAAATAATCCAAGGACATCAAAATACATTATATTTCAGCATTTTTCGATTAAAAATCCTCTTTATCCCATACCCCTGAATAAAGGCTCTATTAACACATATATAGTGTATAATAAAGATAATGTGAAGTCAATTAATTTTCGCAATAATGTATGATTGCTTTAAATAATGCCACTTTATAAACTATTTTGTAATATTATTACAGATGAGCTTACTGAAACCACAGATCCTCGCTGCTACCCTTGCCACTAAATGTAGATACTACAACCATTTCGCCCCTCATGTGAACAAAAGTCCCCTTACATAATTTCCCAGGCAATAATCTTAAAAAGAGCGTTCCACAAAAGCGGGAACGCCCTTTTTCTTACTAGAAATTAATAATTTACACCTTCGACTTCAAAAAATGCTTGAGGGTGAGCACAGACCGGACATACTTTAGGTGCTACATCAGCTTCATGGATGTAACCACAGTTTCTACACTTCCAATACACCTTGCCCTCCTTTTGGAAAATAGAACCCTCTTCAATATTTTTCAACAGCGCCTGATAACGTTCCTCATGATGTTTTTCAATTTCTGCTATTCCTTCAAATAACCGTGCAATATCCTCAAAGCCTTCCTCTTTAGCTTCTTTAGCCATACGCGGATACATCTCGGTCCATTCCTCATTTTCGCCACCGGCAGCAGCCTGCAAATTCTCAATCGTTGTCCCGATTCCATTTAGTTTTTTCAAATGTAATTTAGCATGCTCTTTTTCATTATCTGCTGTTTCCAGAAAAAATGCCGCTATTTGTTCATACCCTTCTTTTTTAGCCACAGAAGCGAAATAAGTATACTTATTTCTTGCCTGAGACTCTCCTGCAAAAGCTTCCCACAAATTTTTTTCCGTTCTTGTTCCTTTTAAGTTTTTCATGCTGCAAAACCTCCTTTTTATTAAAAGTACCTGCTCAGCTTGCTTTTGTCAATGTTTTTTAGCAAATTATTCTAAGGTTTTCTAACCCTATGCCTAATATTTTCCCCAATTAACCTAAAAACAAAAACCACTAAAGTTGAGTGGTTTTTCTCTATCTAAAAGTTTTGCTGAGCATTTACCCTTTTTCATGTTTAGGTTAAATCCTTATAAACATTGGTGCGGCTGAGAGGACTTGAACCTCCATGCCCTTGCGAGCACTAGAACCTGAATCTAGCGCGTCTGCCAATTCCGCCACAGCCGCCTACATCAACGAATCTCCTTATTAAATCAAAATGGCTGGGGCGGCAGGACTCGAACCTACGAATAACGGAGTCAAAGTCCGTTGCCTTACCGACTTGGCTACGCCCCAACATTAATAAACATAAATGGTGGAGGGGGAAGGATTCGAACCTTCGAAGGCAGTGCCAGCAGATTTACAGTCTGCCCCCTTTGGCCAACTCGGGTACCCCTCCGGAATTTTATTGGAGCCGACGATGGGACTCGAACCCGCAACCTGCTGATTACAAGTCAGCTGCTCTGCCAATTGAGCTACGTCGGCATATCTATGGCGGAGCTGACGAGAGTCGAACTCGCGATCTCCTGCGTGACAGGCAGGCATGTTAGACCACTACACCACAGCTCCGCATATTGATAAATATTGGTGACCCGGACGGGAGTTGAACCCGTGTCGCAGCCTTGAAAGGGCCGTGTCTTAACCACTTGACCACCGGGCCGAATTTAGACAACTATTTGGTCGGGGTAGAGGGATTTGAACCCCCGACACCCTGGTCCCAAACCAGGTGCGCTACCAAACTGCGCTATACCCCGTTCTTAACGTAACGAATTATATCGTAACAAATATCTCTAATAAGGTCAAGTGGCTTTACTTATTTTTTTCACAAAAACTATGTCTATTTTATGAGGCTTTTACATAAAAATTTAGTAGAACTATCCTTTTTATGGGAGTGATCTAATGTCAATCAACACTAAGTCGGTCGAAACGGAAATCCTCACCAATATTGATCATCTTATTAAAATTATCATCCAAATAAGTCAAGCCGAAGAAGAACATTTTAAGCAAAACATCCCTGAAATAGAGGATCTGCTTATCAAAACAAATTCCTTACTTAAACAACTACTGCAAAGAAATGAATTGCCTCTAGAACAAATCTATAGGCAATTAATTTCCCAAAAACTTCCACGTATTGAATTACAAAAATGTTCCGGCGATCTTGAACCGGCGCTAGAGGCAATCTTTGCCCTTCCTGTTTTTCATAATCACCTCGAAAAACAACCCCCGACCAAAACTTAATTCATTATTCCCAGCGGATTTGAATTCTATCCCCTTGTTGTAAAGGATAAGTATATTCTCTTTCCACATCATTAAGCAAAAACACAAGTTTAGACTTTCCCGGCGGCGGCACTGTTGAAAAATCTATTTCATTAAAAATATCTACTAAAATCGGTTTATACAGAGGTCCTTCGATTTGATATTCTAAAATATCCCCGTTTTTTAAAAAGATGGCCTCGCGAGGATTTATTTTAATTTTATTCAACCATACCTGCAGAGAATTAAGTTTTACAGGATGGTCATTAACAGTGACTTCAATATGAGTCATCACCTCATCCGGGATCAAGTCTTTGATATATATCTGCGGAGATTCTACAAAAGTAAGATTATCCCCGGGATAAACCTCATCTTTAAAATGAGCTTTTTCACCATTTTTATTAATTTCCGCTATTGCCAAAAGATTTATTTTTTGATCATTAACCATCACGTATTGATCACCAACAATCAGACCGGCTTTTTGTAAAACCTCCTCAATAGTCTGCTCGTTTTCAATTTCGGCTTTACAACCATCCGAAACAAAATCCCGGATCGACATTATTTTATCTCCAACTTTAATTACAGGTAAAAGTTCTACTTCTTGGCCATTAACAGAACAAGTTCCGATCTGTTTTTGCAATAATTCGCCAAAGGTAATCACAGCGTCTTGACCTTTTTCCCCAGGAATAAAAGTAATATTATCCCCTTGTTTTATTTCTTCACTAAACCCAACCGGATTATCGTTGAGTAAAATCTCGCCCCGCTTCCCTTCTTTTCCGGGTATAGAATATAAATTACCATTAATTTCACAGGTAAGAGCCATACCTAGCCGAGCATAAACATCCCTGAGGTCATATCCTCCAGCCAAAAGAGCACCGGTCACATTGTTTTGAGCCAGATTTAACATGCGCACAGATTGCCCGTTAATATTTACGGAGATAAAACCCATTCTCGAATTAGTCAACGCCGTATAAGCAATTGCCAAAACAGTAATAAAATTAGGTCCGATAAATTCCCCCGGCAAATTCCGAATTTGTTGAATTTGATTAGCTTGCTGCACAGCCACCCGATCTTCAGGCATATTAAGAATCTGAGCCAGACTTTTATCTAACCCTACCGTTAAACTTCCTCCACCCACCAGAAGCAAAGCTTGGGGTACTTTATTATTAAGTTCTAAGATAGCTTCAGCCATAGCTGCGGCCAATGCTGCTACACTAGGCTGAATACTTTGTCTTATTTCTTCAACTGCATATACTTCTTCTTTACCTAAAACATTAACCGTTCTTATTTCCTGAGTACCGGTCAGCTGTCTTTTAACCTCTTCAGCCCTATTAAAATCTAATAAATACTGCTCGGAAATAGCCTCAGTAATTTCATCTCCCGCCATGGGCACCATCCCAAAAGCAGAAATGAAATCACCACCACAAACAGCAATATCAGAAGTCCCTGCCCCGATATCAACCAAAACAAGATTAAGGCGGCGCATCGCCGAATTAAGAACTAAATTAGCCACCGCAATAGGTTCTAAGGTAATCGAAGCTATTTCTAAGCCCAAACTCTCTACGACATACTGTAAAGAATCCACCACCATCCGTGGTAAAAAAGTAGCAATAACTTCAATCTGAGCCTTCTCGCCCTTCTGTCCTACCAAAGAACCTATTTTAATATTATCAAGACGCTCCTCCACCACACTATAACCTACACAATAATACTGCTGAGACAAAGGAATATTCGCCTGCTCCTTAGGTAAAATCAACTGCGCCTCTTGTACAGCTTGTAACTCTAGAGAAAGAATTTCTTCTTTTGTAAAAACCGTACTCACCGGATAATTTATTTCAGCTGAACCTTTAACCGTCTCTAAAGCCCTACCTGCTGCGGCTACAGCTACTTCTTTTAATTCTTGTCCTGTTAACTCTTGCATTTCTCGCACCAGCTCATCCACCAGATGAACTACATCTTCCACATGATGAATTTGGCCATCAAGCATAGCTCTGGTCTGATGCTCTTTGGAAAGGAGATGTTCCACAATCATTTCTCCCTCTTGTAAAGAAGCCCAAAGAGCCATCACTGACCTTGTGCCAATATCTAAGACAAAGACTGTATCTTTCAAAAAACATCAATCCTCCTGCCCTACCCTCTATACAATCATTTTACTTAAACCTTTTCATAATAAAGGCCTTCTATAAAAAAATGACGTCACTGTTTCAAACCCAATTTTTTTAACTTGAATAATTTGTTCCGTACTTCCCGTGAGCAAAAAACCTCCGGGTCGTAAAGCATCATAAAACTTAAAATAAAGCTGTTCTTTAATTTCTTCTTTAAAATAAATAACCACATTTCTACAAAGAATCAAATCTATACGTTTAGGGAATTCGTCTCTTAAGAGATTATGATTTCTAAAAAGAATCTTTTTTTTCAATTCATCTTTTATGCAATATCTGTCTCCCTTGGTCAGAAAATACTTATATACATACTTATCGGGAATTGTCTGAACACTCCTCGCTAAATAAAAACCTTCTTTAGCCTTCTGTAAAACACCATGATCACAATCTGTAGCTAAAATAGAATACTTTTGTGCCGGAAATAATTCTTCCATAATTATCGCTAAGCTATATGGCTCTTCCCCGGTTGCACAACCTGCACTCCAGAACGATAAACTCTTCTCCTTAGATAACAACTGTGGTAATATTTTGTTCTGCAACACCTCCCATTGTGTAGGATTGCGGAAAAATTCCGAAACATTAATCGTGATATAGTCAAGGAAACGATGGCAAATCTGCTCGTCTTTCCTTATGGCTTCCACAAACTCATCATAATTATCAGCAAAACCTAAAACACCCATAAGAGAATTAATTCGTCTCTCCATCTGCTTTCTTTTATATCCTGATAAATCATAATCTAACTTTTGTTTTAAAGCTAAAAGGAACTGTTCATAACTATCCATCTAATCGCAC
>Ga0265294_10002143_pt1 | contig 26101 bp, 26 predicted proteins | sample MunlanPumphouse3_FD_192504 | JGI IMG/M metagenome (GOLD analysis project Ga0265294, IMG submission 192504) | Groundwater microbial communities from a municipal landfill in Southern Ontario, Canada - Pumphouse #3 | ecosystem: Environmental > Aquatic > Deep subsurface > Groundwater | place... | reverse complement strand
GAGCTAACTCCGCTTCCAAAACCATCTATCGACACGGGCATGGGACTTGAGAGGGTAACTGCCATAAAAGAGGGTGTTACTAGCAACTACTCATCATCTCTTTTTATGCCACTTATAAAAAAAGTTGAGGAGCTTGTTGGTAAAACTTATGTTTATGATAGTGGAGCATCGTACCGTGTTATCGCCGATCACATAAGAACAGTTGTTTTTTTATTAGCACAAGGGACAAACTTCTCAAATGAGGGGCGAGGATATGTACTAAGACGGATTCTTCGTCGTGCCATTAGACACGGCTACCTTTTGGGGTTAAATGAGCCATTTATGTATAAACTAGTAGATATTCTAAACTCTCTTATGAGCAAAGAGTATAGCTACCTTAACGATAGAGCAGAGGCTATAAAAGAGCAGATAGAGCTTGAAGAGGCGAGATTTTTTAAGACTATTGCACTAGGGATTGAGCTATTTGATGAGGAGCTTAAAAATACCAAAGATATATTTAGCGGTGAGGTAGCCTTTAAACTCTATGATACCTTTGGTTTTCCACTAGATTTGACAGAAGATATGCTAAAAGAGAGCGGTATAAAACTAGATAGCAAGAAGTTTGAAGAGCTTATGAATGAGCAGCGAACAAGAGCTAAAGCTGCTTGGAAAGGTAGCGGTGATGAGGCGGTTCATGGGGACTTTAAAGAGCTACTTGAAGAGTTTGGGCTAAATGAGTTTATAGGTTATGAGCAAACTACCTCAACAAGTAAGGTCTTAGCACTGCTAGATGAGTCCTACCATAGAGTAACCTCACTTGATGGCAATGGATGGATACTGCTAGATAAGAGTCCATTTTATGCACAAAGTGGTGGACAATGTGGAGACATAGGGGAGTTAAAAAACTTTGCAAAAGTAGTCGATACCAAAAAGTTTTTTGAGCTAAATCTCTCACAAATAACCACAACAAAAACACTAAAAGTTGGCGATATAGTTGAGTGTAGAGTAGATATATCTAGAAACGAGATCATAAAACACCACTCAGCAACACACCTACTTCATGCTGTTTTATACGATGTTTTGGGTGAGCATATATCTCAGGCTGGTTCGCTTGTAGAGGCTAAAAGACTAAGATTTGACTTCTCACACCCAAAAGCTCTTAGTGGCGATGAACTACTACATATAGAGCAAAAAGTAAATGAGCTAATAGCTAGAGCAATACCTAAAAAAACTCAAGTTATGGATATAGAGAGTGCCAAAAAATCTGGTGCAAAAGCACAGTTTGGTGAAAAATATGGCGATGATGTTAGAGTTGTTAGTTTTGATAGTGCTTCGATAGAGTTTTGTGGTGGAGTTCATGTTGAGAACACCTCAAATATAGGTAGTTTTATAATCACAAAAGAGAGTGGTGTAAGTGCTGGGGTTAGGCGAATAGAGGCGGTTTGTGGCAACTCTGCTTATGAGTACTTTAAAGAGCAAAGAGAGCTTTTAAATAAAGCTCAAAGTGAGGTTAAAAACCTTGATGTTATAGCTGGAATCTCAAGGCTAAAAAACACTATAACTGAGCTTAAAAAAGAGCTAAGTGAAGCACAAAGTGGTACAAAAACTGAGCTAAATACCCAAAATATAAATGGCATTAGTGTAGTAGTAGATGAGCTAAAGAGTGGCGATATAAAACAGATGATAGATGAGCTAAAAAATAAGTACGACAAAGTTTGTGCGATACTTTTTCAAGTAAAAGAAGACAAGGTGATGTTAGCAGCTGGTGTTAAAGGGTGTGATGCCTCTGCTGGAGAGTGGATAAAAAATATCGCACCGATTTTAGGTGGTGGTGGTGGTGGAAGAGCCGATTTTGCACAAGCTGGTGGAAAAGATACAACAAAACTAGATGAGGCAAAAACTAAAGCTCTTGAGTTTATAAAAGGTAAACTGTAGTGGAATTTTTTAGCCAAAACTTACTTATAGTTGTATTTTTACATGTTATAAGCGGGGTTGTTTGGGTTGGTGGTATGATAGCTATGAGGTATGCTGCTCACTATGCTTTTTTGGGTATAAAAGAGCCTCAAGAGAGACTAGAGGCTATAGCTTATGCACTAAAAAGACTATTTTATATAGTCTTGCCTTTTACCATAACTCTACTTGTAACCGCCATCATCTTGGTAAAACTATACTCACTAAATGGCTCTGAGCTTAGCTACTTATCGCACACAAAAGAGGCTATTTGGAGTGTTATGTTTATAAACCTTTTGTATATGATATATAGAAGAGGCAAAGCCCAAAAAGCCCTACAAGCTGGTGAGGTAGCAAAAGCAAAAGAGCTACTAGCTCTTATAGGCTCGTATTTGGTTCCGCTAAATATAACTCTTGGTGTTATAGCGATATTTATCGGTGTGGTTCTTGGTAAGTTTTTTTAATGCTTCTTCTTGCCTCATCTTCACAAACTAGAGCAAAACTTTTAAGTGAAGCTGGGTTTGCATATGTGCAAAAAGGGGTCGATTTCGATGAAGACTCCATAGTTGCTAAGGGAGCTAAAAACTTTGTATATCAAGCGACTCTAGGTAAATACAACGAAGCTATAAAAAGGTTTGGCTATGAAGATATGCCACTTTTAGTAGCAGATAGTGTTGTGAGTACTAAAGATAAGATTTTAAGAAAAGCAAAAAATATAGACGAAGCTAGAGAGCTACTTTTACTACAAAGTGGCTCAGAAGTTAGCATACTAACTTGCATGATATTTCACTCCAAAAAACTAAAACTTATAGATATATCTGCCACAACTTATGAGTTTAGTGAGTTTGATAAAAAAGAGCTAGACAACTACCTTTTAAGTGGTGAGTGGATTGGCAAAGCTGGAGCTTGTATGGTTGAGGGGTTTTGTAGCAATTATATCAAAACTACAAAAGGTCACAAATCGACCGCTATGGGGCTAAACATAGAAGTTCTAAGCAGGTTTTACAAATAAATGGTAAAATTGTTCCACTATGACTTTTAAACTAAGCAGATCGATTATATATCTTATATCTTTCATGCTCCTTTTACTAGTTGCTTTTTATATCAAGTATCTTATCGATACTAAAGATGCACTAGAGGAGCAAAACTACACATCTAGTGCTAAAGAGATGCAGATGAGCTTAATCTCTAGCATAACTAAAAAGCAGACAAAAACTATGAGTGTTGCCCTTGAGTTAGCTCAAGATAATGGACTAATCCACAACCTTATAGATGGCGATGAGAATAGCAACTACAAAGATATATTTGGCTCAAAAAGTTACAATAACATAGGACATATAAGGGTTTATGATAAGAATCTGCATAGTGTCTATAAAAACTGGAGTGAAAATCTAAATGATGATATAAGCTTCAATCGTGTCGATTTGGAGTATGCTATAAAAACTAAAACTCCTATAAATACAACCTTTGTAGATGAACACTCGCTCTCTTTAAAATCTATCGTCCCTATATTTATAAAAAACTCACTCATAGGGGTGCTAGAGTTATCTTCAGAGTTTACAGAGATATCTAAAGAGCTAAAAACAAAAAACATCGGCTCATTAGTACTACTTAACAAAAAATATAGCAATGAATTAAACAAACCCGCTACAAATATCTTTTTAGGTGAGTACTATGTAGCAAACTATGATGCTTCAGAGGTTGCTATAGACTATATAAAAAAGATAGATATGCTAAACCTACTAAGCAAAATGGTATATAAAGATAAAAACTATCTCATAAGCACATATAGACTAAAAGATATAAAAGACAACACTATAGGTTACTATATACTCCTAAAAGATAGCTCACTAATCACAGCTCAAAATATAGACCACTTTTTAGTAGTCTCTTTGCTTATCTTAGTGATTGTGCTTCTTGTAGTCGCCTTGCTTGTCTCTTATAGTATGTACAACTACTACAAAACTCAAAAACACTTCTACAAAGATATGATTCATCAGTCCCCAAATATAGCCATCATAGCCTCTAAAGATGAGATAATAGAGGTAAATGATACTTTTTTCAAATACTTTAGCGACTTTACAACCCTAGAGGAGTTTAAAAAACACCACAAAACCATCTCAGAGTTTTTTGCTAAAGAGGGTGGCTATATGTGCCAAGATAGCGAAGATTTTTGCTGGATAGAGCTTGTTATGCAAAATATCCAAGAGAATAAAGTAAAGATTGTACTAAAAGAGAGTTTTTACTATTTTGCTATAAGTGCTTCACTTATCTCTAAAGAAAAAGGGCTATATTATGCGACTTTTAGAGATATAACCAAAGAAGAACTTTACAAAAAAGAGCTAGAAAACACAAACATAACAGATACCCTTACAAAGATAAAAAACCGCTATTTTTACAACCTTCAGCTAGAGAGTGAGGTGGCAAATGCAAACAGATACTTCTACCCACTTAGCCTAATCATCTTCGATATAGACCACTTTAAAAAGATAAACGATACTTACGGTCATGACATAGGTGATAAAGTACTTATAGAGTACACAAAACTTATAAACTCCCACATAAGAGATAGCGATATATTTTGTAGAATCGGCGGTGAAGAGTTTGCTATCATCTTGCCTCATGCCACAAAAGCAGGAGCCTATAAACTAGCCGATAAATTAAGAATGGTAGTGATGGAGCATAGAGTTATACTAAAAGTTACTATGAGCTTTGGTGTGGTTGAGTATAAAAAAGGTGAGGATTTAGAGCTACTTTTTAAAAGGGCAGATGAGGCACTATATGTCGCTAAGCAAAATGGTAGAAACAAAGTAGCGGTTAGATAGATGTACTACCAAGATGAGCTAAATGCTCTTAAAAAAGCATCGAGATATAGAACTAGAGAGTTATACCGTGATGATATTTTAGACTTTGCATCAAACGACTACTTAGGTTTAGCTCACAACAAAGAGCTTCACAACCTAAGCTCTCAAACACTATCAAAACTAAGCATAAACTCCACAAAAGCCTCAATGCTTGTAAATGGCTACCATCAGATACATAAAGATTTTGAAGATGAGCTATGTTTAGCAAATGGTTTTGAAGATGCTATAGTTTTAGGGAGTGGTTTTAATGCAAATATAGCTCTAGTTGAGGCACTTGTGCGAAAAAACGATGAGCTTTTTATGGATGAGAAGTACCATGCTTCTGGGGTTTTGGCTACAAAACTAGAGGGTAAAAAAACTACTTTTTTTAAACATAACGATGTAGATGAGCTTGATGGTTTGTTAAAAAACTCAAAAGCTAAAAGAAAGATCATCGCTATAGAGGGGATCTACTCTATGGATGGGGATTTGGCTAAAAAAGAGATATTTGATCTAGCTAAAAAATACGATGCACTTTTGGTTGTAGATGAGGCACATAGTAGTGGTGTTATAGGCAAAAACCTTATGGGGATTTTTGATTATTATGAGCTAAAAATAGAACCAAACCATATAAAAATGGGGACTTTAGGGAAGGCTTATGGGAGTTTTGGAGCTTTTATACTCGCTTCACACCATATAGTTGAGTACTTGTTAAACCGTGCAAAACCGATCATCTATGCAACTAGCCTATCGCTTTATGATACCCTTTTGGCTCACAATGCCCTTAGGTATATGTTAAAAAACAAAGATGAGCTTACCAACAAGCTTTATGAGAGAAAAAAAATCATAAAAGATAGACTAGGCTATGATATAAAAAGTATGATTTTACCTATAAACATAGGCGATAACAAAAGAGTTATAAAGATAAAAGATGAGCTAAAGAGCTTAGGTTTTATGGTAGGAGCGATAAGACAACCAACGGTAGATAGTGCCATACTTAGGGTTATCCCACGAGTTGCAAACACAAAAGATGACTTGCTTTGCTTGTGCCAAAATTTGGATAAAATTTTAAAATCATGAATATAAAAAAACTCCATATAAAACATAAAGAGAGAGCTTTAGTAGATATATCGCTTAACTTTGAAAGCTCTATGGCACTTGTGGGTCAAAGCGGGAGTGGCAAAAGCCTTACTCTAAAAGCACTACTTGGGATGTTACCAAAAAATCTAGATTCGCACTTAGAGTTTGGCGATAATTTTGTGGCAAAAAGAGGTAAAAATATCGCTCTTATACCACAAAACCCTTTTACCGCACTATCGCCCCTAACCAAAATCAAAGATCAATTTTTTGCAAATGAGAGTTTTTTAGATATGGTAGCCCTTGATAAAACACTCCTAAAAAGGTATCCAAGTGAGCTATCGGGTGGGCAACTTCAGCGGGTAGTTATAGCTATGGCATTAGCTATAAATCCAGAGGTTTTACTACTAGATGAGCCGACAACCGCCCTTGATGCCAACACAAAAAACATAGTTTTAGAGCTACTAAAAAATCTCCATAAAGAGATGGGATTTAAGATGCTTTTTGTAACACATGATATAAATTCAGCTAAAAATCTTTGCGAAGATATGGCTGTTATAAAAGATGGGCTTATCGTTGAGAGGGCTAAAACCACTAAACTTTTAAACGATCCAAAACTAGAATACACAAAGACTCTTATAGAGTCAAATTTTGCAAATAGGAGTTATAGAGAGTGAGATTTTTAAAATGGCTTTTTGTTACTATATTTTTAAGTATCTTGATAGTTCCTGTTGCTATCTTTGTATATTATGCGACTCAAGAGAGGTATGAGCTATCTTCACTTTTAGAGTACAAACCAAAAACAACAACTCAGATTTATGATAGAAATGGTGTAAAAATAGCAAATCTTTTTGAAGAAGAGCATAGATACTATGTCTTATATGAAGATATCCCCGCTCGTGCTATAGAGGCACTTTTAGCGATAGAAGATACCACTTTTTTTGAGCATTATGGGATCAATGTCGATGCGATACTAAGAGCTATCATTAAAGATATACAAGCAGGTAAGCTAGTAGAAGGTGCTAGTACTATAACCCAGCAGCTAGTAAAAAACAAACTTCTAAGTAGGGATAAAAAGATAGAGAGAAAGATAAAAGAGATCATCTACTCACTAAAACTAGAGCAGCAATTAAGCAAAGAGCAGATACTTGAGAGGTACCTAAATGAGATATATTATGGTCATGGGTACTTTGGTATAAAAACCGCTGCTATGGGTTATTATAGAAAAAACCTAAACCAACTAAGTCTAAAAGAGATAGCGATTTTAGCAGGTTTGCCAAAAGCTCCATCAACCTATGCACCTACAAAAAACTATGAGATATCTCTAGGTAGAGCAAATAGAGTCATAGAGAGGATGCACACCCTTGGGTGGATAGATGATGAGGAGTATAAAGAGGCTCTAGCAGAGGAGCCTATAGTTTATGATGATACTCTCACACAAAATCTAGCCCCATCGGTTATAGATGAGATCATAAGAACTGCTTCAAGTTATGGCATAAATGATATAAAAAGTGGCGGTTATGATATCTACTCAACTATAGATATAAAGCTTCAAGATGCGGCTCAAGTGTCACTAAAAGAGGCATATGAACTAGCTCTTCAAAGGGCAAAAGATAGAAAAGCAGATCCAAAAAGTATGGCAAAACTAAACGGTGCTATGGTCTCTATCGACTCATCTAGCGGGGATATTTTAGCTCTAGTTGGAGCAGTTGATTATAAACTAAGTCAATACAACCGTGCAACACAAGGTAAAAGACTCTGCGGTTCGGCATTTAAACCATTTATATATCAAGTCGCCATAGATAGTGGCTACTCAGGTGCATCACAACTTATAGATATGGCAAGAACATACACCTACACACAAAATGGCAAACTAACAACTTGGCAACCGCGAAACTATGAGAAAAACTTTGAAGGTTTAGTTAGCCTAAGAGACTCTTTAGTAAACTCAAGAAATCTTGCAACTATAAATCTTGTAAACGATTTAGGGCTTAGTTCGCTAAGTAAAGAGCTAGAGAAATTTGGTATGAAAAATATCCCTCAAAACCTATCTATCTCCCTTGGAACACTCGATCTCTCACCTTTAGAGTTTGCTGAGTACTTCTCATCTTTTGCAAACAATGGAGTACAAGTTAAGCCAAACTTAATAGAGAGAGTAACAAAAGACTCCCATCTAGTGTATGAGAAAAAAGTACAAACCAAAGAGATCTCAAAGCCCACTCAGGCTTATATTATGACAAATATCCTTCAAGATGTAGTTAAAAAAGGGACAGGTAGATCTGCTGGGGTTAGTGGTATAGAGATAGCTGGAAAAACAGGAACGACAAACAACAATATAGACGGTTGGTTTGTTGGCTACTCACCAACCATAGAGAGTGTTGTTTGGTTTGGAAATGATGATAATACCCCGATGCATAGACTTGAAACGGGTGGCCGTATCGCTGCTCCTGCATTTTCAAGATACTATGCAAGAGTGCTAGAGTTATACCCACAAACTGTAAGAGAGTTTGAAGTGCCACAAGGGGTAATTAAGATGCCATTTAAAGGAAAACTTGAGTACTTTAGCGATATATCAAAACCGCCACTACTAGAAGATAGTAGTAGCACAGATGATACTATTTTGTTTTAACACAACACCCTATAAAACGGCTAAATCAGTAGATACAAAAACAGTACCTCTGTTTTGTATCTTCATAATCCTATCACAATAGGGTAGAATACGCTCATCGTGGGTAACTGTAATAATAGCTACATTTTGCTCTTTTGCTATTTTTTTTAGCATCTCTATAACACTGATAGATCTTTTTGCATCTAAAGCCGCTGTTGGCTCATCTGCTAAGATAATCTGTGGATTATTTGCTAAAGCTCTAGCTATGGCAACCCTTTGATTTTGCCCACCAGAGAGTTGAGAACTCATAGATTTTGCTTTATCTGCTATATCAAGATAACTGAGTAACTCCATGGCTTTTTGATTTGCAATTTTTTCATCTATACCACTAGCTAAAGGTAGAAGTGTAACATTTTCAAGTATATTTAAAAATGGTATAAGATAGTGTGCTTGAAATATAAACCCTATTTTTTGCCTTCTAATTTTTCTTGTATCTCTAGTGAGCCATCTATTATCATAAACCATATCTTCACCAAGCCACATCTTTCCACTAGTTGGGTCTAAAACACACCCTATCATCATCAAAAGAGTTGTCTTTCCAGCACCACTAGGTGCTATAAGAGCTACTACCTCACCTTTATAGATCTCAAAAGAGGCTCCGTCTATAACTTTTACTAGATTTTCATCTTTTCCAAAATATTTTACTAAATTCTGAGCTTTTATGGCTACTTGACCTTGCATTTATCCCCCTATTGCAGATGCTGGATCTGCCTTTAATACTTTGTTTATACCTATAAAAGATGATAAAACTGATGAGATTAAAACCACCCCAAACAACATCCAAGCATCCCCTATCAACAACACTACAAATTTTGGAAATATATCGTATATTAAATGGGAAAAAATATTACCAAACAAAAACGCAAACACACCAAGCAAAAGTGTCTCCTCTACCACCATTTTAATTATAACTATATTTGATAATCCTATAAGCTTCATAATGGCTATTGATTTCATCTTCTCAAGTGTCATAGTGTAGATGATAAGTGCGATTATAATCGTTGAAACCATAATAAGTATTGCGGTGAAGAGCCCTATTTGCTTTTGTGATTTTTCAACTAGATTTTTTGTTAATATCTCCCTTTGCTCACCATCAGTATAAACACTTTTATGTTGCCATTTTTTTATATCTTTGGCTATCTTGTCTATATCATAACCTTTTTTTACTGTGGCAATAATAGCATTTACCATATCTGATTCTGAGTTTTTTATACCCCTTGCTTCATTATTTTGTATCTCTTTGTTTGAGTATAAAAATTGTAACTCTTGAGCATCCTTTAGGCTCATAAAAACCAGTGAATCTCCACTGTTTGATACTGCTTTGTGTGTTATACCTACAACTTTATATATGTTTCTACCTAGTTTTATCTCATCATTTAAGCCAAAACCTGTTTTATCATCTACAACGATCTCATAATGATCACTCTTAATCTCCCTACCCTGCATCAATCTTTCTGGATTTATAGGATTTATCGCTCCGTATATATCATATCCAACTGCAACTACTCTAATTTTTTTATCTTTTTTTGGCAACTGTATATTTTGAAATGTTATAGCTTCACTTTTATCTATACCATTTATAGCAAATAGTATATCTTTTAGATCTCTATGCACTCTAGAAGACTCTGCAAAAGGTCCTAGAGTATCCTCTTGAACTATCCATAAATCAGCTTTTAAATCATTAAGCAATACCTCTGCTTCTACTTGCATACCACGATATACACCTATCATAATCAAAACAATTCCAAATAACATACCAACACCCATGGCCGTAACCACAAACTTAACTAAAGAGTGTTTGATATCTTTTATAGCTAAATTTATCATTTGAATATCTTCATACCATCTCTAATGGGTTTTTTATTTTTTTCTAACTCTAAAATTTCACTATTTTCATCTATGCCCTCAAGCGCTACCTCATCATCATTTTGAGCTAAAATCACTACACTCTTAAACAAGGCTCTACCATCTTCATATATCCACACACCTTGTTTGCCATCTCTATTTATAAGGTATTTAGATGGAATTTTTAATACATTTTTATATATATCACTAAGTATCTCTACCTCGGCTTGTTCATTTATATAAAATGGTTTTGGTATCTGCTTAAATGCTACATAAATCTCTCGCTCTAGTGTTATAGCATTGCTAGTTGCACCTATTTTCTTAACAACTCCCTCATAAAGCACATCTGGCTGCGATCTTAATCTTATGGTTGCTAATTGCATAGGCTCTATCTTTGTGCTAACCCTCTCATCTACATTTACCTCAACCCATAAGGTTTTTGGATCAACTATCTTAAATATGGTAGTAGATGGCAAAACATATTGTGCAACCTCAGCTTCTCTTTTACTTATATAACCATCTACTGGAGCATAAACCTCCAGTCTATTTAGTTTTGTAGCTAGAGCATCTATGCTTTTTTGTTGTTTATCCATCTCACTTCTAGCTGAAGAGATAGAGAAGTGCAAAGATTTTATCTGAGCCTCTATAACATCAAAATCACTCTTAGCTTTATCATATTCAGCTTGTGAAATAAAACCATCTCGTATAAGATTTTTATATCTATTGTATGTTAATTCTATTAGGCTTTTTTGTGATTTTAAACTAGCTAGATTACTCTGTAATGACTCTACCTCTAATGAAGCTTTTTTATAAGCAATCTTTGCTTCATCATATACAAATGGTAAATCAACCCCATCTATACTTAAGAGCAAATCACCTTTTTTAACCCAATCCCCCTCATCAAAATATAGTTTTTCTATCTCTCCACCACTTTGGGCAGTTACTTGGTATATGTGATTTGCTCCAACACTACCTATACCTCTTAAATAAACACCCAAATCACCAAAAGTAGGCTTTATGGTTTTAAAAGTTGATTTTGGCAGATATATATTTATGTAAAAAAATAGTCCAAAACTAAAAACTCCTACCAAAAATATAATATATTTTACCCATTGTTTCATTGCATACTCCCTTTTAGATATTCTAATCTATTATATATAGCTCTCATGCTATTTTTTGCCTCTAACAAAGATAATTTTGCCTCTAGATAGGTAGTTGAAGCATCTAATGCCTCTATGTAAGTGCTAAGCCCCTCTTTATATCTTGCTTCTGATATCTCTTTTGCCAGTTTTGATGTATCAACAAGAACTTTTTTTGCTTCTATGGTTTGTTTAAGCTTTTTTATATCTATAAGAAGTGAATTAATCTCATCTTCTATAACTAATTTTTTACTACCATAGGACTCTCTTAGCTCCTCTTTTGATATTCTTAAATATTGACTCTGTGCATCTATCCTACCGCCACTATATAGAGGGATTTTAGCTACTACTCCAACCATCTTTGTATCATAAGTATTTAGTGAATCTTGATGTGACACTGATGCTATAACATCTATAGAGCCATAGGACGAGGCTTTAGATGCACTATATAGTAGAGTATTTTTATCTACCTCTTTTGATATCAATTTTAACTCTAGATTCTCTGCTAATATCTGCTCTTTAATACCTTGTAAACTAAATATATTATCAACTCTATCTTCAAAAACACTCTGTTCTTTTAGCTCTTTATTCATATATAAAGATAGTGTTGAGAGTGCCTTTTGTTTTTGAGCCACAGATGAGACTAGTTCATCTTTGGCACTATATAATGAGCTGAGTATAGATAGCTCATCTACTTTTGTTTTGAGTCCCTCTTTTACTAGAGATTTCGCTTGTTCATACAACTCCTCTTTAGTCTTAATATCACTAACCCTTGCCTCTATTACACCGTTTTGAAAAACAATAGAGTCATAGAGATTTTTTACATTAAAAACCAAAAATGCACTATTTTGTTCAAGCGATAGTGTTGAGATATCTACATCTTTTTTTGAAGCATCTATCTGATATATAGTTTTTGAAAAATCGTATATCTTTTGACTAAGCGATGCTTCAAGTGATAAATTATCTTGCTGCTTTGTATTAAAACGCCCATTTTGTGGCAATGCGAATGTATTTGTAGGATTATATTGTGCCCATAGGTCTATTTGTGGTAAATAATCAGACTTTGCAATATCTACAGCACTTTTACTCTTAAGCACCTCCAAAGATACCTTTTTAATATCAGGATGATTTTTTAGCGTTGCCTCTATGCACTCCTCAAGGGTTATGGGCTTCGTATCGGCAAAAACAGATGCTATATAAAAAAATAAAAAAATATATATTTTCACAAATTTACTCCTTAAGCATAATTGTACGCCCTCTTTGTGGATTAATTGTGAAACTCCTTCACACTATTTTCACAAATATATGAGATAATGTTTGTATGAAAATTTTATACCTAGAAGATGATCTAACCTTATCTCAGAGTATTACTGAGTTTTTAGAAGATAGTGGATTTGAAGTCATATGTGCGTATGATGGTAAAGAGGCGCTTGAGCTTATATATAAAAATATATTTGATATATTTTTACTCGATGTAAGTGTGCCTTATATTGATGGCTTTACCCTTTTAGAAGAACTAAGAGAAGTTAGTATTTTAACCCCAGCTATCTTTATTACATCACGAAACACCCTAAGTGATCTATCTAGCGGTTACAATAGTGGTGCTGATGATTATATAAAAAAACCTTTTGAATTAAAAGAGCTTTTACTTAGGATAAATGCTCTACTAAAAAGAGAATACAACTCACAAACTAAAACTATTAGCATAAAAAACGATGTAGAGTTTGATATGCTAAGTGGGACTCTTATAGTAGGGGATGAAAAAATAGCTCTGCACCAGAAGGAGATTTTACTACTAAAACTTTTTTTGAAAAATAAAAATCAAATTTTATCATTTGATGATATATATCAAAATGTATGGCAATCAAACCAAATGCATAGTTATTTAAGCCTTAGAACATATATAAAAACTCTAAGAAAATATCTAGGCAAGAGCAGGATATTAAGCATAAGAAATGTAGGCTATAAACTTGTATAGCGGTGAAAAAAAGAGTGTTTTATATGTGTTAGGACTCTATCTAAGCTCAACTCTGATTCTTATTATAGTATTGTTTGCAAGTTACTATTTCCATGAAAAAAGTCAAATTGAGCTTAGTGAAAAAGAGATACTAAGAAGCTATACATTAGAGATACAAAAGGCTCTTTTGAATCTTAGCGATGAGAGCAATAATGACTACAAGTACCCTAGATTTGAGAATTTTAAGAGTGCTATTTATGATATAGACCAAAATCTTATCTTCTCAACGATGGATGTGATTATAGATAATTTTTCCAAAGAGTACTTTAGCGATGAGAAGTATTCCTATCTTATAACACCCATAAAACCATACTTTTTAGGTACTGCCTACATTATAGTACAAAAGCAAAAAAAAGATATTTTTAGCTTAAGCAAACTACTATTTTTAGCATCTATATCCATAATTGTTACAGTTATAACATCTTATTTTTTAGTAAATTTACTCTTAAAACCACTAAGAGAAAATATTAAACTATTAGATAATTTCATCAAAGATACAACTCATGAACTAAACACCCCAATAACAACCATACTAGCAAACATAGAGAGCTTAGATACCTCAAAATGTGATGAAAAATCACTTAAAAAGCTCCAAAGGATAAAAATAGCATCAAATAGCATCTCCAATTTATACGAAGATCTAGCATATCTTCTTTTAAACCATAAAACATCTCTTCAAAATCAAGACCTAAACCTATCAGACTTACTTAAGCAAAGGGTAGAATATTTTCTATACATATCAAGCTTAAAAAACCTAAAATTTGTTTTAGATATTGAAAAAGATATTATATTTTTTGGTGATAAAAAAAAGCTAGAGCGCCTAATGGACAATCTGTTATCAAATGCTATAAAATACACAAATAAATCCACAAGTATCCATATAACCCTAAATAGCACATCTTTAAGTATAAGAGATGAGGGGGTGGGTATGAGCCAAGATGAGTTAAAAGATATATTTATAAGGTATAAAAGATTTGACAAAACACAAGGTGGCTTTGGCTTAGGATATAGTATTATAAAATCGATAGCCGATGAGTATAACATAAAAATAGACATTACCTCACAGCTAAATCAAGGGACAAAGGTAACACTCTCGTGGTAAAAAAAATAGCCATACTATCTCTAATGCTTAGTACTCTTCTGATGGCTAATGAGTTTGATAAGAACTGTCTAGTATGTCATGGGGATGATTTTAAGTTTAGTATCATTATGCAAAAATATACACTTAAGTATAGTTCAAAACAGAGAATTAAAAAAGCTATATTTGAGTATCTAAGAGAACCAAATTTACATAAATCTATACTCCCCTATGAATACATAAAAAGATTTGGCATTAAAGAAAAAAGCACACTAAGCGATAGTGAACTAAACTCTATGATAGATATATATTATGAAAAATATAATATACAAGCAAAGATATACTAAAGTTGTAAATAGATTGTCAAGTAAAGAGACATAATATCTTTAAACTATTCTTCTAATCTTCTAAATATAAAATATTTAGGAGTTCGTATGAAAAAAATTATAGTAACAAGCATGCTTGTAACTTTGAGTTTTGGTTCTACTGTTGATGAGTTTTTAGACTCTTTAAAAGAAGAGGTTTTAAAAACAGACTTATCGTTTAAAAGTTTTGATTATCAAAGAGGTGAAAATATTTTTTTATCAAAACATATTGGTAAAAAAGGTGAACTAGTCTCTTGCGCCTCTTGTCACGGTACAGATTTGAGCAAAGCTAGTCAAAATCATTTTACAGGCAAAACGATAGATGCTCTATCCCCAAAAGCAAATCCCAAAAGATTTACAGAGAAAAAAGAGATTGAAAAGTGGTTAAAAAGAAACTTTAACGATGTTTACAATCGTGAAGGATCAGCACTTGAAAAAGGTGATGTAATAACCTACATCATCAATAAATAAAAGGAGTGAGCCATGAAAAAAATAGTTTTATTAGGAGTTATAAGCTCCCTGTTGTTTGCTGCTAGTTTGCGTGTATCTATTAAGCCAGTTGATAATGCGATTTATGAAAAAGAGTGTGGAAGTTGCCATTTTGCATATCCAGCAGGTCTGCTTCCTAGCAACGCTTGGAATAAAATGATGTTAAATCTAGATGATCACTTTGGAGATGATGCAACAGTTGATGATGATACTTTTCAAATATTATCTAGCTATTTAAACCTAAATAGTGCCGAAAAAAGTAAGCAGTATAAAAGAAGTAGAAAAATTGTTGAAAACCTAAACAGATCTATCCCTAACTCTATCTCTACAATGCCATATATAAAGAAAAAGCATGAGAAGATAAAAGAGCATTTAATTACTCAAAAAGAGGTGAGAGGTCTATTTAACTGTACCGCTTGTCATCAAAATGCCAAAAAAGGTATTTTTAGCGATGAGGATATAGATATTCCAAATTATGGAAAATGGGAGAAAAAATAGTATGAAAAAATCATATATTTGGTCACTGCCAACAAGGATTTTCCACTGGCTTTTTGCTCTATTTATCTTAATAGCATTTTTAAGTGATGATGATAAGTATCTAAAACTTCATGCAGTTGCTGGTTACTCTATTTTGATACTTTTATTTTTTAGAGTAGCTTGGGGATATTTTGGTCCAAAGTACTCTCTATTTAGAGATTTTCCAGCCAATATAGGTGAAGCAAAAAGCTTTATAAAAAATATATTTACAGACAAACAAAAATATATAGGACATAACCCCTTGGCATCTTATGTGATGATAACTATGCTAATAGTTAGTTTTATTGTAATTGTTACGGGGGTTTTAACTTATGGAATACAAGATGGAAAAGGTATTGCTTCTTTTTTGAATAGCTCTTTTTTTAAAAAAATGAAACTATTTAAGGAGATACATGAATTTTTTGCAAATTTTCTTCTGATTTTAATTGCTGCGCATTTGGGTGGAATTTTTATGGATAGTGTTCTTCACAAAAAAAACAACACACTAAACTCAATTTTTACAGGATACAAAACCATAGAAAATAGTGAGGATATAAAAATATCATTTTTTCAAAAACTATTTGCTCTTTTTATGCTTATTGTTCTTGTACTGTTTTTACTTTTTAGTATTTATAAACCAACCAATATGTTAAATAGCTCTATTCATAAACAGATAGATTATGCAGCTTTAGATACTCTTTTTGCAAAGGAGTGCGGCTCATGCCATATTTTGTATCCACCAAATTTACTACCAAAAAAATCGTGGGAACTTATGATGAATAATTTAGAAAATCACTTTGGAGATGATGCATCACTAGATGATGATATAAATGAAAAAATATTAGCATTTTTAGTAAAAAATAGCTCAGAAAACTCTACAACAAAAGCTTCTTGGAAGTTTACAAACTCTATAAAAGAAAAAGATATAATAGCCTTAACCAAAACAAATTATTGGGAAAAAAAGCACAAAAATATCCCAAAATCTGTTTTTAAGCATGAAAAAGTCAAAAGCGTTGCAAACTGCAAAGCTTGTCATAGCGATATTGAAAAAGGATTAATAGAGCATGAAAATATTAAAAATATTTCTGATTTTATGTAGTATTATTATCTCGCTAAATGCTAGTGATAAAGTCAAATTTAAACAGATGTATAAAAATCTTGACTATCTAAATCTTAACCGTATGCAAAGTGAATCTATAAAAAAATCTCTTATTAATTTAAAGGATGAATACAAAGAGTTTTTCGATTTTAAAGAAAAGCTAGAGGATAATCTTAAAAATATCATAAAAAATGAAAACTTTAATGAAGAGCTGTACCACAAAGAGCTGATGAAACTAAAAACAAAAGCTGCAACACTTGAGACCAAAAGAATTAAAATCATCTATGAAGTCTTAGATAAAGAGCAAAGAGAGCATTTTGCCAAACATTTTAGGGAGTGGGAAATTGAGTAAAAATATCTTACTTATAGAAGATGATCTAGAGATACAAAACTTAATAATTGAGTACCTAAAGGGGTTTGGATTTGATGTAGTTGCTTTTTCCAACCCAAAAGAGGCGCTTGATAGTTTTGCAAAATACAATAATTACTCCATCATAGTACTTGATTTAACACTGCCATTTATCGATGGTTTTGATCTATTTAAAAAACTAAAAGAGATAAAAAATATACCAATAATCATATCAACCGCAAGAGGAGATATAGGAAATAAAATCCATGGATTTGAGTTAGGGGCTGATGATTATCTAGCAAAACCATATGAACCAAGAGAACTAGTGCTAAGAATTGAGCTCATTTTAAAAAGAGTAGCCAAACACTCATATAAACTAGGGGATTTTACTATCGACAAAGCAAATAAAGAGATATTGCTAGATGATTATTATATTAATTTTACAAAAGTAGAGTTTGAAATTTTCATATACCTCATAGAAAATAGAAACAAAATCTCCTCAAGGGAGCAGATCTTACATGCAACTAGCTTAGATTTTGATACCAAAAATAGAACCATAGATATGCACATCTCAAACATTAGAGCAAAACTTGGCGATGATGCCAAAAATCCAAAATATATAAAATCCATCTGGGGTGTGGGTTATAAGCTCACAATCTAATGTCAATATTTAAAAAGCTTATATTTTTATTTTTTTTAAGCCTATTTCTTATGAGTATTATTGGATTTTGGATAAATGATATAAATTCAAAAAGGGTTGATGATTTTGCCAAAGAGAAGTATCTTAAAATAGTAGATGATATCTTTAAAAATATTGAAAACAAAAACTATGTCGATCACCTAATCACTAAGTATGATTTAGAAGAAATATCAAGCCTAAATGAGAAAAATTTAAAGACCATCTATAAACAAGATTTAACTTTTGGAAATCTATCTATCTTAAAAGACAACTCTAGAGATGAGTATATTGTATACATAAAATACCTAGATGATAATATCATCTTAAAATCTATCAACAAGGAGTATCTAAGTGATAAAATTATATTAGATATACTTATTTTCCTAGATATTTTTGCTCTATTTGTTATATTTTCTTATGTCATAAAACTTCTACTGCCACTAAAGAGAATTACAAAAAAAATAAAAAATTTGGCTAGTGGTGACCTATCAAGCAGAATAAATATCTACTCAAATGATGAAATAGGTACCCTAGCAACTAGTTTTAACACAATGGCAACCTCTTTAGAGAGTCTTATTTTAGCAAAAGAGGAGCTTTTAAGAGTTATTGGGCATGAACTTAGAACTCCAATAGCCAAAGGGATTTTTATAACCGAAAAAATACAAAATCATACAGATAAAGAGCTATTAAAAAAAATCTTTTATGATCTGCAAAAACTTATAGATGATATGATAGAACTAGAAAAACTAAATATCATTACTCTAAATATAACTCAATTTAGTGCCGAAACACTAATCATAAACTCTTTAGACAAATTATACATATCTGATGAATCTTTGATAAATCTAGAAATTACAGAGGACTTTAAGATAAAAGGGGATCTACACTATCTAAGTATTGCTCTAAAAAACCTAATTGATAATGCTTTAAAATACACTATCTCATTTCCCATATATATTATTTTGGATAAAAATAGCATAACTGTATCAAACAAAGCAACCGAGCTAGAAAAAGATTTTAACTATTATCTAAAACCATTTACTCAAGGCCCAGAACAAAAGGGTGGTTTTGGTCTAGGATTAAATATTGTTAAAAAGATAATCGATAAACACAACCTCACTCTAGCTCACAACTACAAAGATGGACTACTTAGCTTTAATATACTCTTTTAGTATCTATCTCTAACTAGATTATGACATCTAAAACAAGCATGCTCTATGTAAGTAAAAGCTCTTTGAGACTCTTCTCTTCTTGCTATACCTGACTGGTTTGCTTTGTTCTCTATCGCTTCTAGTATGATATTTACATTGTGGTTTATGATTTGAGCCGACATAACCGCCTCATTTGCTCTATGCTTTTTATTTGCTGGTAGCATCTGAGCAAATTTATCTTTATCGCCTAGTAAGTCTTGCGCATGTTTAGAGAACTTTTTTATAGCACGATCTACCATATCTGGATCACTTATGATAAACCCTTGTTGTACTTCTAAAAGCTCAGCATTTAACATCTGCATATTTTCCTTTAAGTCATATGCACTTAAAGAGGCTACTATAGCCGACATTATCACAATTTTTTTAAACATATATACACCTTTTTGGTTTTTATCTACACTATTTTATCACAAAAGCTCTGTTTAATGCACAAAAAAGTGCTTTTATCGATGCCATTGCTATATCGTTATCTTCACCAACCCCAAAACAAGATGGAGTCTCTTTGGTTTGAACCTCTATATAAGCTATAGCTTTTGCACTACTTTTATCTCCATAGGAGTGTTCTGCATAGCTTTTTATGATAAACTCACTCTTATAATCCTTAACTAAAGCCGCCTTACAAGCATCAACAGGACCATTCCCCTCGCCATCTGAGACCATCTCTTTGCCATCTAACATATATGTTATAGTACATTTTGTAGCCCCTTTTAAGGTGGTTGAAGTAAAATCAACTAGCGATATATGCTCATCTATATCAAAATAACTCTGTTTAAATATAGCAAATATCTCATCACTACTAAGCTCTTCACCTTTTTTATCACTCGCCTCTTGTACCAACGCCCCTATCTCTGGGTGCATAGCTTTTGGGAGTGAGTAGCCAAAGTTTTTCTCAAGTACAAAAGCTATCCCGCCTTTGCCTGATTGAGAGTTTATACGGATAATCCCCTCATAACTTCGCCCAACATCTTCAGGATCGATCGGCAAGTATGGAACTTCCCAAAAAACATCTCCACTAGCTTTTCTATCGGCTAGACCTTTATTTATAGCATCTTGGTGTGAACCTGAAAAAGCAGTATATACTAACTCTCCAACATAAGGGTGGCGACAATGTGTCTCTATCTCAGTACACCTCTCAACAACTTTTACCACCTCATCTACATTGCTAAAATCAAGCCCTGAGTCGATCCCTTGAGTTGTCATATTTAGTGCTAAGGTTATGATATCGACATTTCCTGTCCGCTCACCATTACTTAAAAGTGTCCCCTCAACCCTATTGGCTCCCGCTAAAAGAGCAAGCTCTGTTGCTGCTATACTTGTGCCTCTATCGTTATGTGTATGGGTTGAGAGTATCACATTTTCACGGTTATCTAAGTGTCTGCTCATCCACTCTATCTGATCTGCATAGATATTTGGTGTTGCCATCTCAACAGTCGATGGTAGGTTTATGATAACTTTTCTATCTTTGGCTATCCCCCATCTAGCGGTAACGGCATTTGCTATCTTAGCAGCAAAATCAAGCTCAGTTCCCGTAAAACTCTCAGGCGAATACTCCAAAAAAATCTTCCCATCGTGAAGTTTTTCATACTTTTTAACAAGATCAACACCCTCAAGTGCAAGAGCTATAATCTCCTCTTTGCTTTTTTTAAAGACTATCCTTCTTTGAGCTGTTGAAGTTGAGTTATATAGATGAACAGTCGCTTTTTTAACACCCTTTAGTGCCTCAAAAGTTCTAGCTATCAAGTGTTCTCTTGCTTGAACTAAAACCTGTATAGTGACATCATCTGGTATAAGTTTATCATCTACTAGTTTTCTTAAAAAGTCAAATTCTACCTTTGAAGCCGATGGAAAACCAACCTCAATCTCCTTAAATCCTAGCTTGAGTAAGAGTGCAAATAGTTCAAGTTTTTTGTTTATATCCATTGGGTTTATAAGTGCTTGATTGCCATCTCGCAAATCTACACTGCACCATATTGGAGCTTTTGTTATAACATTGTCTGGCCATTTTCTATCTGGCAAATCTATCTTTGGATAAGGGCGATATTTCCCTATAGGTATATTTTTCATAATATCCTCTTAAAACTTGAATTTGATAGCATGCACTCTTAAAGCAACTATCATAAATGCAATTATATCAAAAAAATAGTGTTAGATTTTATTTATGAAGTGGGGCAAAACTATACCCTAAGAAAAACTTAGGATATCTTAGCAGCTATAGGTAGTTTTAAACTCATAAGCGGTTGGTCTTGACTCATCTGGCCAAATCTGATTTTCAAACATAAGGTGCTGATAGCTCTTTATAAACTGTGGTGTAAAGACTGGTTTTAAAAAGTCATTATCGGCTATAAGAGCCTCTGTCGCCTCTCTTAGAGTATGTGGAAGCTGAACTATACCCTTTTCTCTAATCTCATCAAGTGTTAATTTATAAAGATTTTCATCCATAGGTCCCGCTGGGATATACTCATTTTTAATACCATCAAGTCCTGCCATCATAAGAGCCGAAAATGCTAAATATGGACAAGCTGAAGAGTCTGGAAATCTCATCTCAACACGGGTAGATTTTTCACCCGCTCCATAAGGGATCCTACAACTCGCTGTTCTATTTTGCATAGAGTAAGTTAAGATATTTGGTGCTTCAAATCCTGGTAAAAGTCTTTTGTAAGAGTTAGTTGTTGGGTTAGTTAGAGCTGCAACTGCCTTTGCGTGGTGAAAAATCCCACCTATATAATTTAGTGCCATCTTAGAGAGATTTGCATACTCACCTTTTTGGTAAAAAAGATTTCTACCATCTTTCCATAGTGACTGATGAACATGCATACCGTTTCCATTATCACCAAATAGCGGTTTTGGCATAAATGTCGCGGTTTTACCATTTAGATGAGCTACCATTTTTACTACATATTTTAGTTTTTGTATATTATCGGCTGCACTTATCATATCTGAGTAAACTATACCTATCTCACCTTGCCCTTGAGCTACCTCTGAGTGAGCTAGTATAACCTCAAGCCCAACTTGCTCAAGCACTTGCATCATCTCAGCTCTAAGATCTACCATGGTATCAACTGGCGAAATTTGAGTATATCCACCTTTTGGACCCGCTCGATGCCCTGTGTTGTAACCATCTTTATAGCTGGTATTTGAGTTCCATGCCCCCTCTTCTGTGTCTATCTTATAACCCGCTTCGTTCATATGATCGACAAACTTTATATCATCAAATACAAAAAACTCATTTTCAGGTCCAAAATAAGCAGCATCAGCAATACCCAAAGACTCAGCATATCTCATAGTAGCTTTTGCTATAGATCTAGGACATTTTTCGTACATCTCATTTTTGTATATATCATAAACATCACAAAAAACTATGATAGTAGGATCGGCTGTAAAAGGGTCTAAAAAAGCAGTCGGGATATCTGGTTTTAAAAGCATATCTGATTGATTTATAGGTTGCCATTTTGGGGTAGATGAGCCATCAAATGGCAGTCCGTTTTCAAGTAGCTCTTTATCTACTGCACTCATCCTGTATGTTACATGGTGCCAAACACCCCTTAAGTCGGTGTATCTAAAGTCAACAAACCCAACATCATTATCTTTACAAAACTCAAAAAACTCATCTACACTATTTACAAAATTTGCCATCAGATTATCCTGCTATTTTTTTGAGATTATAACAAAAAGATTATTTTAAAATCTATAATTTAATCCAATTGATACTATATCTAATCCATCATTTGGTCTTTTAAAGCCGCCATTTGAGTAGTGCATATACCTAAAATAGACATCGATACCATCTATGCTTACACCCAAGCTCACCCTATCTTCAAACTCAAACCCTGTTGAAAACCTTCTATCGTTTATATGTTTTTTTGATATATAAGAGACCCCTATCCCCGCATCTATATATGGTTTTAGCTTAGCACCATCAAAAGAGTTAAAGTTTAGTGTAAAAACTGGCGAGTAAGAGATTACATCTATCTTGTCGTGGTTGTTGCCTCTCCATGAGCCAAAACCAACTTCATGAAAACCACTTAAAGTTATAGTCTCATTTGAGTAGATAGATGAGCTAAAATATTTTTGCACACCTACTCTATAGGTATTTATAGAAGCATCTTTACCTGCTCCAAAACTCACTCCATACTCTGCAAAAAGATAGCTACTTAGAAGTAAAAACATAACTATTTTTTTCACAACACACCCCCCCCCTAATTTTTAACTTTATACTACCATAGGGGAACTTAAAGTTTTAAACCATTATAAAGTTTTATCACTATAAAAAATAAAAATTAACCCATAAGAATATATGCTCTATCATTGCGAAAAATCAAGGATAAGTTTATGAAAATATTAATCGCTCTTTTTATGAGTGTAAGCTTTATGTTTGCGGACATTGTTAGTGCCAAATGGCTAAATGAGAACCTAGATAAGGTTAGAGTAGTAGAGGTTTTAGCTCCAGACTCATCTCTACATATCCCAAATGCAACCCAAACAACGATAGAGGCTTGGAGATACGATAATGGCACATATTTACAAGTAAGAAAAGTAGATGAGATAGAAAAAGAGATCTCAAGACTAGGGATAGATAAAGATACAAAAGTAGTACTATATGCCCCTATAAATGAGCCAAAAGATCTTTTAAAAGCTACCTATATATACTGGGCATTAAACTATCATGGTGTTATGAATGTAGCACTTTTAGATGGTGGACTTGATGCTTATAAAAAAGATTTTAAAACAGTAGATATGCTAATCAATGCAAAACCTACAAACTTTAAAGCTACTATAGATAGCTCAAAAGTTGCTGATATAGAGTATGTAAAAGCAAATTTAGGCAAACTCCCTATGGTAGATGCAAGACCTGCTGATATGTACTTAGGTGTAACACCAACTCCTACTGTTAAGCGAAATGGTCATATAAGTGGTGGTATGAGCTACCCGTGGATATACTCAGTAGATAATAGTTTTAAGCTAAAAGATAAAGCTCTTCTTGATGATGTTTTTAAAAATGGCTACAAGCTAGATAAAAACAAAGAGGTGTTGGTTTATTGTACTGGTGGACTTGAGACATCGTTTAACTACTTTGTACTAAGTGGAGTGTTAGGGTATAAAAATGTAAGACTCTATGATGCCTCTATGAAAGAGTGGGGAAACCGTGAAGATACCCCTATGACTCAGTATAAGTTTGAGAACTTTTCAAACTAATACTTAACCCCCGTTGCACTTCTTATCTTATCAATAAGCGGGAGTGCAACATCTCTAGCCTTTTTAGCCCCCATATCTAGTATATCTCTCACTTCATCTGTATGATTTAGATAGTACTCTCTTTTTTCTCTAAAACTAGAAAAATAATTCCATATCACCTCATTAAGATATAGTTTAAAGTGCCCATGCCCCTCACCACCTCTTTTATATCTTACTTGAAGCTCCATCAGCTCATCTGGAGTTAAAAATAGTTTTGCCATATTATAAACATTGCAGTTTTCATACTCCTTTGGCTCATCTAGCGGAGTATTTTGTGTAACTATTTTTTTTATAGTCTTTAACTGCTCCTTCTCATCTGAAAAAATATTTACAACATTTTTATAACTTTTTGACATCTTTTGCCCATCAATACCAGGGACAACTGCCACTTCATCTTGAACTCTAAATGTTGGGATACTTAATATATCACCGTACTCATTGTTAAACTTTATCGCAATATCTCTAGCGATCTCAACATGCTGAATCTGATCTTTTCCAACAGGAACAACATCACTATGATAAAGCAGTATATCAGCCGCCATAAGGACAGGGTATGAAAACAGTGAGTGGGATGAAGCGATACCTTTTGCTACTTTATCTTTGTAGCTATGAGCCCTCTCTAGTAGCCCCATAGGTGTAAAAGATGAGAGTATCCAGTATAATTCAAGCACCTCTTTAACATCACTTTGAACCCAAAATGTAGTCTTTTGTGGATCTATGCCTAAAGATAAAAAATCTATCGCACACTGCATAATATTTTTAGATAGCTTTGAGCCATCTTGAAGAGAAGTCATAGCATGATAAGATGCCACAAACATAAAAGTCTCCTCTTTGCTTTGTGCATCTACCATCTGCTTTATAGAGCCAAAATAGTTACCAATATGAAGATCCCCTGATGGCTGAATACCCGTTAAAACTCTCATTTTTCTTACCTTATAAATCTTAATTATGAAATTATACAAAACTTAGCTTTATTTCGTTAAAATCAAAATAAAAAAGGTCTTCTCTATGTATGCTTGGGTACTTTGGTTTCATATATTATCATTTATATCGTGGTATGCTGTACTTTTTTATATGCCTCGTCTTTTTGTTTATCATGCTGAAAATATTGAAAATAAAGGCTTTGTAGAAGTTGTAAAGATTATGGAGCTTAAGATATACAAATACATCGGAATCCCTGCTATGTATGCAACTGTGCTTAGTGGTATACTTATGATACTTCTCTCACCGATGCACATGGGGATAAACATACTCTCAACTGGTGGATGGCTACACACTAAAATATTTTTTGTAGTGATTTTAATCGCCTACTTCTTTTCACTTGGCAGATTTAGAGTTAAGTTTTTAAACGATGAGTGTGTTAAGAGTGGAAAGTTTTTTAGAGCCTATAACGAAGTTCCAACTATACTTTTACTAATAATTGTTGGGATGGTGGTTTTCAAACCGTTTTAAGCTGCTTGTCTGATTGTTTGTTTATTGAAGAATTTGATCAATTAGGCAACGACCTACCTTCCCACACCTGAAAGATGCAGTATTATCAGCGATGAGAGGCTTAGCTTCTAGGT
>Ga0265294_10002141_pt1 | contig 26105 bp, 19 predicted proteins | sample MunlanPumphouse3_FD_192504 | JGI IMG/M metagenome (GOLD analysis project Ga0265294, IMG submission 192504) | Groundwater microbial communities from a municipal landfill in Southern Ontario, Canada - Pumphouse #3 | ecosystem: Environmental > Aquatic > Deep subsurface > Groundwater | place... | reverse complement strand
AGTATCACCAGGATCTACAATTTCTACTTTACGCATCATTTGTCTAACAATAATTTCAAAGTGTTTGTCGTTGATTTTTACACCTTGCATACGGTAAACTTCCTGAATCTCATTTACAATATATTCCTGAACCTTGATAGGACCTTGTACCGACAAAATATCTCTTGGAGAAATTGCGCCGTCTGACAGAGGCATACCTGCTCTAATATAGTCATTTTCTTGTACCAAAATTTGTTTAGAAAGTGGAACAAGATAGTGTTTCTCTTCTCCTGATTTTGATTTAACAATGATCTCTCTATTTCCACGTCTATTCTTCCCCATCATTACCTCACCATTTATTTCTGACACAATAGCAGGATTAGAAGGATTTCTTGCCTCAAATAGTTCTGTTACACGAGGAAGACCTCCAGTAATATCACCAGATTTTCCAATTGCTCTAGGAATCTTAACAATAATATCACCTGTTTTGATCTCCTGGCCGTTTTCAACCATAATATGTGCACCAACAGGTAAGTTATATTGTTTTAAATCGTTACCATTTTCATCGGTAATTTTTATGGTAGGGTTTTTAGATTTATCACGTGATTCAATGATTACTTTTTCACGGTGTATAGAATATTCATCAGCAGCCTCTTCTCTGTATGTTATACCATCAATTAGACTATCATAGACTACAGTACCTGAAAGTTCGGCTATGGTAAGTGCATTATATGCATCCCATTTACAAATCATATCACCTTTCTTAACGATAGTATCATTTTTTTGGAATAATTCTGCACCGTAAGGTATATTATATTGTGAAAGGGTGATTCCGGTATTGTTGTCAACAATATGCATTTCAGCTGTACGTCCGATAACTATTTCATGGCTGCCGTTATTATCTACTTTAGTGATTGTTCTCAATTCTTCAAAATCAAGGCGACCATCATATTTGGCTTTGATTTCACTTTCGGATGCAATGCTGGATGCAGTACCTCCGACGTGGAATGTACGAAGTGTTAACTGAGTACCTGGTTCACCAATTGATTGAGCAGCAATTACACCAACAACTTCACCTCTTTCAACCATTCTTCCAGTCGATAAGTTGCGTCCGTAACACTTAGCACATACACCTTTGCGTGATTCGCAAGTAAGTACTGAACGGATTTCAACTTGTTCAATAGGAAGTGAACCTATAAGATTTGCAATATCTTCATTTATTTCATCACCAGCATTAATGATTTTTTCACCGGTAAGAGGATTGTAAATGTCGTGAACAGATGTTCTACCAAGAATTCTTTCAGCAAGAGACTCTACAATTTCATCTTTATTCTTAATAGCAGTTGCAATAAGGCCTCTGAGTGTTCCGCAATCTTCTTCATTTATGATTACATCATGTGAAACATCAACAAGACGACGAGTAAGATAACCGGCATCTGCTGTCTTTAAAGCAGTATCTGCCAAACCTTTACGGGCACCGTGAGTTGAAATGAAATACTCAAGAACAGATAATCCCTCTTTAAAGTTAGAAAGAATAGGGTTTTCAATAATTTCCGCCCCTGCAGCTCCTGATTTTTGAGGTTTAGCCATCAAACCGCGCATTCCACATAACTGACGAATCTGGGCTTGAGAACCACGAGCTCCAGAATCCAACATCATGTAAACCGGATTAAAGCCTTGTCTGTCATTTTCAATTTGGTTTTCAACAATCTTGGTAAGGTCATTATTTGTTTTTGTCCAAATATCGATAATCTGATTATATCTCTCATTATTTGTAATAAGACCCATATCGAAACTTGACTGTATTATTTCTACATCTTTATAACCTTGCTCAACAAGTTCGGCTTTTTCTTTAGGAACAATAACGTCGCCTAAGTTAAATGAAAGACCGCCTTGGAATGCCATTTTATAACCTAAGTTTTTAATATCGTCAAGAAATTGTGCTGTTCTTGCTACACCTGATACTTTCAGTACGTTACCGATGATATCACGTAGAGACTTCTTTTTCAACAAAGCGTTGATATATCCGACTTCTTTAGGCACAAGTTGGTTGAATATTATCTTACCAACAGTTGTTTTCATCATCTGGGTGCCTTTTGAAGGGTCACACATATCTATAGGAAGTCTGACTTCAACTTTTGACTGAAGTTCAACTCTTTTTTCATTATAAGCTATTATAGCCTCTTCAGGGCCATAAAATTTCATTCCTTCACCTTTTGCCCCGCTTCTTTCTTTTGTAATATAATATAAACCAAGCACCATGTCCTGAGAAGGTACTGTAATAGGAGCTCCATTTGCAGGGTTCAAAATGTTATGAGATCCAAGCATAAGAAGTTGAGCTTCAAGAATAGCAGCATTACCAAGAGGAAGGTGTACGGCCATCTGGTCTCCATCAAAGTCGGCGTTGAATGCCGTACATGCAAGAGGATGAAGTTGGATAGCTTTCCCTTCAATCATTTTTGGTTGGAAAGCTTGAATACCAAGTCTATGTAGTGTTGGAGCACGGTTAAGAAGAACAGGATGTCCCTTCATAACGTTTTCCAAAATATCCCAAATCACAGGATCTTTTCTATCTACTATTTTCTTTGCTGACTTTACTGTTTTGACAATGCCGCGTTCAATAAGTTTGCGGATAATGAAAGGTTTGTAAAGCTCGGCTGCCATGAATTTAGGGATACCGCATTCGTGCATCTTAAGTTCAGGACCTACAACGATAACGGAACGAGCAGAATAATCGACACGTTTTCCTAATAAGTTTTGGCGGAAACGTCCTTGTTTTCCTTTCAAACTGTCAGATAAAGATTTAAGTGTACGATTAGCTTCAGTTTTTACTGCGTTGGATTTGCGTGAATTATCAAATAATGAGTCTACTGCCTCTTGAAGCATACGTTTTTCATTACGGAGAATTACTTCAGGTGCTTTAATCTCAATTAGCCTTTTTAAACGATTATTACGGATAATTACACGTCTGTATAAATCATTAAGATCGGAAGTTGCAAAACGGCCTCCATCAAGAGGAACAAGTGGCCTTAATTCAGGAGGAATAACAGGAACCACTTTTAAAATCATCCATTCAGGTTTGTTTATATCTTTTGATTCACGAAAAGCTTCAATGACACTAAGGCGCTTTAAAGCTTCAGCTTTTCTCTGTTGTGAAGTTTCATTTTCCGTCTTATGGCGAAGCTCATAGGATAAAGCATCCAAATCAAGACCTTTAAGCATCTTATAGATAGCTTCTGCACCCATTCCAGCTATGAACTTATTTGGGTCATTTTCGTCAAGCATCTGGTTCTCTTTAGGCAGATTCTCCAGTACAGCAAGATATTCGTCTTCAGATAAAAAGTCTAGATTTTTAATATTTTGCTCTGCTGCTGCTCCCGCCTGGACCACTACATACTTTTCATAATAGATTATAGCTTCCAGTTTTTTTGACGGGATACCAAGAAGATATCCTATCTTATTTGGAGTTGAACGGAAGTACCAGATATGAGCAACAGGTACAGTAAGAGTGATGTGTCCCATACGCTCTCTACGTACTTTTTTTTCAGTAACCTCTACTCCACATCTGTCGCAAATAATACCGCGATAGCGAATTCTTTTATATTTTCCGCAATGACATTCGTAATCTTTTGAAGGACCGAATATTCTTTCGCAAAATAGACCGTCTCTTTCAGGCTTATATGTACGATAGTTTACTGTCTCAGGCTTTAGAACTTCACCGGAAGAACGTTCCAGAATTTCTTCTGGTGACGCAAGGCCTATAGTTATTTGGCTAAAATTACTTTTAACCTTTATCTCTTTTTTAAAAGACATATTATTGCTTTTTAATTAATCAATTAATCAATGAATTAATCTAAGTTGACGCTTAGTCCCAATCCACGTAGTTCGTGGAGTAATACGTTCAACGATTCAGGAATACCAGGAGTTGGCATAGGATCTCCTTTTACAATAGCTTCATATGCGCGGGAACGCCCGGCAACATCATCAGACTTAATAGTCAGAATCTCTTGAAGTATGTTTGCGGCTCCAAATGCTTCCAGTGCCCAAACTTCCATCTCTCCAAATCTTTGACCACCAAATTGTGCTTTACCACCAAGAGGTTGTTGAGTAATTAGAGAATAAGGGCCAATTGAACGAGCGTGCATCTTATCATCGACCATGTGTCCCAGTTTAATCATATAGATTACGCCTACAGTAGCAGGTTGGTCAAATAATTCACCGGTACCACCGTCACGAAGGAAAGTTCTGCCATATCTAGGTAAACCGGCTTCGTCAGTGTATTTATTAATATCTTCAAGGGTTGCACCATCAAAGATAGGAGTACTGAATTTAATTCCCATTTCTTTTCCTGCCCATCCAAGTACTGTTTCGTATATCTGTCCAAGGTTCATACGGGAAGGTACACCAAGAGGGTTAAGAACTATATCAACAGGGGTTCCGTCTTCTAGGAAAGGCATATCTTCATCGCGTACTACTTTTGCAACAATGCCTTTATTACCATGACGACCTGCCATTTTATCACCGACTTTGATTTTCCTCTTCTTGGCAACATATACTTTTGCGAGTTGCATTATACCTGATGGAAGTTCATCTCCGATAGTAAGATTATAGTTGATACGTTTAAGTTCAGCATCAAATTCTTTATATGCAATCAAATAATTGTTAATCAATCGTTTAATTAAATTATTGGAATTTTTGTCAGATGTCCATTTGACAGGATTAATATTGTTGTAATCAATGCTATCAAGTACTTCTTTTGAGAATGATTCACCTTTTGCAATAATTTCAACACCATAAAGGTCTGTGATTCCTGCACTTTTCTTTGAATCTACTAAAGTGAAGAGTTTATCAATAAATAAAATTCTTAATTCAGAGGTTTTTTTATCAAATTTTTCTTTTGCTTGTTGAAGCTGTTCTTTAGTTTTTGATTTGCCTTTCTTTCCTGTTGTTTCTTTTGTGACACGGGAGAACAGACGTTTATCTATGATTGTGCCTGAAAGAGATGGAGATGCTTTAAGAGAAGCGTCTTTAACATCACCAGCTTTATCTCCAAAAATGGCTCTAAGTAACTTTTCTTCAGGAGAAGGGTCGCTTTCACCTTTAGGGGTGATTTTTCCAATAAGAATATCACCTGGCTCTACATTTGCACCAATACGGATAATACCATTTTCATCAAGATCTCTAGTGGCTTCTTCACTTACATTAGGTATGTCTGAAGTAAGTTCTTCCATACCACGCTTAGTGTCGCGTACCTCCATAATATATTCATCTACATGGATTGAAGTGAATATGTCTTCTCTTATTATTTTTTCGGAAAGTACAATTGCATCTTCAAAATTATATCCTTTCCAAGGCATGAATGCAACTTTTAGGTTACGACCTAAAGCAAGTTCTCCGTTCTGTGTACCATAACCTTCTGTAAGAATTTGGCCTTCAGTAATTTTATCACCTTTTCTAACAATAGGGGTAAGGTGGATTGATGTACTTTGGTTTGTCTTTCTATATTGAGGTAATGTATAAACTGTAATTTCAGGGTCAAAACTTACAAATCTTTCATTTTCAGTCTGCTCATATTTTATATGGATTTCTCTTGCGTCAACATAAACAACTTCACCTTTTTTGCGGGCAACAATTTGAGTTCTGGAATCACGTACAACTGGTCCCTCAAGACCTGTACCTACAATAGGAGATTCAGGTTTGATGATAGGAACTGCCTGGCGCATCATGTTTGAGCCCATCAATGCGCGGTTAGCATCATCATGTTCAAGGAAAGGAATTAGTGAAGCAGCTATTGAAGCTATTTGATTTGGAGCTACGTCCATTAAATCAACTTCTTCTTTAGAAACTACAGGGTAGTCTGCTTCAAGACGGCATTTTACTCTTTCATCAAGAATTTCACCCGCATCACTTAAGTGGGCATTTGCCTGAGCAACCACTTTCTTTTCTTCTTCTTCTGCGCTCATATATGAATATCCGGTAGGACTCATATCAACAAAGCCTTTACAAACTTTTCTATATGGTGTTTCAATAAAGCCTAAATCATTGATTTTAGCATATATGCAGAGAGATGAAATTAAACCGATGTTTGGACCTTCAGGGGTTTCAATAGGGCAAAGACGTCCGTAATGAGTATAGTGAACGTCACGTACCTCAAATCCTGCTCTGTCTCTTGAAAGACCTCCCGGTCCTAATGCTGATAAACGACGTTTGTGTGTCATTTCTGCAAGAGGATTTGTCTGATCCATGAATTGAGATAACTGGCTTGTACCAAAGAATGAATTGATGACAGAAGAAAGAGTTTTTGCATTAATAAGATCAATAGGAGTAAATACTTCGTTATCTCTTACATTCATTCTCTCTCTTATTGTGCGTGCCATACGGGACAGTCCTACACTGAACTGATTTGCAAGTTGCTCACCTACTGTCCTTATGCGTCTATTACTCAAGTGATCTATATCATCTACCGATGCCTTGGAATTGATCAGTTGAATAAGATAACGAATAATCTCAATAATGTCTTCTTTTGTAAGAACTCTTACGTCAGAAGGAGTGTTTAGATTAAGTTTATGGTTTAGACGATAACGTCCTACTTCTCCCAAGTCGTACCTCTTATCAGAGAAGAAAAGTTTATCAATTACATCACGAGCAGTTGCTTCATCAGGTGGCTCTGAGTTACGTAATTGACGGTATGTATAAAAAATCGCTTCTTTTTCAGAATTACATTGGTCTTTTTGAAGTGTATTATGTATTATTGCATAGTCTGCGGCATTCGCATCTTCTTTGTGAATTAGGATGGTACTTACCCCTGACTCAATTATATCATCTATATGTTGTTCTTCCAAAAACGTTTCGCGGTCGACGATAATATTATTTCTCTCAATGTAAACAACTTCTCCTGTATCTTCGTCAACGAAATCTTCATTCCATGTTTTAAGAACTCTAGCTGCCAACTTACAACCAACACATTTTTTTAGATTTGCCTTTGTAACTTTTATCTCGTTTGCAAGTCCGAAAATATCAAGTATGTCTTTATCACTCTCATATCCGATTGCACGCAGAAGTGTAGTCACTGGTAATTTTTTCTTACGATCGATATATGCATACATCACATTATTGATGTCAGTAGCAAATTCGATCCATGATCCCTTAAATGGGATAATACGGGAAGAGTACAGTTTAGTACCGTTTGCATGTAGACTCTGGCCGAAAAATACACCTGGGGAGCGGTGTAATTGTGACACCACTATTCTTTCAGAACCATTTATGACAAATGTTCCTCTAGGTGTCATGTATGGGATTGTTCCCAAGTATACGTCCTGAATTACTGTATCAAAATCTTCATGTTCAGGATCGGTACAGTATAGTTTTAATTTTGCTTTTAAAGGAACGCTATAGGTGAGCCCTCTATCTAGGCATTCTTCTATAGAATAGCGAGGGGGATCGACGAAATAGTCAATAAATTCCAAAACAAAATTATTTCGAGTATCTGTGATGGGAAATATTTCTTGGAAAACCTTAAATAGACCTTCATTTCTACGGTTTTCAGGAGTAGTGTCAAGCTGGAAAAAGTCCTTGAATGACTTCAGTTGAACTTCAAGAAAATCAGGATACTCTAGAAGGGCTTTAGAAGTCGCGAATGTAATCCGCTGATTATTAATTTTTTGCGACATTGTTTTTGGCTTAGTTGAAAATAAACTTAAAAAAACGACAAAAAGGTTTAGAGCCGAAAAAAGGCTCTAAACCCAAGATTTTTATTCCCTATATTGGGAGGGGAGTAGTTTATTTAACTTCAACTTCTCCGCCTGCTTCTTCAAGAGCTGTTTTTACTTCTTCAGCTTCTGCTTTTGATACTTTTTCTTTGATAACAGCTTTAGGAGCTGCATCAACTAGGTCTTTTGCTTCTTTTAGTCCAAGGCCGGTAATTTCTTTAACAGCTTTAACTATTTGTAATTTTGCTTGACCAGCTGAAATAAGTATAACGTCGAATTGTGTTTGTTCTGCAGCAACTGCACCGGCAGCACCGACAGCAGGAGCAGCAACAACAGCAGCTGCTGCTGCTGGTTCAATTCCGTATTCATCTTTAAGAATTTGAGCCAATTCTTGAACTTCTTTTACAGTAAGATTTACTAATTCTTCCGCAAATTTCTTTATATCTGCCATGATTATAAATTATTTAATTGTTTTTATTATTTTTATTCTTTTTCTGATAAAGTCTTTACAATCCCTGCAATTTTTCCGCCACTTGATGCTTCGAGAGCTGAAATGACATTCTTGATAGGTGATTGCAACAGACTAATAATATCACCGATAAGTTCTTCGTGTGATTTAATATTAACAAGAGTTTCAAGATATTGTGCACCAACATATGCGCAATTCTGAACTAATGCTCCTTTTAATACCGGTTTACCTATCTTACCAGCCATTTCTTTTATAAGTTTGGCAGGGATGTTAGGTGAAACAGTAAACATAATTGCAGAAGGACCTTCCATGACTGGGGCTAACAATTGTGCTTCAGAATTACCTTTTTGTTCAAGAACTTTTTGGAATAATTTATTCTTTACAACAACAAGTTTTATCTCTTTTTCATAGCAAGAGCGACGCAATAAAGACGTATTCTCTGCATTAAGACCTGAAATGTCAGTAATGTAGAAATTAGGAGTCTGTTCTAGTTGCGCTGTAATGCTATCAATAATTTTTGCTTTTTCTTCTTTTCTCATAACCTAAATTATTTTATTCAGCAGCGCTAAACGATTTGCTATCAATGTTAATACCCGGGCTCATAGTTGAAGAGATAAATATACTCTTAACATAAGTCCCTTTAAGTGCCTGAGGCTTTAGTTTGATAATAGTGTTGACTAATTCAATAGCATTATCAGCAATTTGTGCAGCTTCAAAGGAAACTTTACCTATTGCTGCATGAATTATACCTTGTTTGTCAACTTTAAAATCAATTTTACCTGCCTTAACAGCCCTAACTGCGTTACCTATTTCCATAGTAACTGTTCCGGTTTTAGGATTAGGCATCAAACCTCTAGGCCCCAAAATACGACCGATCGCACCAATCTTTGCCATTATTGATGGCATGCAGATGATAACATCTACATTGGTCCAACCGCCCTTAATTTTTTCTATATAGTCATCTAACCCAACATAATCAGCTCCAGCTTCAGTAGCTTCAGCTTCTTTATCAGGTGTACAAAGAACCAATACGCGGGTTACTTTACCTGTACCATGTGGAAGGGTCACAACGCCACGTACCATCTGGTTCGCTTTACGAGGATCTACACCCAAACGAACAGCCATTTCAACAGAAGCATCAAACTTAGTATAAGATATTTCTTTTACCAAACTACATGCTTCGGCCAACTTGTACTGTTTGTTGGAATCGAACTTAGCTATTGCAAGTTGCTGATTTTTCGTTAATTTACTCATTGCGTGTGATTTTATAGTACATCGGCAGGAAATTCTCCCTCAACGTTGATACCCATACTGCGTGCAGTACCTGCAATCATGCTCATCGCTGATTTTTCGGTAAATGCATTCATATCCGGCATTTTTTCTTTCGCGATAGCACGAACCTGTTCCCAATTTATGGTGGCAACTTTTTTCCTATTCGGTTCAGCGGACCCCGTCTGTATTTTTGCAGCTTCTTTTACAAGAATTGCAACAGGAGGTTGCTTAACAACGAAAGAAAAAGACTTGTCACTGTAAACAGTAATGACTACCGGTAATACCTTGCCGGCTTTGTCTTGAGTGCGGGCGTTAAATTGTTTACAGAAATCCATAATATTAACCCCTTTAGAACCCAATGCGGGTCCTACTGGAGGTGATGGATTGGCAGCTGCGCCTTTAATCTGTAACTTAATAAGCCCGGCAATTTCTTTAGCCATAATGATTTATTATTTATTCTTTAGTTACTTGAACAAAATTTAACTCTAACAGAGTTTTTCTGCCAAAAATTTTGACCATTACTTTGAGTTTTCTCTTGTCATCAAGAATTTCCTCTACAGTACCGTCAAAACCGTTGAAAGGACCATCAATTATTTTGACAGCCTCACCTACAACGAAAGGTGTAATAGTTTCTTCTTCCTGGTCGATAAGTTCATCTACGCGACCCATAATTCTTTTTACTTCAGACATTCTCAGAGGAACAGGTTCTTTATCTTTACCCTCAGTAAGAAAACCTGAAACGTGCGGTAGGTTGCGGATTATGTGTTGAATCTCTCCTGTTAAGGCAGCTTCAATAAGAATATAGCCCGGGTAAAAAATTCGCTCTGCGCTAACGCGTTTCCCATTTTTTATTTGAAAATACTTTTCAGTAGGAATCAGAACCTGAGACACATAATCATGCAGACCAAGAGCCTCAATTTCTTTTTCTATATACTCCTTAGCTTTCTTTTCTTTACCGCCCGCAGCGCGAACTACATACCACTTTTTGGTGATTTCACTCATAATTATAATTGGTAAAGTCCAGTCATAATGGCTTTGAATGAAACATCCATTAGCCAAATTATTAATGCAAAAATTAAGGACGCTACCATAACCAAGATGGCAGAACTCTGCAGTTTGTCCCAAGTTGGCCAGGTTACCTTTGTGGTGAGTTCCTTATAAGACTCTTTAACGTAAGTTCCTATTTTGCTCATTGTTATTGTTTTGTTGACAAAAAATAAGTGGAAGCTTTGTTTTTATGTCGGTTAATAACATATTGACGCGTAACCGTCAATATTTGCAGGGACAGAGAGATTCGAACTCCCATCAACGGTTTTGGAGACCGCTATTCTACCCTTGAACTATGTCCCTAAAAAAGTCCTCTCTATTGTAAGAGGACTATATATTAATTATAAGTAATTAATCAAGAATTTTTGTAACTTGACCTGAACCCACAGTACGTCCACCTTCACGTATAGCAAAACGTAGATTTTCATTTAGTGCAACCGGATAAATCAATTCTACAGTAATGGATACGTTATCACCAGGCATAACCATTTCAACTCCTGCAGGAAGAGTTATTTCACCCGTAATGTCCAATGTACGTATAAAGAATTGAGGACGGTATTTGTTGTGGAATGGAGTATGACGACCACCTTCATCTTTCTTTAAAACGTAGATTGCAGCTTCAAATTTTTTGTGAGGAGTGATTGTGCCGGGACGAGCTATAACTTGTCCTCTTTTGATCTCTTTTTTATCAATACCACGAAGTAGTAAACCAACATTGTCACCTGCTTCACCTTGGTCTAGAATTTTACGAAACATTTCTACACCTGTTACAACAGATTTTTTAGGTTCTTCACCTAAACCAATAATTTGTACTTCATCACCTGTATGGATGATACCAGTTTCAATACGGCCTGTAGCAACTGTACCACGGCCTGTAATTGAGAAAATGTCTTCAACTGGCATTAAGAATGGCTTTTCGTTTTCACGTTTAGGAATAGGAATGTAAGCATCAACTGCATCCATCAATTCCATAACTTTTGCTTCCCATTTTTCATCACCGTTCAATGCACCTAGAGCAGAACCGCAAATAACAGGAGCGTTATCTCCATCAAATTTGTAGAAAGTAAGAAGTTCGCGAACTTCCATTTCAACTAGTTCAACCATTTCAGGGTCATCAACGATATCAACTTTATTTAGAAAAACAACGATTTTAGGTACGTTAACCTGACGAGCAAGAAGTATGTGCTCACGTGTTTGAGGCATAGGACCATCAGTTGCAGCAACTACAAGAATTGCACCATCCATTTGAGCGGCACCAGTAACCATGTTTTTAACGTAGTCAGCGTGGCCCGGGCAGTCAACGTGTGCGTAGTGACGTGTTGCAGTCTGATATTCAACATGCGAAGTGTTAATAGTAATACCACGTTCTTTTTCTTCAGGAGCGTTGTCGATAGAATCGAATGAACGTATTTCGGAAAGGCCTTTACGTGCCAAAACCATAGTAATCGCAGCAGTTAAAGTAGTCTTACCATGGTCAACGTGACCGATAGTACCTATATTTACGTGCGGTTTGTCCCTTTTGTAAGTTTCTTTTGCCATAATAAAATTGTTTTTATTTAATGAGTATTATTTCTTTGTTTTGAGCCGGTGATGAGAATTGAACTCATGACCTCTTCCTTACCAAGGAAGCGCTCTACCCCTGAGCTACACTGGCCTTATAGAGCGGAAGACGAGATTCGAACCCGCGACCCTCAGCTTGGAAGGCTGATGCTCTACCGACTGAGCTACTTCCGCAATTTATTATATAAAAAAAATGTGGGGAGAGCAAGATTCGAACTTACGAAGGCATACGCCAGCAGATTTACAGTCTGCCCCAGTTGGCCACTTTGGTATCTCCCCAAACTTTTCAAAACATTCAAAAAAAGAGCCGATGGAGGGATTCGAACCCCCGACCAGCTGATTACAAATCAGCTGCTCTGGCCAACTGAGCTACATCGGCAATACTTCAAGGTTTCTTTCCCTAACAGCTTCTGCTTTTTGGGACTGCAAATATAGGAGTTTTCTATTAATCAGCAAAACTTTTTTAAAAAAAAAGTGTTTTTTTAATTCCATAGTAACAATCCTACTCTATATGCAGCGAATGATAGTACCCAAGCTATTAATAATGTTGTACATATGGATAGTATTGACCATTTCCATGAACCACTTTCTTTTCTTATTGTCAATGCTGTTGCGACACATGGAATATACAAAAGTGCAAAAATCATAAATGAGAGTGCATTTGCTTTATTAAATACCTTTTCTCCAATTTTATCTCCATAGGTATATGTTTCCTGTTTTATTCTTAATGAAAGGGGAGGGGCTTCTGATACAAGGTGTTCATCTTCCTTATAAAGAACTCCTAATGTGCTTACAATAAATTCTTTTGCTGTTATTCCTGTTATTAAAGACGTACTCATTTTCCAGTCAAATCCCAGTGGCTTCATGGCAGGTTCAATAGTATGACCGAATTGTTGGAGGTATGACATTCTTTCGGAATCAACGTTATTTTTTGATTTTAATGGAAAATAATCTAATGCCCAAATTATTATAACTGCAACAAGTACAATTGTACCAATTTTTTTTAAATATTCTGCTGCTGCATCCCACATACTTTTTAAGGATTTAAGTAGGGAAGGTGCCCGTAGTTCAGGAAGTTCAATTACATAATCTTCTTTTTTTTCATTAAAGAAAAGACGTTTGTTTATAAGAGCCATAACAACTCCGGTTAATAAGCCTCCTATATATAATAGCATCATCACAAGAATACTGTTCTCAGGAAAGAATATTCCACTGAAAAGAAGAAAAGTAGGTATTCTGGCACTGCACGGAATGTAGGGAATCATCATTATTGTCAGAATTCTGTCATTTTTTCTCTCTATGGTGCGAGTAGCCATTATTGCCGGAACATTACAACCAAAGCCCATAAGCAATGGTATGAAGGAGCTGCCGTGTAAGCCTATTCCGTGCATATACTTATCCATCAGTCTGGCTGCCCTTGGCAGATATTCTGTTTCTTGTAGCAAGGAAATAAAGAAAAACAATATCAGGATATTGGGTAGGAAGGTAAGAACTGATCCAATGCCGTTAATAATACCGTTTTGTATAAAATCACTTAGCCACTCACTCTTGATGCTGTTCTCAGTAATAATTGAGAGTTTTCCCATTAGAATTTCAATCCATTGCTGTGGATAGGATCCTATCTTAAAAGTGCAAAAGAACATAATCCAAATAACAGCAAGAAATATAAGTAGTCCCCAGAATCTGTGTGTCAATATTCTGTCTAGGTTGCTGTTATTTATTTTGTATTTCATTTAAAATTGTATTATATATGTCATCAGTGTTGTACTTACATTCGGAATATAACTCAGAGGTTGTTCCCTGCTCTATAAATTTGTCGGGGATTCCTAGTCCTATAACTTTGCATTCAATTTTTTTACTTGCGATGTATTCAGAAACGGCACTATACAGACCACCGATTTTTACTCCGTCTTCAAGTGTAATTATTGTCTTTACTTTAGTGCATGTATATTCAAGCGCGTTGATATCGATTGGCTTTAAAAATCTCATATTGTAATGAAGAACGGAAATTCCTTTATCCTGAACTTTATTTATAGCTAATGCCCCTTTTGCGCCTATAGTTCCTATACTTAATAGAGCAATATCGTTCCCATCCTGCAAAAGTTCAGCTTTTCCTATAGGTATTTTTTTAAAATTAACACCTCTCCATTTTACTCCTTCTCCGTAGCCCCTCGGATATCTTATTATTGTAATACCATATTCGGGTTGAGATGCTGAATAAAGCATATTTCTCAATTCAAGCTCATTAATGGGAGCAGCAATGCAAATATTTGGAATAGGCCTGAAATAGGCAAGATCAAATAATCCATGATGAGTTGCTCCATCTTCTCCTACAAGTCCACCTCTGTCAAGGCAGAAGACAACTTTAAGGTTTTGAAGTGCAACATCATGAATGACATTATCGTATGCACGTTGCATAAATGATGAGTAGATATTACAGTAGGGTAAAAGTCCTTCAGCGGCTAATCCCGCAGAAAAAGTTACCGCATGTTGTTCGGCAATGCCGACATCAAAAAAGCGTTCAGGTATTTCATTTTTAAAAATATTCATACCACAACCACTGGCCATAGCAGGAGTTATGCCTACTATTTTTGTGTTAATTTTTGCCAGTTCAATTAGTGTTTCTCCAAATACGTCTTGATATCTGGCAATGTTTCCATTTCCTTTTGAGGTTCTTTTACCTGTCTTTGCATCAAAAGTACCTGGAGCATGCCAAATGGTTTGTTCTTCTTCTGCAGGTTTGTACCCTTTCCCTTTTTTTGTTATAATATGGAGTATTTTTGGCCCTTTTATTTCTTTTAATCTTGTAAGGGTCGGAAGAAGTTGATTTATGTCATTGCCATCAATCGGACCAAAATATCTAAATCCTAGGGAGTCGAATAATGAGCCTGTTTCACTGGTCTTAAGCAGTGTCCGTTTTATGTTTTTGACAATTTTCTGAATTCCTCTCCTGATCGAGCTGGCTCCGAGTGTGTCCCAAATGTTTTTTTTGAGTTTATTGTAACTTTTACTTGTCGTTACTTTGATAAGGTAATTGTGAAGTGCACCGATATTTTGGTCGATTGATATTTGATTGTCGTTTAAAATGACGAGGATATCTGTTTTTAATGAACCGGCATTGTTGAGTCCTTCAAACGCAAGACCTCCACCCATAGCTCCATCTCCTATAACAGCAATAACATGTTCTTTCCTACCTTGGATCTCTGCTGCTACAGCTAAACCTAATGCCGCAGAAATTGATGTAGAAGAGTGCCCTGTTCCGAATGCGTCATATTTACTTTCTGCCATTTTAGGAAAGCCACTTATGCCACCAAGTTTTCTGTTATTTTTAAAAGAATCTCTGCGACCCGTTAATATCTTATGGGCGTAAGCTTGATGCCCAACATCCCAGATAATCTTATCGGTAGGTGTATTAAAAACCTTATGAAGAGCAACAGTAAGTTCAACTGTGCCAAGACTGGCTCCAATATGTCCCGGGTTTTCAGAACAACATTTTATAATGTAATTTCTTAACTCTGAACAAAGTTGTTCAAGTTGATTGCTGTCGAGTTCTTTAAGATCTGAAGGTGAGTTAATTTTTTCTAACAACTGCACTACTATTAATTTTCTCTAATAATTGTTTGTTCTCTATCCGGCCCTAGTGAAATAATCTTGATGGGAACTTTTAATTCTTCTTCAATAAATTTAATATAAACCATAAATTCAAAAGGAAGTTCTTCCTCTTTTTTAATATTTGAAAGATTTTTCTTCCATCCCTTGAATTCCTTATATACAGGTTCAATTTTGGCATATGTGTCGAAAGGAACAATATTTGTTTTTTTGCCGTTAACAATGTATTCTGTTGCAACTTTAATTGTGTCAAAAGTATCTAGTACATCAGATTTCATCATGATCAATTCAGTTACACCGCTTAGCATTATAGCATATTTCAGTGCAACAAGGTCTAACCATCCTGTTCTGCGCGGACGGCCTGTGGTTGCTCCAAATTCAAATCCTTTTTGGCGTAAATCTTCGCCAGTTTCGTCATTAAGTTCTGTAGGAAAAGGACCACTTCCAACTCTTGTACAGTATGCTTTAAAAATACCGTATACATTTCCGATGCGTGAAGGTGCTGCTCCAAGGCCTATGCAGGCACCAGCGCAAGCTGTAGATGAAGATGTGACAAAAGGATATGAGCCAAAATCTATGTCAAGCATGGACCCTTGTGCCCCTTCTGCAAGTACTTTCTTATTATTGTTGAGGCAATTGTTTATAAAATACTCTCCATCAATGAATTCAAATTGTTTCATATATTCTATTGCCTCAAACCATTCTTTTTCATTTTGCTGCGGATTGTATTGATAATTATACATTTTAAGAGATGCAATATGCTTCGTCTTAAGGGTATTGTAGCGTTCCTTAAAATCTTCTGTAAGAATATCTCCGACTCTCAGTCCGTTACGTCCTGTTTTATCCATATATGCAGGTCCTATTCCCTTTAATGTTGAGCCAATCTTTGAAGATCCTTTTGAGGCTTCAGAAGCAGCATCAATTATTCTGTGGGTGGGTAGAATTAGGTGGGCTTTTTTTGATATGCAAAGTCTTTCTTTGACAGGTACATTCAGTTTTTCAATGGCTTCACACTCTTCTTTAAAAATTATCGGATCAATAACAACTCCATTGCCAATGACATTTGTCGTTCCTTTTCTGAAAACACCTGCAGGGACTGAATGTAAAACGAATTTTTTATCTTCAAAATGAAGTGAGTGTCCTGCATTAGGACCACCTTGAAAGCGTGCTATTACCGTATAGACGTCTGCTAAAACATCAACAATTTTTCCTTTTCCTTCGTCTCCCCATTGGAGACCTAATACAACATCAATTTTCATAAAATGTTTACTTTAAAATAACGAGCCAAGATACTACATAAATATGATATAGAAAAATAATTATTTTGATTTTGCAGATTGAGTGAAAATCCCTATTTTGGTAAATTATTTTTATAAATTTATTACAATTTAATATACAATACTCGTGGAAAAAAAACAATTATTAAGAGATAAAGCCGGATTTCGCTGGCTTGTCTTAATCCTTCTTGCTTTGATGATGTTCTTTGCCTACATGTTTGTTGATGTCTTGTCTCCACTTAAGAGTTTACTTGAAGCTGAGCGGGGATGGTCTTCTGAAACATATGGTACATTTTCTGGTTCGGAATACTTTCTGAACGTTTTTGCGCTGTTTCTTATTTTTGCCGGAGTTATTCTGGATAAGATGGGAGTCCGTCGTACGGCAATTTTATCCGGTGTGATAATGGTTGTAGGTGCTTCTATAAAATATTTTGCTGTAAGCCCTGCTTTTATGGGAAGTGGTATAGAAACATGGTTGGGTTCTTGGTGGACATCTTTTCCGGCTTCTGCAAAACTCGCATCATTTGGTTTTATGATATTTGGGTGTGGTGTTGAAATGGCAGGAATTACAGTTTCAAAGGGTATTGTAAAATGGTTTCAGGGGAAAGAACTGGCTCTGGCTATGGGAGTAGAGATGGCAATTGCTCGTTTAGGTGTTTTTGCCGTTTTTCGTCTTTCACCTCGTGTTGCTGAAGCCACCGGTGATTTAAGCAAATCGGTTCTGGTTGTTTTAATACTTCTGCTTATTGGTTTGATATGTTTTTGTACATATTATTTTTTTGATAAAAAGCTCGAGAAACAGATTGGCGAGAGTGGAGAAGAACCTGAAGATCCATTTAGAATAAGTGATCTTGGTAAGCTTTTTACAAACAAGACTTTTCTTATTATTTCAGGGCTTTGCGTTCTTTATTATTCTGCGATTTTCCCTTTCCAAAAATTTGCTGCAAATATGTTAGAGTGTCGCCTTGGCATCTCTAGTAAAGAGGCAAGTGACATATTTTCTTATTTTCCTATTGGCGCTATGCTTATGACTCCATTTTTGGGGGCATACCTTGATAAAAAGGGAAAAGGTGCTTCAATGCTTATTTTAGGTGCTATTTTGTTATGTGCGTGTCACCTTGTATTTGCTCTTGTTCCAGCAGAATATTTTACAAAGGGTATCGCATACTCTGCAATTGTTGTTTTGGGAATCAGTTTTTCTTTGGTTCCTGCCGCATTATGGCCTTCTGTTCCGAAACTGGTTGAAAATCGTTATTTAGGTTCAGCATACTCAGTAATATTTTGGATACAAAATATAGGATTGATGTGTTTTCCTATGTTGATCGGTTGGGCTTTAACTAAAACAAACCCTGGTATTGCAAATCCGCTCGAATATGATTATACAATACCGATGTTGATTTTTGCAGCATTGGGTATTTTAGCCTTTTTCCTTGGTTTGTGGTTGAAAGGTGAGGATAGAAAGCATGGATATGGACTTGAATTACCAAATATTAAAAAGTAATAGATATGAACAAAACTATTAAATTATTAAGGGATTCTAAAAAGGCACGATGGATAGTTTTATTGTGTTTATCTATTCCAATGTTTGCCTCTTATTTCTTTGATGACCTTTTTTCGACCATAAGTGTGATTTTTAAAAATCCTGAAATTCTTGATCTTGCATGGAGCTCAAGTGATTACGGGTTGTATGGTGGTGCTTATTCATTGCTTTGTGTTTGGGGAGGTCTAATTATTTGCGGTATGTTACTAGATAAATGGGGTGTTCGTTTTACGGGATCTCTATTTGTTGGTCTTATGGTAGGAGGTTCTGTACTTGTATTATATGCAATTTCTGAGGCATTTGACGGTAGTTCTTTTTATCTCTTTTTAAATAAGTTTTTTGCAAAACCTTCTCTTGCACTTGCCTACGCCGGATGTTCAATATTCGGTTTGGGTAGTGAAATAGCCGGTGTGGCTGTGACCAGATCAATTGCAAAATGGTTTAAAGGAAAAGAAATGGCTCTTGCTATGGGGCTACAATTGGCACTTGCACGTTTGGGTACAGCTACCGCTCTTCTTGTAATTCCTGTAATAGTAAATATTAATCAATCTTATATTCCATTTTCTGAAACCAGTAAACCGGCATTGATTGCAATGATATTGATGGTTATTGGTGTAGGTGTATGGTCTATCTTCCTATTTATGGATAGCAAACTTGACAAGCAGACTGCTGATGAGGCTTTGAGAAACAATGAAACTAAAAAGGTTGAGGAAAAATTCAAATTTTCCGATATCTTCAAAGTATTAGGAAACAAACATTACATTCTTATCTCTCTTCTTTGCGTATTTTTTTACTGCTGCATTATATCTTTCCGCCGTTTTGCGACTTCCATCATCATTCCGCGTTTTGGAATAGATTTAGAAATTGCAGCATTGATGGTTTCACTTATACCTTTCTGTACAATGGTCTTTACTCCTATTTTTGGTGCTCTTGTTGATCGTAAAGGGAATGCAACACGTCTGATGATTTTAGGTTCATGTTTAGTTCTTGTTGCTCACCTTATAATTGGTTTTGCTCCGAGCTTTCCTTTTTTTGGATATGTTGGAATTGGTATTCTTGGTATCGGTTATTCATTGGTCCCGGCAGCGATGTGGCCTTCAGTTCCTAAGATTATACCAGAAAAGAATTTGGGTACTGCATACTCTTTGATTTATTGGATTCAAAATATGGGTATGTTACTTGTTCCTATTTTTGTGGGAAAGATTATAGAGAATACTTCTGCAAAAGTGATTGAAGGAGTGGACTCATCAGTAAAAGCAGCTGTAAACGCCGAGTATTTATTTATTGGATTAGCAGTTGTTGCAATTACTGTTTCAATAATTCTGAATAGATCGTCTAAAAATAATCCTCAACTTGGACTTGATGTGCCAAACAAATCAAAATAAAAAAGTTTTATATAAAATAAACTGAAATGTATAAATAAAAATACCGGTCATACAACCGGTATTTTTATTTTAAATATGTAAAAGATGTAAAGCTAGAAAGGTAGGTCATCTGCTTCATCATCATTGTTCTCTATAAAATTACTTGTCTTATTAGTAGGTGTAGCTGTTGGAGATGTTGTTTGCATCGGTTGTCCTTTAGGCGTATAATTTCCTGCTGGAGCAGGTGCGTCACTTTTTCTTCCTAATAGTTGAACTGTATCTGCCATTATTTCAGTTGCATATCGTTTTGCTCCACTCTGTTGATCATCCCATGAACGTGTACGAATACGTCCTTCAACGAAGATTTGGGAACCTTTTTTGATAAATTTTTCAGCCAATTCAGCAAGTTGTCTCCAGCAAACTATTGTATGCCATTCGGTAATTTCTTTTAAATCGCCGCTTTTATCTTTATACCTCTCTGTTGTAGCTAATGTAAAAGTGGCAACTGATGCTCCACCTTCTAAGTGTCTAACGTCAGGATCTTTGCCTACGTTTCCGATTAATAATACTTTATTAAGTGCCATAATTCATAAAATTTGTCTAAAAGTACAATTTAATTACCATACTCGAAAAAAATAATTTTCAAAATATTGTAAAACCGCTTATAAGACAGGTGTAACGGTCTTTTTATTCTGTTAAAATACTTTTCATTGATTCTTCATTAGGATAAATGTGTGTCATAAGATTAAATCCTGTAATTGCTTGTTCGATAAGCCACTTTTTGCCTGAAAGATAGATTGTTCCATATTTATTATCTTCTGATGAACATGGGCTAAATACAGGGTTTTTATAATTTGCTTCAAGAATGATTTTTCCTTTGAAGTCTAATTGGTCAATTATATCAATTTTTGTGGGTAAAGTGTATATTATTATTCCAAATCTGTTGAAAATAATTTTCACTGATTCGAGTGGGACTGCTGAAGCTTTATCTCCAATTTTTTTGCAATATTCAACTGCTTTTTTGTGATCTCTGTTTGTCATGTAAACATTAAGATGAAGATTTAAAGCTGCAAGTGCTGCTGCTTTTCCGGCTCCGCCACATCCAAATATCATGACGTCTGGCTTTTCTCCTGGAGGAATATTAAGCCTCAGTAATTGGGAGACAGCCCAGAAATCTGTATTATAAGCAAATATTTTCTCTTTTTCATCAGCTTGTTCCCTTTTCTTGATGAGCAGATTTGAAACACCTAAAATTTTTGTAATTGTGTCAGATTCATCTGCTTTTTCAAATGCAAGCTCTTTAAATGGTGATGTAACGTTAATTGCGTCATACTCCCTTTCGAAAATCGTCATAGCTTCTTTAAAATCTGAAGTTTCAATTAAATCGTATGTGGATTTGGAGTCATGGTAAGCTGCTCTAAAAAGAGCAGGGCTCATACTGTGAGAGATAGGATGCCCAATAAGTCCGAATTTCATTATAAATAAAGTATTACTTGTCTATATTTTTTTGGCGTTGACGTACAGCTTCATAACATAAAATTGCTGCGGAAACTGAAACATTTAATGAATCTAGTTTTCCAAGCATCGGGATACTAATTTTTGTGTCTGAAGCATCTCTCCAAAATTTGGTAAGTCCTTCCGATTCAGTTCCGAAAACTATTGCAATAGAAACCGTCATATCAGTATTATAATAATATACAGAGTCTTGTAATTGTGCTGTAAGAATGGATATGTGGTTGTTTTTTAGCCATTGATATGCCTCTCGCGAGGTGCAGGTTACTACTTGTTTTGTGAATATTCCTCCAATACTTGCTCTAATAAGGTTGGGATTATACAAATCAGTTAGTGGATCGCAAATCAAGATAGCATCTACTCCTGCAGCATCTGCAGTTCTAAGTACGGCGCCAAGATTGCCTGGTTTTTCCACTGATTCAAGAATAAGAATGAGAGGATTTTTACCAAGTCGTATATCGTTAAGTGTGCGTACATTTTCCTTTATGATTGCTACGACACCTTCTGTTCCATTACGATATGCTATTTTATTATAAACATTTTTAGATACTGAATATAGTTTTAATCCATTTTTATCATTTACGATTTGATTTTTACAGATAGAAAGAATATTGTGCTCTTTAATATAGTCTTCGCAAAAGAATATGGAATCCATACGAAAACCACCTTCAAAGCAATTGTTTAATTCACGTTTTCCTTCAACAATAAACAGTCCTCTTGTTTTGCGCTCTTTTGATTTTTCCTGAAGTGCAATTATATCCTTTATTTTAGGATTCTGTACAGAACTGATTTTGTCTATAAACATTATTTTATTGGTACTATTCTTCTTCTTCTTTAGAAACACTTTTTTGAGGACGCATTTGGGGAAAAAACAATACATCCTGAATTGATGGGGAGTTGGTCATTAACATTGTTAAACGGTCTATACCTATTCCTAAGCCAGATGTAGGTGGCATACCATATTCCAAAGCTCGTATAAAATCCATATCAATAAACATAGCCTCATCATCTCCTTTATCCTTTAGTTTTAACTGGTCATGAAAACGTTCAAGTTGGTCAATAGGGTCATTCAACTCACTATATGCATTTGCTAATTCTTTACCATTTACAAAAAGTTCAAAACGCTCAGTTAATTCCGGGTTGTCCCTATGTCGCTTAGTCAGTGGAGATGTTTCAACCGGGTAATCTATTATAAAAGTAGGTTGTATAAGGTGTTTTTCACAATATTCACCAAAAATGGCATCAATCAACTTGCCTACTCCCATAGTTTTATCTGTTGTTACTTTTAGTTTTTTACAGACCTCTAGCAACTCTTTTTCTTCCATACCCTTTACATCTATTCCCGAATATTCTTTTATGGCATCAAGCATTGGTAATCTTCTGTATGGTTTCTTGAATTCTATTTCTTTTTCTTCTAGAGGTAACAAAGTTTTATTGTGGAGTGATAGAGACACACGTTCAATCATCTCTTCAACAAATTCCATCATCCATTTGTAATCTTTATATGCAACATATATTTCCAAAACTGTAAATTCAGGATTATGTGTACGGTCCATCCCCTCATTCCGGAAATCTTTTGCAAATTCATATACGCCGGAAAAACCACCTACTATAAGTCGTTTAAGGTATAATTCATTTGCTATCCTCAGGTATAGAGGCATATCAAGAGTATTATGATGGGTAATAAAAGGACGGGCGCTAGCTCCACCTGGTATAGGCTGGAGGATAGGAGTTTCAACTTCAAGATAACCATGCTCATTAAAGAAGTTTCTCATTGTTGAGATTATCTTAGTTCTCTTGATAAATGTGTCTTTTACATTGGGATTTACTATCAAGTCCACATATCTCATTCGGTAACGTAATTCGGGGTCTGAAAATGCATCATATACTTCGCCTTCTTTCTCTTTTACAATAGGAAGTACTCTGAGCGATTTGCTCAGAACCTTCATGTTATGTGCATGAATGGACAATTGACCTGTCTGTGTGATAAATGCATATCCTTCAATCCCTATAATGTCTCCTATGTCCAGTAATTTTTTAAATACGGTATTATATAAGGCTTTGTTTTCGCCATGACAAATTTCATCACGTTTTATGTAAACTTGAATTTTGCCTAATTCATCCTGGATTTCTATAAATGATGCAGCCCCCATTATTCTGCGGCTCATTATTCTTCCTGCAATAGAGATATCTTTAAAGTTTTCCTTTTGAGGGTCAAAATCTCTCTTTATTTCTTCAGTTGTAGTGTTTATATTGTATGCCTCTGCAGGATAAGGATTAATTCCGAGATCCATCATTTGTTTTAAAGAAGAACGACGGTTTATTTCCTGTTCGTTAAGGTTAAAAATTTCCATACCTAATGTAGTTTGATATTTTGCAAAAATAACCTTTTTTATCTATTTTGAAGAATAAAATCTCTACCTTTGTAAAGATATGATAGTTGATAAAAAGTGGATAGTAAAAGAGCCTGGAAATCCTGCATTGGTCAGGCAATTGGCTCAAGAGGTGGGTATTGATCAGGTTTTGGCTAATTTGCTGGTGCAAAGAGGTATAAAGACTTTTGAACAAGCCCGTGATTTTTTTCGTCCTGATTTATCAAAGCTTCATGATCCTTTTCTTATGAAAGATATGGATAGGGCGGTAGCTCGGCTCCATGAATCAATCATAAATAAGGAGAATCTTTTAATATATGGAGATTATGATGTTGATGGAACTACTGCTGTTGCTCTCATATATTCGTTTGTCAGAACCTTTACCTCAAATATAGATTATTATATACCTGATAGATATGATGAAGGGTATGGTGTCTCATATAAAGGAATAGATTGGGCAAAAGAACATAAATGTACATTGATAATTTCACTGGATTGTGGTATAAAGGCTGTTGAAAAAGTTAAATATGCTAAGGACCTGGGAATAGATATGATAATATGTGATCACCACCTTCCGGATATGGAACTTCCGCCGGCGGTTGCCGTTCTTGATCCTAAGAGGGAAGATTGTAATTATCCTTTTGAAGATCTTTCTGGTTGTGGTGTAGGGTTTAAACTTGTACAGGCCTATGCTCAGGAATATGGAATTCCTTTTGATGAAATATCTCCGCTTCTTGATTTGCTGGTTGTAAGTATTGCGTCAGATTTGGTTTCAGTTACCGGTGAGAATAGGGTGCTGGCTTATTACGGATTGAAACAATTGAATGAAAATCCACGTAAAGGATTGCTTTCAATAATTAAATTGTCAGGTCTAGAAAAACATAAAATCACAATTGATGAAATTGTATTTAAAATAGGACCTCGTATAAATGCAGCAGGTAGAATGGAGTCTGGTAAGACATCTGTAGATCTGTTGACTTCCAGAGATGATGATGACGCACGGGAAATCGGTAACGCAATCAATATTCATAATAATGACAGAAAAAATATTGATAGGGAGATAACAGTGGAAGCACTTGAAATGGTAAGGAATTTTCCCGATTTTGAAACCAAGAAGTCCTCAATTGTGTATAATCCGGTATGGCATAAAGGGGTGGTAGGAATTGTTGCTTCACGTTTAGTGGAGGCATATTACAGACCTACTATTGTGCTTACGCAGTCTAATGGGTTAATTACCGGTTCTGCAAGATCTATTCCCGGATTTGATCTTTATGAAGCAATTGAATCATGTTCTGATCTCTTGGAAAATTTTGGTGGTCACATGTATGCCGCTGGATTGACTATGAAAGAGGATAATTTTAAAGAGTTCTGCAAAAGATTTGAAAATTATGTAGCAAATAAGATTACTGATGAGTTGCTGACTCCTATAGTTAATATTGATTCTTTTCTTGAATTTAAACAGATAACTCCAAAGTTTTTTAGACTTCTTAAACAGTTTCAACCTTTTGGACCAGGCAATCTTTCGCCCGTGTTTATTACTGAAAATGTTTATGATAACGGTAATGGAAGAAGAGTGGGGTCGGATGCAGGCCATCTTAAACTTGAACTTATTCAAGAAGATGAACCATACAGACATATTTCAGCAATAGCTTTTAATCGTTCGGATCATTTTGAGCATATGCAAGCCGGAAATCCGGTTGATATTTGTTATTCAATCGCAGAAAATTACTATAGAGGTATTGCAAATATCCAACTTAGGGTTAAGGATATTAAAGAGAGAGAGGATTTATTTTAGAAATTTCTTTTGCGACTTCTTCAACACTCTTATTCTTAGTCTCAATTATTATTTTGGCAGCATTTTTATAGAAAGGAACACGGCTGGAAAATAATTCTTCAATATCTTTAACGCTTTTTCCTTTGAGAAGAGGTCTCTCCGGAGCTTTTGATATCTCATAAATTATCATTTCAATAGGTGTCTTTAACCAAACTACAGTACATGTTTGTTTAAGAATTAAAACATTTTCTTCATCCATTACGGTTCCTCCTCCTAAAGCAAGAATAATATTTTCATCTTTTTTTAGGATTTTTTTTAGAGTTTCTTTCTCTTTGTTTCTAAAAAAAGATTCACCTGAGTCGGCAAAAATCGTAGATATAGAACCATATATGGATTCAATTTCTGTATCAAGGTCAATAAAACGAAACCCGGAGAGCTCTGATGCCCTCTTTCCGTATGTGCTCTTACCTGAGCCCATGAAACCGGTTAAGGCAATAATCATATATTAAAACAGAGTTAATTCTTGGTTTTCCTCTTGATTTTCTATCAGTTCTATTTCAGTTATCTGTTCTGACCCTTCAGCTTCTTTTTTTTCTTCATAAGCTTCAGTAGCTGGTTCTT
>Ga0265294_10002139_pt1 | contig 26128 bp, 21 predicted proteins | sample MunlanPumphouse3_FD_192504 | JGI IMG/M metagenome (GOLD analysis project Ga0265294, IMG submission 192504) | Groundwater microbial communities from a municipal landfill in Southern Ontario, Canada - Pumphouse #3 | ecosystem: Environmental > Aquatic > Deep subsurface > Groundwater | place... | reverse complement strand
TTGGAAAGAGACGAAAATATCGACAGTAAATATAGCGATCCAGTTGTCTTGCAAGCAGATAACGGATATATTGATGTAAGACAGGAAAATCCTCAGGCCGGTAACATCAAACTTCAATTCTCTGTACCTGTGGAAGATGGAAAATATATCACGATGGTAGATTATGCCTCCGTGGACAATTGGAATAATGGGAAGCACGTATGTACCTGGCTTCTGAAAAAGCAATAAAAACAGAATAGCATTAATCGACATATGAGAAATTACAGACTCTCTTTTCTATTGATATCTTTATTCCTATTTTTTTCATGCAATAGTAGTGAGAATAAAGAAGATCCAGCTGTTGTAAAGAACAAGGAAGTATTCAAATTAAAAAACAGCGGATGGGATATTTATTCCGGGGGTGGATATCGTTATGGCCCTTCTATCATTATCAACGATGATGGAACCATTGATGCCTGGTTTGCCGCCGTTGGAGGGTTTTATGGCGTATGGCATAATCTTTATAATAAATCTGGGAATAACACTCCCGTATCAGTAACTGCGCATGGTTCTGTTGGACAGAAATTCAGTGCGGACGTTCCCTTTTGGGGAATTAAGGTTGTTAGTCCCAATTGGAATGGTAATCCATGCGGTTTGACAATGAAGCTGTTTAAGTGGGATAACAGCAATATGAGTTATGAAGAAGTAGTTAAACAAACCCCTGTTGCCACAGCCAAATTTGTTAATTATGCAGACGGTGAAAAAATTGGATTAACCAATGAAGATAAGTTTCCTTCGGGCACCTATCTTTGGGAGCTATCTGAAAGTCTTACCGAGTATTCAGGAGTATGGCTGCGCGATGGAGCAGTTGCAGGAGTTGTCAGTTATCAGGGAGGTAAGCCCGTTGTTGGGAACAACAATTGGGAAGCCATGTTTGCAGAAGAAAAAACCACCGGAGACCTCTTTTGGGATCAGGCATCCTATCAACATTCGGCTGATAAAGGTAAGACCTGGACAGAAGAGATCATGTCGTTGTTACCCACAGAGTTTACGTCAGATCATTATTCAGTTTGCGATCCGGGAGCAGCCTATTGGGATGGTTATTATTATATTGGATACACATCGACTGAGAATAAAGCCATGACTCAGAACAATGTTTATATTGCACGCGGCAGGACTCCCGAAGGACCTTGGGAGAAATGGGATGGAGAAAAATGGGGGAATAATCCCAAGCCAGTGATACTGTATAATGGAGATCCAACAAAGTTTGGAGCCGGAGAGCCATCTATTGTTGTTTTGAACGACACCATTTATTTCTATTATTCATGGAATGACGAGGGTACCACCACACGTGTTGCCACGGCACCTGCGAACGACCCAAACTGGCCCGGGAGTCTGACCTACAAAGGAGTGGCCATGAATAAAAGTGCTATTAAAGGCGCCGACCATTCAGATGTAAAATATCGTGAAGACATTAAAAAGTTTCAGGCCATCCATACTGCAGACAGAATGAGTGAAAAGGGTTATCTTGTGATTTGGCAGTCAGATAACGGAATCGATTTTAAAAAGATTGGTGAGGTAAGAGATAATTTGATGCCCGGTATTCATAACTGTGGTTGGAGCGGTGACGGCAAAGGTCATATCAAAGCAGGCGTTCCTCAGTTTCTCTCGTATTCATACGGTGTTGGGAGTTGGGGCAAATGGAAAACCCGATGGGTAGAAATAGTATGGTAATCCTTTCAACATTATAAAAATTACAGCTTATGTTACACATTGCAAAAAAAAGCATTTTATTTATTTCTCTCCTTATCATATCAAGTCAGTTTATAACAGCTCAGAATACCGACAGTGATTTATGGTCGGCTACCGATGCGTTGGATAGGAAGGTGAGAGAATATCCCGAAGCAGGCAACAAACGCGACAAGTACATAGCCATGTTTTACTGGACCTGGCATCAGGGAGATGACGACACCACAACCACAGTGAAGAACATCACGGAGATTGTAAGAAAGAATCCCGAAGCCATGAAAAATTATAATCACCCTGCATGGGGTAAGGCAAAGCCAGGTTTTTTCTTTTGGGAGCAACCCTTGTTGGGTTATTACAAGACCACCGATCCATGGGTATTGAGGAAACATGCGGAGATGCTTGCAGATGCAAAAGTGGATGTAGTCTTTTTTGATTGCACGAACGGTAGTCTGACCTGGATTGAATCGTATGAAGCGTTGATGAAAACCTGGGACCAGGCTCAGAAAGATGGTGTAAATGTCCCCAAAATCGCATTTATGCTGCCATTTGGATATTCAGCTAATTCTTTGACTTCACTTAGACAGTTGTATAAGGATGTTTACAAACCAGGCAGATACGAGAATCTTTGGTTTATATGGAAAGGTAAACCAGCGATAATGGCATATCCCGACAACCTCACAGAAACCACTGAAGACAAGGAGATTGCTCAGTTTTTCACGTTCAGGCCCGGGCAACCAGATTATGTTAATGGTCCCACGAGAGACAATCAGTGGGGGTGGCTTGAAAACTATCCGCAGCATGGTTATGTAAAGAATGAAACAGGAGGTTATGAGCAGGCTACGGTGGGAGTAGCCCAGAATGCTTCTCCGGAAACCAAGGGACATTGCAGTGCTTTTAATCTTCCAGGTTCACAGGGGCGAGATTTTTCTGTTCGTAATGGGTTTGATCCGAGAGTTGACGGTTACTTATATGGATGGAATTTTCAAGAACAGTGGGATCGTGCTTTTGAGATAGACCCTGAGTTAGTTTTTATTACGGGGTGGAATGAGTACATTGCCGGTCAGTGGCTTCCAGAGCACAGTTGGACGGGAGATCCTTTTTCTTTTGTAGACCAGTTTGATTGGAAAAGGAGCAGAGATATTGAGCCCAACAAAGGATGGGGAGACAAAGGAGATGTTTATTATCTGCAGTTGATAGATAATGTCAGAAAATTCAAGGGTATGTCTCCACCCGCCGAGGTTTCAGCGCCAAAGACCATCAAGATAGGAAAATCCAATCAGTGGGACGATGTAAAACCCGAATTCAGTCATTACAAAGGCAACACTTTTCATCGCGATCATGTTGGCCGGAACAATACTTACTACATCAACAATACAGGTCGCAATGACATTATGAAAGCCAAAGTTGCCAGAGACGACCGTTTTCTCTATTTCTATGTAGAAAGTGCAGAAAAGTTGACCTCACACAAGGATAATAATTGGATGCTTCTTTTTATCGATATAGACAGAGACAAATCCACCGGATGGAACGGTTATGACTATATAGTGAACCGTATAAGTGCCACTTCCAGAAAAGTTTTTGTAGAAAAAAATGTCGGCAATCGTTGGGAATGGCAAAAGGCAGCCAAATCATCGTATGTTGTTAAGAACAATAAGCTTGAGATAAAAATAGAAAGAAAAAAGCTCAATTTGGATGGCAAACCTGTACAAATTGAGTTTAAATGGAACGACAACATGCAGGAAAATGGTAATATAATGGATTTTTATGTTAATGGAGACACCGCTCCCGGCGGCAGGTTTAATTTTGTATATTCAGAATAAGGTATAACTCATATGAATAAGATCAAGTTTATAATTTCGTTATTTGTATTTCCGGCAATACTTTTCTCATGCGGATCATTGCAGGAAACAGAAAAGAAGGTTACAGCCAATATCACTGAAGAGAGTTATTACAGAGACCTTTATTCAGACACCTGGGTAGCCACAGACGCTATTGGGAGAGATATGCCCAGTTACGCAGAAACGGGAGAAGTGAAGCAGGATCAGCGAAGGGTGGTTGGTATTTTCTATATCACCTGGCACACTCAGAACCTGGCAAATCTTGAAAAGCCCTACAATGCCGATGTTACGAAGATATTGAATAAGGACCCTTCTGCCCGGATGAATGCCAATCACCCTCTTTGGTATACAAATTCCTATCATTGGGGAGAGCCGGAAATGGGTTATTTTTTAAGTCAGGATGAATATGTGATCCGTAAGGATATCTCCATGCTTGCCGATGCCGGTGTGGATGTGTTGGTGATGGATGTAACCAACGCCGTAAGGTATTGGGATGAGTGGGATGTTACTTTTAGTATCATTCAGGAGATGAAAAAAGAAGGGAATAAAGTTCCCAAATTTGTTTTCTGGTCCTTTAACGGTCCCTCCATCACTGTTGTACAAGATCTATATGATAAAGTTTATAAGGAAGGCAAGTATCGTGATCTCTGGTTTTATTGGGATGGAAAACCGTTGCTGCTTTACAACGGTAGTCCTTCAGTAGATGCCAACGGATCGGAGATTAAGCATCCCAATCCGCACTATGATGCTGCGGCGTTGACTGATCCTAATCATCCTCATTATAAAGATCCTGACTTTACGGAAGAGTTTTATAAAGATTACACCAAGGAAGTAAAAGATTTCTTTACTTTGAGGACCATGTGGTGGGGTTATTATGAATGGAACGGAAAAAGGTTTATAGGCACAGAAGACAATTGGAGTTTTGGTTATAGTATGGCTGATGAGCGAGTAAAGAGTTTATCTCCAGAAGAGCTTCTTTCGTTACATAATGGAAAAAGAGAGCAAGCCGCTGTGACAACAGCCCAGCACCCTGTTACAATGACCAAGGAGAATATGGGTGTAGGAAAATCGTGGTCGAGAGCATTTGGTGAACCCGAGCTCAACGAGTATGATATGCCCAAATCGGCTCATGTACCATGGTTGGGGAAAGAAGTTGACAATCCCGAAGATTATGGGATTTATTTTCAGGAAAGATGGGATGAAACTCTTGAAGCCAATCCTGAATTTCTGTATATCAATGACTGGAATGAATGGACTGCCGGAAAATATCAACCCGCAGATGGTGGGACCACCCCATGGCTGGGAAGAGACAACCCCTTCTTTTTTGTCGACCAGTATAATGCTGAATTCAACAGAGGTATTCAACCAATGAAAGGAGGTTATACAGACAACTATTACATGCAGATGGCGCAGAATATAAGAAGATATAAAGGAGTACGTCCGATTCCGGAACAGAAAGGATTTAATCAAATTGATATAGATGGAAAATTCAGTGACTGGAAGAAGATAGATAATGAATACAGAGATACCCGCGGCGATATCTTTCACAGAGATGCCGTAGGATATGCCGGAGAACGATATATCAACAATTCTGGCAGGAATGACATCATCACATCGAAGGTTGCTGTTGGTAAAGAGAATATTTGTTTTTACGCTGAGACCTCATCGCCCATTACATCACATTCAGATAACAACTGGATGCTGTTACTCATTGACGCGGACAATGATTCCAAAACAGGATGGTTTGGGTATGATTATCTTGAGAATCAAAACGTGAAAAGTGACAATTTGACCACCCTGAAGAAATATGAGAATGATCAGTGGATTGAGATCAGTGATCTGAAATACAGTTATATCGGAAATGAATTGGAAATTGAGATTCCCCTTCGATCATTGGATTTAAGTAAGCATCAGTTTGTGATTGATTTCAAATGGAGTGACAATCCAAAAGTTTTGGAAGACCCCATATCGTTATGTCTGGATGGTGATACTGCCCCAAACAGAAGATTCAATTACCGGTTGATTTGGAAGAAATAATGCCGATTTGTTTTGATAAATAAAATGAGCGTACCATTTAATTGGCTGTTTAGTGAATAGGGATTATATAATTTGAAGGGGAGAAATATCACAAAAAAAGCATCCCAAAATGAGATGCTTTTTTGTGACCCCGCCAGGATTCAAACCTGGAACCTTCTGATCCGTAGTCAGATACTCTATTCAGTTAAGCTACGGGGCCATTATATTCGAGTTAATTTGATGCAAAGATAGTGCTTTCTTCAGAATTTGCAAAAAAAAATGCAAAATATATTGAATTCATCGTCCAGTTGTGCTTACCCTGTAATTATCTGCAACTCAAAATTCCCAGGTTGTAAGCTGTTGACTGTTCTGTCTCTTCACTTCTTAATTGTTTTGTTGTTCAATGCTAAAGAATCGTCGGACAAAGATAATACTTCATTGCCAACCAAAAACCGGATAACGGTGGTGACTTTTTCACTCTCGAACCGACTGACTGAATCGACCAGCTCTCCCAAACGCATTGAATCCGACCGGGTTAATGTCTGCAACAGGGTGGCTTCAATCTGCTTGTACTCGTAATTGGTAATGCCTATCTGATTGCGGGTGAGACAAACATCGCAATATCCGCAGTCTTTGGCATCACGGTCGTTGAAATAGACGAGTAGTATCTTACTTCTACAGATATGGTCATTTTCAATATAGTCGATCATGGACTGAATGCGTTCTGCAAAGCGTTTTTTACGCTCTTCGTACACTTGCTTGCCGATACTCAAAAACTGTATGTCTTCGCGAGGGGTGTTATAAACAATATAGGGTGTTTTTTTCTGGGGAACGTATCGGATATATTTCATACGGCTTAATCCCCGAAGTGTTTCATATATTACGTCACGGGTGGTGTTGAGTCGAAGTGCAAGAAGGTTTTCATCGACATAAACTTCATCAGTAAAGATGCCAGTATAGGTTCTGAGAACGAGATGAAGGAGGGCATCGCAGGATTTGTCGAGCTTTAATGTGTAAAGATCGTTGCGCTGAATAAGGATTTTCAAACGGGAACGGGTCTCTATCTCGTCGGTGTACTCGATATAGCCTGCCAACTGGATAATCTTGAGGGCATGATGAGCTTGAAGAAAGGAGAAATGGAAGTTGTTACAGAATTCCTGAAAATTGAAATCGTAGGTATTTCCTGCTCCAGAGCCAACAGCTAATTGGAAATAGTTGCCTAACGCATCGTAGATGCGAGTGATGAGAGCACGGGGTGGAAAGGAATCAGTGAGTCGCTTCTTTAACTTGACTATATCTTTTTGATTGTAGAGCATGATGGCATAGGAACGGCGTTCATCGCGACCGGCACGACCGGCTTCCTGGTAATACTCTTCGAGGGAGTTGGGAAGATCGAGATGAACGACGGTGCGAACATCGCTTTTGTCAATACCCATCCCAAAGGCGTTGGTGGCAACCATCACGCGACTCTCGCCAGACTTCCATTTGTTCTGACGGTCTTCTTTTATATCATGAAGCAGTCCGGCATGAAAAAAATCGGCGGAGATGCCTGCTTTCTTAAGTAAGTGGGCGGTTTCTTTGGTCTGGGTGCGGTTGCGCACGTAAACGATAGAGGAGCCGGGAACGGATTGGAGGATATGGATGAGCTCGGCGTATTTATTATCGACTTTGCGCACTACATAGCTGAGATTATCGCGGGCAAAGCTTTTATGGAAGACGTTTTCTTCTTTGAAATGGAGCTTCTCCTGAATATCGCCAACGACTTCCTTGGTGGCAGTGGCGGTGAGGGCCAAAAGTGGTATGTCGGGAAGCTCTTCTCTTATGTCGGCAATATTGAGATAGGATGGACGAAAATCGTAACCCCACTGAGAGATACAGTGGGCCTCATCGACAACAAGCATGCAGACGTTCATGCTTTGAAGCTTGGACTGAAAGATGGGGGAAGGGAGTCGCTCGGGGGAGACATACAAGAACTTAAAGTTGCCGAAGATGCAGTTTTCGAGCGTAGTTATTATCTCTTCGCGACTCATTCCTGAATAGACAGCGGCAGCTTTAATTCCGCGCTCTTTCAGATTGTCGACCTGGTCTTTCATTAACGCGATGAGGGGGGTGACGACGAGACAGATGCCTTCCATGGCCATAACGGGGACCTGGAAGGTGATAGATTTTCCACCACCGGTGGGCATAAGACCTAATGTGTCTTTGCCTGACCAGATGGAATGGATAATATCTTCCTGTAAGGGACGGAATTCTGAGTACCCCCAGTAGGTTTGCAGTATTTCACGAAAATTGGGAACTGACATAACGCTTTGTTTTTCAACTGAGCCGCATATCTTTGACAATCAACTGTACGTTGCGCTTTATACTGCGATTATTTTCCTCTAATGTATAACAGATGTCGAGTGGTACACGGGACTTTAACTCATCGTAATAACCATCGGTACCGAAAGCTATACCGGAAAAGGGTATACTTACGGAACGATCGGTGACTTCGAGCTTGGTGTGACGGTTGTTCATGCCTACCAGCCTGCTACCACCGGTATCGGAGATATTGCGGGTGAGGAAGACAGGATTTTCGTTATCTGCGCCGAAGGGACTGAAGAGATTGAGTTGTTGCATGAACCTGGTGGTAATATTGCTGAAGGGAATCTCAGCATCAATTACGATTTGAGGAAGCATCATCTTGGATTCGATCTCGTCGAATGAAATGGTGTCGAAACGGCGTTTGAACTCGGCCAGGTTTTCTTCTTTCAGCGTGAGTCCAGCAGCATAAGTATGACCGCCAAAGTTTTCAAGAATGTCTTTGCAGGATTCGATGGCTCTGTACACATCGAAACCGACTACGGATCGTGCGGATCCGGAAATGAGGTTATTTCTAGATCGGGTGAGGACAATTGCCGGACGGTAATAGCGCTCTGTTAAACGAGAGGCGACGATTCCGACGATTCCTTTGTGCCAGTTTTCGTTATAGACAACAATACTTTTCTGAGCGGTGACATCGGTCTGGGTGTCTATATAGTTGATGGCTTCTTCGGTAATTTTCTTGTCGAGCTCACGACGGTCTTCGTTGTATTTGTCGATGCTCTTACTCATTATCCGGGCTGTGGGCATGTCGACAGCTAACAGCAGATCGACTGCTTCTTTGCCGTTCATCATGCGACCGGAAGCGTTGATACGGGGACCTATTTTGAAAACGATGTCGTTTACGGTGATTGACTTATGAGTTAGTTTGCAAATCTCCAGGATGCCACGGAGACCGAAACAGGGATTGGTGTTGAGTTGAATGAGACCGTGATACATGAGAATTCTGTTCTCACCTGTAATTGGGACGATGTCGGCAGCGATGCTAACGGCACACAGATCGAGCAGGGATTCGAGCTCTGAAAAGGGATAACCGTTACGCTGGGCAAAGGCCTGTACTAACTTGAAACCAACGCCGCAACCGGATAATTCGTTGTATGGATAAACAGAATCGAGACGCTTAGCATCAACTACGGCGACTGCATCCGGAAGGGTGTCGTCGGGCATGTGATGGTCGCAAACAATGAAGTCTATTCCTTTTTCTTTGGCATAAGCTATTTTGCTGATCGCTTTTATGCCGCAATCGAGTGAGATAATCAGCTTTACGTCTGTACTTGCAGCAAAATCAATTCCTTGAATTGAAATGCCGTACCCTTCTTCATACCGATCTGGAATATAATAATCCAGGTTGCTTGTAATTTTGCGGAAAAACTTGTAGACCAAAGAAACGGCGGTGGTTCCATCTACGTCATAGTCTCCGTAAATAAGAATGCGCTCTTTATTTCCTATTGCTTTCTCGATTCGTCTAATTGCTTCTTCCATGTCGGGCATCAAAAAAGGATCGTGTAAGTCATCTAGACTGGGGTGCAAGAACTTATTTGCTTGGTCCTTTGTTGAGAGTCCTCTGTGAATAAGTAATTCGGCGAGTATCGGGTCTAATTGTAATTCTTCTGCTAGTTCATTTCGTTTAATTTTTTGGTCGTCTGATAGGGTGAGATAATTCCATCTGTAAGTCATTTATATTGTTTTTTTTTCTTCTCTATTGGGTCGGAATCGCTTTTCCGAATTGTATGAGGTTCTTGCCTGAACTTTTAGGGATTCACTCCCGCACTATTGCTGAATACTTTTCAGGTCTACTTTCAGTTTGCACTGCAAACTTTTCGACTGCAAAACCCCTCTATTGCTCGTTTCGTATGTTCTCCCACATTTTCCAAGTTCTATTCCCGTTTGCGCCGCAAACCGTTCTTCCCGGAAAAACCGAGCCCCTCAAAATCAGAGTGGGACTGATGTAAATGAAGACATTACGTGCAATAAATTGTAAAGATACAATTAATTTGTAACTTTGCACTTTATTGTTCAGAAAAAAATGGAAATAGCAGCGCTTGTGTCAGGTGGGGTCGACAGCTCAGTGGTGGTTCATCAATTGAAAGAAATGGGCTATGATCCTACAATTTATTATATAAAAATTGGAATGGAAGATAAGGATGGGTACATCGATTGTCCGTCGGAAGAGGACATTGAAATTGTTTCTTATCTTGCAAAAAAATATGGATGCCGCTTTGAGGTGGTATCTCTGCATGAGGAATATTGGGATAGCGTGGTCAAATATACGATCGATTCAGTGAAAAGAGGGCTGACTCCTAACCCAGATATGATGTGCAATAAGTTGATCAAATTTGGTTGTTTTAATGATAAATGGGGATATCAATTCGACAAAATCGCTACGGGACATTACGCGACGACGGTTGAAATGGATGGATTCTCATGGCTTGGAACAGCTAAGGATAAGGTGAAGGACCAGACTGACTTTCTGGCGCAGATTAATATCGCACAGATTTCTAAATTGATGTTCCCTATCGGTGATTTGATGAAAAAAGAGGTGAGGAATATTGCGGAAAAACAACAGCTGCCATCTGCAAAACGAAAGGATAGTCAGGGTATCTGTTTCTTGGGAAAGATTAATTATAATGATTTTATAGAACGATACCTTGGTAAAAAAGAGGGTCTTATTGTCGAATTTGAGACGGGAAATATTCTGGGAAAACACTTGGGCTATTGGTTCCATACGATTGGACAACGTAAGGGACTTGGCTTGAGCGGTGGACCGTGGTTTGTTATTAAAAAGGATATCGATAGGAATATTGTATATGTATCAAAAGGATATGACACTAAATATCAGTATGGTAACGCAATTAACTTACAGGGTTTTTCGTTTATAACGAAGGATGTGTGGGGCGAATTTGATGATGAAAAGGATATTACGTTTAAAATTAGACATACACCTGAATTTACAAAAGGAAAAATTAAGCGGGTGGGCGATTTATACCATATTCAGTCTGAAATTCCGGTTCAGGGGATTGCGGCGGGACAGTTTGGTGTGGTGTACGATAAAGAACATCGGATTTGCCTGGGCAGCGGAATGATTATTTAAAATGGCTACGACCAATTTGAAAGGAGAAAACTAAATGAAAGAACTGATTATTACTGAGATAAAAAGTGAAAATGCTGTGCTAGTGGGATTGATAACACCTGAACAAAACGAAGAACAAGTGAATGAATACCTGGATGAACTGGCTTTTCTGACGGAAACGGCGGGAATTATTCCGGGCAAACGTTTCGTGCAGCGATTGGATATGCCAAATTCGGTTACGTTTGTGGGCACGGGGAAACTTCAGGAAATAAGAGATTATGTACTGGATAAGGATAACGAAATTGGTTTGGTGATTTTTGACGATGAATTATCAGCTAAACAGATTCGGAATATCGAAATTGAACTTGGAATCAGAATTATGGACAGGACAAGTCTAATCCTTGATATTTTTGCGATGAGAGCGCAGACGGCTAATGCGAAAGTTCAGGTGGAACTAGCACAATATCAATATCTGTTACCGCGACTAACACGTATGTGGACGCACCTTGAACGTCAACGAGGCGGCGGGGGCACTATCATGCGCGGACCAGGTGAAACACAGTTGGAGACGGACCGACGAATTGTGTTGGATAAAATTTCGCACCTGAAACAAGAACTGAAGGATATCGACAAACAGAAGACTGTGCAGCGTAAAAACAGGGGTAAACTGGTGCGTGTGGCATTGGTGGGCTATACAAATGTTGGAAAATCGACTTTGATGACTCTGCTTAGCAAATCGGAGGTATTTGCTGAGAATAAATTGTTTGCCACGTTAGATACGACGGTGCGAAAGGTGACAATAGAAAACTTGCCTTTTTTGCTGACGGATACGGTTGGATTTATTCGTAAACTGCCTACTCACTTAGTGGAATCGTTTAAATCGACTTTGGACGAAGTGCGCGAAGCAGATATTTTGATTCATGTGGTGGATATCTCGCATTCTGCTTTTGAGGAGCAGATTGAGGTGGTGGATATGACGTTGTTCGATATCAATAAAGAGGAAAAACCGACGATCATGGTGTTTAACAAGATTGACGCGTTTAACCATGTGGCAAAAGATGAAGACGATCTGACTCCGAAACTGCGCGAGAATTATTCACTGGAGGAACTGAAGATGACATGGATGAGTAAACTGAAAGAGAATTGTATATTTATTTCTGCAAAAGAGAAAGAGAATATAGATGAGTTGAAGGGGCTTATCTACAACAAAGTAAAGGAGATTCACATACAGCGATTTCCTTATAATGATTTTCTTTACCAAACGTATGAGGAAGGGGAAGAGGAATAGATGCTTTTGAATGATTCATCAAATATTATTCCAAAACCTATCTGTCAATTATTTAACCCTAAGTAGGAATTTGTCTTAACCATTTCTTTTGCAAAGCTTGTTGTTCAACGCAATAACAGCATCCTCGTAACGATTGCGCTCAATTACAAACTGCATGTTGACCTGCATGAGGGATTGGGCAAAGCTCATGATGTTGATGCCTTTCTCATAAAGGGCTTCGGAGGCTTTATACAGGAAGCCAGGAATGGCAATATTGGTGCCCATAACACATACTAAAGCGGCAGGTAATAATGTAACTTGATAGAATACTTGTCTTAGTTCATCGATGAGCTTTTTTGACTGCTCATTTTCCCAAACGACCATGGTAATGGAGTTGGCGTTGGTGGATTTGAGAATGTAACTGACATTATACTTTACGAAATATTGCATGATGCGACCATCAAAACCGACTTCACCTACCATCATGGGATCGTGTACTTCGAGAGCCAACACCTTCCTTGATCCGGAAACGATTTCTACACGTGGCTCGGGCGAGATATAATCGCCGGAAATAACTGTACCGGGATGCTCAGGCTGAAAGGTATTCTTGATACGGATGTTAATGTTGGCTAATTCTAATGGTTTGGCGGCTTTGGGATGAATGGCTTCCATACCGATATCGGCCAACTGATCAGCAATTATGTAATTGGTATTACCAACGGGAATGCTGTTTTCGATTCCGACTATCTTGGGATCGGCACTGGACAGATGATATTCTTTATGAATAACGGCTTCATTTGCTTTGACCTCTATGGCGATTTTGCTAAACGTTACTTCAGAATAGCCGCGGTCGAATGCTCGCATGATTCCTTCGGTCCCTTTGGTGTAACCGGTTGCAATGCAGAGTGTTTTACTGAAATCGATTCCAGAAAACTCCGCGTGAATGCGCTCATCGATGGTCAATGATTCATTGTCGTTGAATCCGCAAAGATCAATAAACCGAGCGTTGATGCCATTGTTGTTGAGAATGTTAACGGAATTCCAACCAGAATGGGCTTCGCCTATGGAAGCAAGAATTTCACGTGCAGCCAGATGGATATCGTCACGATTCACATATCCGGAGGCAAGTACCTTTGCGAGACTGTAAAGTATGGTTTTGGCTTGATCGACACGGAATCGGATGAAATCGCGGGCTTCTTTTAAATCGAGTCCGATATCGGCAAATCCATCGTTAATGAGCAATAAACGCTGACAAAAAAAATCAAGTGCACTGCTGTAATCTTCTCCGTTCATAAACTTATTGAAAATACCTGGCTCTCCTGTTTTTTTGTGCTCTAATAACCAGTTTGTAACATTGTTATAAGCCGAAACCACAAAGATGCGGTTGTATAATTCATCACCTTTACGGTTGCCTATTATAATGTTTTGCATGACATCCTGAAACTGTGACATGGATGTTCCTCCTATTTTTTCTACTGTCAGCATATTGTTTTCCTTTATTTGTGAATTATGGAGCGAAGGTACAAATATTATCAGAATTTCTTTATATACATGTTTCGTTTGCTGTTATTCTTTTTGTTCGTTTTCTTTTAAATTAGCTTTTGATTTAACTTTATCTGTTTATGTTCTTTGGGTCGAATTCATATCTTTACCCACTATTTATGTTTGTAATCAGAAACACAAATACCGACTTTTGACATAATCAACTTTAATGCATACAAAAAATAAAAATATCTTTAATTTGAACCTTAGTTTTCACTCATTCTGCAAACTTAAACTACAACTAGAACAATGATCAAAATTCTTTTAATGATCGATAAACCTTGGAAATGGGAAGTCCCATGACATTAAAATAGGAGCCTTCGATTCGGTCTACGGCAATGTAACCGATCCAATCCTGAACACCATATGCACCAGCTTTATCCATAGAGGAATACTGATGCAGATAATATTCGATCTCTTCATCAGATATATCGGCAAAAGTAACTAGGGAGGTGTCAGAAAAGGTGACTTGCTTGTGAGTGGAAGTCAGACAAACACCGGTTATTACGGTGTGGGTCCTGCCTGAAAGTGAGCGCAACATTTGTTTTGCATCTTCATCGTCCGTGGGTTTGCCATAGAGTTTACCGTCGAGAATGACTACGGTATCGGCAGTAATCAACAGCATTTCGTCTGTCATCCGTTCACTATAAGCTGCAGCTTTCTTCTGAGCGAGGTATTCGGGTACATTCTCAACAGGCATATCTGCGGGATAGTCCTCATCTATATCCGGTAGTGTGCGTACTTTATACGTTATATCGATACCCGAAAGCAGATCTTTCCGTCTGGGTGAGTTTGATCCGAGTATAATTTTATAGAGTGATTTATTCATCTACGGAATTATTTGTTTTCAGGCTGCAAGATACGAAAAGCGATTTATTTTTCATAACTCTGTTATTAATATGTATTTTTGCACAAAAGAAAAAGACGAAAGAATTCAAATCGAATGAAAATTGAAGTTTGTACATCTCCAGCACTTTATCCTTTTTACAAGAAAGAGGGTGATATTGTGATAGTTGTGGATGTTTTTAGGGCAACCACAACCATTTGTGCGGCGTTTGCCAATGGAGTTGGAAGTATAAAACCAGTGGGAAATATTGAGGAGGCTAAACATTACAAGTCGGAAGGATATCTGGTTGGCGCAGAGCGCAATACACAGAAATGTGATTTTGCTGATTTCGGGAATTCACCTTTTGAATATAAAGCATCGATTGTAAAGGGAAAGGATATTGTGTTTACTACAACTAATGGAACGCGCGCAATTGAGACGGCGCAGGGTTGTAAAGAATTATATATCGGGGCTTTTTCTAATATGAATGCATTGGTTGAAAAATGTGTAGAAAAAAACGAGCGTATTGTAGTGATTTGTTCGGGATGGAACAATCGAATTAATTTGGAGGACACTCTGTTTGCCGGTGCTTTTGTGGAAAAAATGAAACTTATTACGGCTGTTGAAGCGGATTCGGATGCACCGGTTATGGTACTTGGTCTTTGGGAGTCAGCAAAGGCTAATCCGTTGGATTTCGTGAAGAATTCAGAACATTACCGTCGACTACAATTGCATGGTTTTGAAAATGATGCGGAGTATTGCCTTGCGCAAAACACTGTTGCTCTTGTTCCGTACTATGACTTAAAGACTAAATTATTAAGAGTTTAATCTTGGAAATCTAATTCGTCAAAATCAAACGATTCTGAGAATTGCTCTAAATCGCGACGCTCTTTTTTGGTAGGCCTGCCTGCTCCGCGCTGCCTATCGACAAATCCACTGATTTTATTGAGTTCAATAATTTCGTATTGGTCGGGAGTTGTAACATTTTCCATGAACAGAGGTACTTGTTTCGCGCCCATCCGTTTATCATTAATATCGAGAACCTTGAATGAATAGGTGATCGGAGGTTTGCGTACCTGTATGACATCGCTTTTGCGTACCATTCTTGATGGCTTCACTGAAAAACCTTGAATATATATGCGATTTTTCTTGCATGCATCGGCTGCTGCACTCCGTGTTTTAAATATACGCACAGCCCACAACCATTTATCAATACGTACCTCATCCATTATTTACGTTTGTTATATTGATTCATGGTTACATTTACCCCTGCCAAACAGAAACTGCGAATGATATCTGTTGATGCTTCAAAGAGTGGAGGCATTTGATCTTTTTCTTCATCTAAAAAAGGACTCAAAACATAATTCACTTGTTTTCCGCGAGAAAAATCGCTACCAATACCGAATCGCAAACGGGCATAGTTTTGTGTGCCGAGAGTTTCCTGAATATTTTGTAAACCATTGTGACCGGCAGAACTGCCTTTAGATTTCAAACGCAGAGTGCCATAGGGTAATGCTAAATCATCAACCAATACAAGAATGTTTTCAATTTCAATCTTTTCCTTGTTTCGCCAATATCGTACAGCATTGCCACTGAGGTTCATAAACGTGCTTGGTTTTAGCAGTATCAGCGACTTATTCTTGAGTCGTGTTTCTGCAACATACCCATATCGTTTGTCCTCAAAAAAGACATTGGACGCTTTTGCAAAAGCGTCCAACATCATAAATCCTATGTTATGGCGGGAATTTTCGTACTCAGGTCCGATATTCCCTAACCCAACAATCAAGTATTTCATTGTTTTCTGTTATTCTGCTTTAGCAGCAGTACCTATAGCGGCGCGAGTTAATTGAACGCGACAAACAACACTGTTCTTAGCATTCAAGATTTCGAGGCCTTCAAAGTTGAGAGAACCTACCTGAATAGATTTTCCTAATTCAAGTTTTTCAACATTGACTACCAATTCTTCAGGAAGATTCTTAGCCAGAGCTTTTACTTTCAATTTACGAATGTCTAGCGATAATTTACCACCAGCTCTTACACCCGCTGCCAGTCCTTCCAAACGTACTGGAATTTCAATTTCAACCGGAACTTCAGGAAATACATGAAGAAAATCGATATGTAAAATTGAATCCTTAACAGGATGGAACTGAGCCTCTTGCAAGACTGCCTGCAGTTTGTTTTCACCAAGATTAAGATTTACCAGATATACCTCAGGTGTATATATCAAGTTGCGTACATCAGCGGCTTTGACAACAAAATTGATATTCTCTTTTCCGTGTCCACCATAAATAACGCACGGAATTAAACCTTCAGAACGATATGCTCTGGCTGCTTTCTTTCCGAAATCGTCTCTAACTTCACCTTTTAATTCAAATGTTTTCATTTTTTCTAATTGTGTTACTCAAAATAAAGTGTTTACTGCTTCTTTATTCCCCATCACACGGGAGCTGCAAAAAGCGCCGCAAAGATAGTTATTATCTTTTTAATTTACAACTTATTTAGCTCGATTCTTTAAATCTTCCACAGTGATGCTCATCACTCTACCGGCTTTTATATTTCCTTTATATGTTACAATGCGCATTATTGAAGCATCTTTGGGAATCAACTGAGCTTCGGTATATTTTGGGTAAAAATTATCGGGAGTAGAATTATCGAAACTGGAGTAAATATCTAATCCTTCAATCTCAGGTGTGAGTGTGACGTAATATTTTTCACCATCTTTCTTAACTGAAACAATGGGATCGTACATTGCGGGTGAATACTTGGTTTGTGCATAATCGAACCTTACAAAATGATCTTTAGTTTTATCGATGAAATGATTCCAGTCTTTTTTAGACTTGGGCGACCAAAGCGACTCAGATACGGCAAATGCGCGAGGCCATGTCATATATTCGGCTTGGCGAATGTTATAAATTTGCTCGGTCCATAAATTTGCTTGACCTCCCAAAATGAATTTTGGGTCAGCCCCTTCGGGAATGGGATCGAATTTATAGGTTTGACTAAGTCTTAATGTATTGTACACCGGAGCATCAGTTGATTTATCTCCTTGCATTAGGTCGATATAAACAAAGTTGCTGGGAGACATCACCACGTAATGCCCGGACTTAGAGGCTTCTATTCCATGTTGAATTCCCCTCCAACTCATAAGTGATGTTGTGGGAGTGATACCTCCTTCAAGAATTTCATCCCATCCCATCATCTTTTTACCTTTGGAATGAATGATTTTCTCAAGTCTTTTTCCAAAATACGATTGTACCTGTGGTATATTTTTTAATCCTTCACGTTTCATTAATTCCTGAACTTGAGGACTTTTTTGCCAAAAATTATGAGGCGCTTCGTCTCCACCTGTATGAATATATTCGAATGGAAATAATTGAGCGACTTCTGTAATAACCTTATCCATAAACTCATATACTTTCTCATTAGCTGGGCAGAGAGTATTGTCTACCAATGCAATGGGAGGTGCTCCCTGTGACCAGTCCATAAATGGTTCCCCAGCATGTACATGGTATTTTTTCGCTCCAGGTGTGCATGACAGTTCAGGATAAGACGCTATTGCTGCAAGACTATGACCCGGGACGTCAATTTCAGGAATCACCTGGATAAATCGCTCTCCAGCATAGTTAACAATTTCTTTAATTTGTTCTTGAGTGTAATAACCGCCATAGTTTTTAGGTTCGTCGGGTAGTGGATATGAAAATCCACCAAAGGTTCCGATCTTTTCTACGCGCCACGCGCCTACTTCTGTTAATTTTGGAAGACTTTTTATTTCAATTCGCCAGCCTTCATCATCAGTCAAATGCCAATGAAACATGTTGTACTTATATTTCACCATGTTATCAATGAACTGTTTTACTTCATCGATAGTGAAAAAGTGACGTGAAACATCTAACATCATACCTCGCCAACCTACACGGGGGTAATCGGTAATGTCGAGTAAAGGAATTTTCCATACTACATTCTCTTGTAGCTTCTTACTCTCTATTTCAGGAGGCAAAAGTTGAATGAATGTTTGTACACCATAAAACAGACCCGATGGTTTATTGGCAGTGATGGTTACTCCATCGGAATTGGACGATAGTGTATAACCTTCATTTCCAATTTCAGAATTGGACCTTCTATTTAATACTAATTTGATAGAAGCATTTTTTGCTTTTGAATTTAGAGACACATTCTTACCGGTTGCTGTAGAAAACTTTCCAACCAAATAGTCGTTCACGAACTTCATGTCTTTGTTTGCGGGACTTGAAATTGAAACTTCAGTTGGAAGGACATAACTGCCACTCTTCTGAACCATGGAAACCGGTTCGGGTATGATTGAGACTTTTGTTGCATTTTGTTGTCCAAAGACACTCAGACTAAGCATAACAAGCGCTAACCATAGAACTAATTTTTTCATCTTAATGGGCTTAATATATGATTTGATTTCGACTTTCATTGCAAAGCTACAAAAAAGTCTTCATCAAAACTAAGTAGAAAAGCAATCGTTTGTTCAATAAAACTTCTTTTATCACATTTATAATTGAAATAAGGAAAAAATACCTACTTTTGCATTTTAAAAAAAGTTCATTTAAACAATGATTAATCGAAACTTAATTCGTATAAAGGTGGTTCAGATGGTCTATTCCTGGTATCAGAATACGAATAAAGATCTGACGAAAGCCGAAAAAGAGCTACTATTCAGTTTGCAGAAGTCTTATGATTTATATCATTACTTTCTTTATCTACCTATACAACTTACCGATCTATATGAGGTGCGTGTAGAATCAAAGAAGAATAAGTATTTGCCTACTGAGGAAGATTTACACCCAAATATGAATCTGCTGGATAATAAATTTATCATCCAGTTAAAAAGCAATAAACAACTGCAGAAATTTCTCCTGGATAATCCATGGAATAAGGACAACAGTGAAGGATTTGTAAGAAAATTGCTTGATGTGATTCTCGAATCAGACATATATAAAAAGTATGCAGCAAATATTGTACCGAGCTATGATGAAGATAAAGAATTCTGGAGGAAAATATTCAGACTTTACATTTCAGGAAACGTAGATCTGGATGAATTGCTGGAAGATGAGAGTATTTTCTGGAATGATGACATCGAAATTGTACAGACATTTGTAATCAAAACAATAAAGAAGTTTCAACTGGAAAATGGAGAAACTCAACCACTCTTGCCGATGTTTAAAAACGAAGAAGACAGAGCTTTTGCTTTAACTTTGTTTAGGCAAACAATTGTGAATGAGGACAAATATAGGGATCTGATAAAAAAACATACCGATAAATGGGATTTTGAACGTATAGCATTTATGGATTTGATGATTATGCAGGTTGCTATTTCAGAAATTGACTCTTTTATTTCGATTCCAAAAAGCGTTACTCTGAATGAATATATTGAAATGGCAAAATTTTATAGCACACCGAAAAGTGGTACATTTGTAAACGGCATATTGGATTCTATTGTAAATGAAATAAAACAACAGAATTAAATATTGAACTCTTGAACCGACATTATATTTAAATAAATACTTACATAATAATTTAAAACTAAAATCGTATGGATATTTTATTACAAGCAGCTACCGGCTCACAAAATGGATTAGGAGCTTCTTTATTGATGATGGTAGCCATTATAGCTATTTTCTACTTCTTTATGATTCGCCCACAACAAAAGAAACAGAAAGACATCGAAAAAGCCCGTAACGCAATGACTGTTGGCGATAAAATAGTTACAGCTGGTGGCATTCATGGTCGTATTCGCGAAGTTAGCGATACTTATTTCGTTATTGAAATTGCTGATGGTGTTAAGATCAAAGTTGAAAAAGGCTCTGTTTACGCAGCAGCAAACAATGATAAATAGTATTTTTGTCTATGAATTTAAGAGCAACCTTAAATAAATGGCAACCAAAATTAAGGGCATATTTTTCCACACTACCGTGGAAGAATATGCTTGTTTTTCTTTTTTTTGTACTACTGGCATTTATTTTTTGGTTGATGCTCTTTTTCCAGCAGGAGAAAGTGGAAGGTAATTACACTATCCCTCTCAAATATGTTAACATACCAGAAGAAATCGTTTTTGATAACCCTTTACCAGATAAAATAGATATTCTTGTATCAGACAAAGGCTCAGAAATTTACAAGTACGACTTTCGGAAAAGGGATACTATAGAAATAGACGTAAAGAAGTTTTTGGATGATGAAGCAAACATCCTTCAGGGTAGTACATATATTCAGATGATTCGCACCAGAATATCAACAACATCAGATCTTATACAATATTATCCACCAACAATTTCGTTGCAGGCTTCCAAATTGGAAAGTAAGGAATTACTTGTAGTCTTTGATGGTGAAGTAAGCACAAGTAATTCAAGCTTAGTGGCAGATACCATTACTTTTATGCCTGAAAAAGTTACTGCTTACGGATCAGGAGAAAAACTAAAAAAGCTTGAAAATGCAATTACCGATTATAGTGTTTTTGATAACCTAAAAGCAACTTCACAACTGAACGTAAAGATAAAACCTGTTGATGGAATTAAATTTGTACCAAATGAGGTTGAAGCATTTATACGGATTGATGAGTATACCGAAAAGGTTTTCGAAATACCCATTGAATGTGTGAACGAACCTGGAAATATAAATGTGAAATTCTTTCCGTCCAAAGTCGAAGTGTCATTTGCTACAACATTGGAAGAGTACAAAAAAATTGATGCAGAGGATTTCAAAATCACACTGGACTATAATCAATTGAATAAGATTCAGGGAAGCTCTGTTGCACTAGAACTTACAACTGCTCCACCAAATATCAGGAACATACGCTTGTCTCCTACATCCGCTGAGTTTCTCTTTGAAAAAAAATAGTCTGCTATGATAAAAGTAGGAGTTACCGGAGGTATCGGCAGCGGCAAATCTGTTGTCTGTGAGCTACTTCGCGTTTATGGTTACCCGGTATATGATGCCGATGAGCGTGCAAAAGAGCTCAACAACACCTCACCAATAATCAGAGACAAACTGATTTCCCATTTCGGAAAAGAGTTATACCCAGATAACAAGTTAGACAAAAAGAAACTAGCCAATATAATATTTACGAATTCGGATAATCTGAAGACCGCCAATTCGATTATTCACCCAGAAGTTGCTAAGGATTTTATAAAATGGATTTTAGAAAGAGAAAGGTTTGAGATTGTGTTTATGGATGCAGCTGTTTTGTTGGAGGCCGGATTCAACAAGTTTCTTGATAAAGTGATTACTGTTTATGCCCCCTACTCTTTGAGATTAGAACGAGCATCAGAACGGGATAAAACCGATAAAAAAAACATTGCAGAAAGAGCAAAAAAACAGTTACCAGAAGAGGAGAAGATTAATCTTTCGGACTTTGTAATTTATAATGATAATACACATTCACTCATTGAGCAGGTATCGACATTATTGAATACGTTGCGAGACTACTAATGAGCGTATATATCGTTGGTTATTATTATTTTACCAATCGTTCAAAAAGACATATTTTTAAGAATCTAATTGTTTATTATAATTAAAAATGTTATTTTTGCAAAATTAAATTAAAACAATAATTAAGATGGTTGAAAAAATTGGCATTAATGCAGGAAAGGTTTGGACCATTTTGGATGAAACCGGTCGCATGGACGTAAAAGATTTAAAGAATACATCAAAATTAACCGACAAAGATTTGTATGCCGCTTTAGGCTGGTTAGCAAGAGAAGGAAAGCTATCATTTATTGAAAAAGACAAAGATTTATTTGTAGCATTAGACTAATTCTATTCATCGTTTAAAAATTAAAAAAGAAAGGTGAAGCTGCTGAAATAATGCAGCTTCTTTTATTTATAGATTATTTGATAAGTTTGATATCCAATCGTATATCTATTGTCATATACAAATATCGTACTTTTTCTTACCTTTGCACATTCAAACAGCAAATGAATCAACTTATGAATATTGAAAATATACTTCAGGATGCAGTAATTGGCGGGATAAAAGAGTTATATAATACTGATGTAGACTCATCACAAATTACTCTACAGAAAACCAAAAAAGAGTTCAAAGGACATTATACGCTGGTAACGTTCCCGTTATTGAAAATATCCAAGAAGAATCCCGAGCAAACAGCGCAAGAGATAGGCACTTATTTAGCCGCTCACTCAGCTGTAATTGCCGATTTCAATGTAATAAAAGGATTTCTTAACCTTACAATATCATCATCCGTTTGGGCAGATTTGTTAAATCAGATCAATCAAGACCCCGAATTTGGGATTGTTGCCCCAGCTGACGATGCCCCATTGTACATGGTAGAATATTCATCACCCAACACCAACAAACCCTTGCATCTTGGTCACGTACGTAACAATCTGCTTGGTCATTCCCTTTGCGAAGTGTTGAAAGCCAATGGCAAGAAAGTTGTTAAAACGAATATTGTCAACGATCGTGGCATTCACATTTGCAAGTCGATGTTAGCGTGGCAAAAATGGGGAAACGGTGAAACCCCTGAGTCGTCAGGAAAAAAAGGCGATCATTTGATTGGGGATTATTATGTGCTTTTTGATAAGAACTACAAAGCCGAGTTAGCAGAATTGCAATCACAAGGACTTACGAAAGAAGAAGCAGAGAATCAATCTGTTTTGATGAACGAAGCCCGAGAGATGCTTAGGAAATGGGAATCAGGCGATGAAGAAGTCGTGACTCTTTGGAGCACAATGAACAGTTGGGTATATACCGGTTTTGATGAAACATACAAGAAGTTAGGCGTATCCTTTGACAAAATATATTACGAATCCCAAACCTATTTAGCAGGAAAAGACGAAGTACTAAGAGGATTAAAAGAAGGATTGTTTTACCAGCAAGAAGACAGCTCTGTTTGGGCCGACCTCACCTCATATGGTCTTGACCACAAGATACTATTGCGTTCCGATGGTACTTCCGTTTATATGACGCAAGATATTGGGACCGCCAAACTGCGTTTTGACGACTACCCTATTGACACAATGATCTATGTAGTTGGCAATGAACAGATCTACCATTTCCAAGTACTTTCAATTTTGCTTGACATTCTTAGTTTTGAGTTTGGCAAGGGATTGGTTCATTACTCATATGGGATGGTAGAACTTCCAGAAGGAAAAATGAAATCTCGCGAAGGTACAGTTGTGGATGCCGATGACCTTGTTGAAGAAATGGTGAACACCGCACGCGAAACGTCTGCTGAACTGGGAAAACTCGATGATTGCACTCCAGAAGAAGCCAATGAAATTGCACGCATGATAGGTTTGGGTGCACTCAAATATTTTATCCTGAAAGTAGACCCGAAGAAGAATATGACATTCAATCCAAAAGAATCCATAGATTTTAACGGGAACACAGGACCCTTTATCCAGTACACCCACGCCCGCATCAAATCCATATTGCGAAAAGCTGAGATTCAAGGCATTGAAATTCCGGAGACATTGAGCACAGGCATAAGTCTTTCTGAAAAAGAAGAAGGACTCGTACAATTAGTTTCAGAATTTCAAGCAATTGTAAAGCAAGCCGGTGAAGAGTACAACGTCTCATTAATCGGTAACTACGTTTATGAGCTTGCGAAAGAGTACAACCAGTTTTACCACGATTATCAGATTCTGAAAGAAGAAGACGTGGCCGTAAGAGATTTCCGTATTGTTTTATCAAAGAATGTTGCGTTGACCATTCAGAAAGGGATGAAACTGTTTGGCATTGAAGTTCCCGAAAGGATGTAATTGCTGGGGATAGATTTTTGCGGAAGGATGTTAGTATTGGGTGTTGAGATTCACGAAAGAAAGTAACTACCTATTATCAATATAAAAAGAGTTGATCCACACTTTTGTTAATATTTGTTTACAATGTTAACGCAGATGTGGCGCCCCATAGTGAGAGCATAGTGAGAGCATAGTGAGAGGAGCGTGAGAGGAAAGTCGGAGTTAGAACCTGCCCTCACGTTAACTTAATAATTATTAAATTAACATTCACCTCAAGATTATATTTTGACAAACTCAATGATATATCCAATTGCGGTTAGGTTTGAATTGTAATCCCTTTGAGATTATATCTTGACAAATATGCGTGCTTTGTACATCATTCTTAATATAAAGAAGAGGAAAAGGAAATTGGCAAAAGTGATAATAGTCGGATAAAAATCCCCAGTATATTGTGTGAGCCCGAAAAACAGAGAGTTTGCGATACTTCTGAAACTAATCACCATACCCAGTGTGTAAGCCACAATAGAGTTCATCCCATAAATTTTGAGCCAGTTCAATCCCTTCGATTTCTTTTTATAATCCACCAAGAAATAGAAGAACGCCATTAAAAGAAAAGACCATCCACCAGCATAAAGCGTCATGCTGCTCGACCATATTTTCTTTATTATTGGAGTTTGCAAGCTTAATAATAATCCCGCCGCTATCAATGCTACTCCCCAAATCAATAAAGAGAAACAATTCTTTTTTTTGTCTGTACCGTTTTTCATGATTTTCCCAGCAAACACCCCCAGCATAACCGTTACAGTGAAAGTCATGCTTGAAAGAATCCAGGTATAATGATAATTCTCAGCGAATGCCCAAGAGCCATCATCCAGAAAGTGCACCCCATCTCTGAATCTTCCCAAAACCAATTTGTCGACCTTTTCGGCGAAATTACCATCAGGAGTAAAATCACCAAAGAAAGAAAGCAGAGCCCAATATCCAGCCAGTAAAACCGCTGTAGCTATGTACTGGTTTTTATTAGACAATTTCAATAAGAAAAGTGCCGATACCAGATATCCAACCGCAATAGATTGCAGCGTATTAGAATAAAGTCTGAACTGAGATGGATCCAGTCCCAGTAGATTACCCTGCACCACCATTCCCAGAATAAACAGAATTATGAATCTACGAAAGATCTTTTTATAAATGTGCGATTTATTAGGATCACTCTTATATTTCTCGAAAGAAAACGGCATTGCCGTCCCCACCATAAACAAGAAAAGCGGCATCACCAAATCCCATGGTCTGAATCCAATCCAGTCGCCATGTTCAAATTGTCTCAATAAAAATTCCACCACAGGGTTCTCAGACCATCGGTAAAATAAATCCACAAAAACAGGTTGAAAAAAGACCAACATAAAAAGGTCGAATCCACGTAATATATCAAGAGAAGCAAGTCTTTCAGAAGGTTTCTGTACAGCAAAAATATTAGATTCCATAAACACAATATTTAGTAATTCATTAAAGTGAATTACAAATATAAGAAGTTTTATTTTTATCCAATCCAAACCAGCGTTGAATAAAAATATAGAAGAGCATTTTCTCTCGAAAACGCTCCCCTATTTATATCCTGTCACGCCAATCAGACCTATTTATTTGGTTTTTCCCATAATTTTGATTCCGTGCAGGTGATTTTACTGATTTGATTTCCCACTTGCAACTTGAAATCACCCTTTTCGAGCAGCCATTGACCATTTTCATTTACGTATGCCAAATCC
>Ga0265294_10002138_pt1 | contig 26130 bp, 22 predicted proteins | sample MunlanPumphouse3_FD_192504 | JGI IMG/M metagenome (GOLD analysis project Ga0265294, IMG submission 192504) | Groundwater microbial communities from a municipal landfill in Southern Ontario, Canada - Pumphouse #3 | ecosystem: Environmental > Aquatic > Deep subsurface > Groundwater | place... | reverse complement strand
ATGAAAGTAAAAAAGTCTATCTTGGAAGTGATTTTACAACCTTGATAGACTCTTGTCTTAAAAATAAATGGCTTTATTAAGCCATAAATTTCATTATATATAATACTAATACAAAATCAAATTGGAGGACCCTGCCGGATTTGAACCGGCGGTGGGGGAGTTGCAGTCCCGTGCCTTACCGCTTGGCTAAGGGTCCTTTTAAAAGATAAAGACTAAGTTGCCTTAGTCTTTGTTTGTTTAGTGGTCGGGAAGACAGGATTCGAACCTGCGACCTCCTGGTCCCAAACCAGGCGCTCTACCAAGCTAAGCTACTTCCCGTATAAAATGGCGCGCTCATCAGGAGTCGAACCCGAAACCTTTTGATCCGTAGTCAAACGCTCTATCCAATTGAGCTATGAGCGCATAAGTCGCCATAAGTTGTTGGATTATGCATTTTGCAGATAAAAAGGGTTAATCGCATATCCTAAATTAAAGGCCGATATATATATTATCAAAGTTTTGATTAAAATGCAACTTATTTTTTCTCAAAAAAGCAAAAAAATTAATTATAAATAAAAAAGCATATTAAAGGAAGTTTTTACTAATTTTCGGTATAATAACATCAAAGAGGTGAGTTTAGATGAATTACTATTATCACAAAGATGCTATCCATGTATCTCGTGTCGATTTAAATGTACAGAACATAGATATAAGTCTAGATTTCTATCTTAATAGTTTAGGTTTATCCATACTAAGTGAAAATGAAAATTACGTATCCTTAACAGCTGATAATACAAATGAGATAATACGTTTATATGAAGATAAAAAAATGTGCTGTGAAAAAAACATGAATATTTATCATTTCGCTTTGCTTCTGCCCTCAAGAAAAGACTTAAGTAAGTTTCTACATCATTTGATACTTAAACAAATTCCTATTGATGGTGCTGCTGATCATTTAGTGAGCGAAGCAATATATTTAACAGACCCCGATGGTATAGGCATAGAAATTTGCTGTGATCGAGATGATTCAAATTGGCAAATTAGCGAAAACAAAATTATTATGGATACTTTACCGTTTGACTATAAAGGAGTTTATTATGAAAGTGATGAAAATGACATTTTTGTTAACCTTCCAAAAGAGACAATAATTGGACACTTACACCTTCAAGTAAAAGAAATCAACAATGTTACGAATTTTTATAAAGATATAATAGGCTTTACAGTAACATTCGAAGAACTTAAAAACGCCGTCTTCTTAAGCGACAAATTATATCATCACCATTTAGCACTTAATAATTGGTCTGATGAGCTTTTAGATAACGCAAAATCAAGATTAAAATCTTTTGTTATAAATTATCCTTCATGCGAAAAATATCTTAAGACTTGTGAAAATATAAAGACAAACAACATTTCTTATGAAGAATCAACTGAGGGAGTAATTATTAAAGACCCAGAAAACACAAAAATATATTTAAAAATCTAGCCTTTATTTCTTATAAAAGGCTAGTTTTTTTTATATTAAGTTCATAAATCTAAATAAGACAATAGTCACAAAAATAGTTAAAATTGAAACTATAGTAGTCCAAACAACCAACTGAACCGAAAGCCTCTCATCTCCATTCATTTCTTTCGCCATCACAGCGTTTGTAATAGCTGTAGGAGATGCAAATAATGAAATTAAAGCGGGATATACATTCTCATCATATTTAAAGAAAGTAATATTTTTAGCTAAAACTATCACAAGCCCCAGAGTGATAATTGGTCCTACTATTGACCTAGCTATTGTTCCTACTATAATTTGTTTCTTTAACCCATTAAAATGTCCGAATTTAAAAGTAGCCCCTAATACAATTAACGCTAAAGGTGTTGTTATTTGGCTTAACCATTTAATCGGTGTAAACAAAAATTTAAAATCTACTGCTAAAGAAAAACTCAACTGACCAGTTGCTTCATTAACTGGTATAAAAGTTCTTATCCAAAGAACAAAAAGGCCAGCAGAGACTCCTATAATCAACGGGTTCTTTATAACCTTCAATATAGCTATTTTAAAAGGGTTTTCTTGCTTTTCAGATTGATCTGACAGCGATAAAGCGAAAACTGATAAAGCACTCATTAAAGGTATACTAACTAAAGCTATTAAAGCTACATTACTAACAGCTGAAGTGCCTCCGATAGATTCAGCTAAAGGTATTCCGATAATCGCAAAATTTGCCCTAACAATCGTTTGAACAATGACTCCTTTTTGTTTTGGTTCCTTTATGAATACTTTGGCTACAATAATCCCAAGTATAAGCAAAATAAATATTCCTATTGCCGCATAAAGCATCACTGACCAATTAATATCATGTAAACCAGAAACTGAGTATATATTAAAAAACAAAAGAGCGGGCAATGCTATTTTAAAAACAATTTTATTGCCTGTTTTTAAAAAATCATCGGTAATAAAGTTCACTCTTTTTAATAAATACCCAAAAGATATTAATAATATAATTGGTAAAACTGCATTTAATGCAAAAATAAATGTATCCATAAAACCCTCAAATTTATAAAAATTTCCACATGATAAATTATAACACTATCTATGTTGTTAACAAATTGTTTTAATGTTTTTTCATAAGAATACTCATTAAAAACCGTCTTGGAATAACAATAAGCGTAAACGTTACTAAAGAAGCTAAAGAAAATAGAATTACAATTATTTTCACTTCAATATACAAATGCCAATAGGCAGAAAAGCCATAATACTCTATACCATGTTCTAAATCAAAAAATGTAATCGGTCTAAAAATACTAATAATAATTAATGTAAAAATCATAAAGATTGAAAACAATAATGCTAATAAAGATACTAACTTATATGTATCTATTGCTTTATCCTTTACTTTCTCTTTAGGATAGAAGGCGAACTGACTTTTATCATCTTTTAATAAAGAGTCAACACTAACTTCTAAAGTTTGAGATAACTTAAGCAAATCTTCAATATCAGGGTTAGTAGTTCCTTTTTCCCATTCTACTATTGTTTGCTTGTTGACATTAATTTTTTCGGCTAATTCTTGTTGCGAAAAACCCTTTTGCTTTCTAATTTGATGAATATTTTGTTTTATCATAATATACTACCTCTTTAATTAACAGTATAACAAATATTTTTATAAATTATGTACATTCTTAAATCTTGATTTTGAAAAAACCAGAGAAATTATCTCTGGTTTAGCATTTTATTCTATATTGCACATTTCTCATAATCACATAAATCATTACTGCACTGAATACAACCTTGTTTTTTAATTAAAACAGAATGGCATAAAGGACATAATTCTTTTTCCATCTTTTCTGGTTTATACTCTTGATTTTCAATAACAACATGTGTGATATATTCTTTCTTTTTTTCAGTTTTCTTATTATACCACGATTCTTCCACATGCATTTTTGGTGGGGTTCCTGGATTAAGGTCTTTTGTTTCTGCATTTAGACCAGATAATATCCCGATTTTAGCGCAACGATCTCTAAATACTGTTGCTCCTTTTAGATTCTTATGCCAAGCAGTTGTATATATCTCCATAACATCTTCTACAGTTGCGCTGTTAGGTATATTGAACGTAGAACTGATTGCAGTATCAACATATTTTTGAATTATAGATTGAACATTAGCGCGATCATTAAAGTCTAAATTTTGTGAAGTTATTTTCGTCCATTCAGGGAGGTCTTCAGGATCAATATTCAAGGCTTTAGCCATAGCTAAAGGCGTTTTCTCCCAAACGGTGATTTTCTTTTCTTCATCAAACATAGAAATAATTCTTCTTGTATAAGAGATTTGGAAGAAAGGTTCAACACCACCGCTTACCCCAAGGATATTCGAAATAGATCCTGTTGGAGCAATACTTAATAATCTAGAATTTCTCATACCATATTTCTTGATTAGTTCATCTGTTTCATCATCGATAACTGTTTTATAGAATCTCGAAGAGCTAATTTTATTATAATCATAAGCTGGGAATGTTCCCTTTTCTTTTGCGTTCCAAGCAGTAGCTCTAGCAGCTTGGTTTATCATTCTATTCATCAATTGATCTAAAAAATCAATAAATTCTTGAGACCCGTAAGGAAGTCTCATACTCAAGGCTAAATCAGCAAGACCCATAACGCCCAAGCCTATTTCGCGATATTTTTTAACATGATCTCTTTGTTCTTTCAAAGCATGTCTATTCCCTAGCAAAGTTAGCAAGTCATCAAGGGCATATATCATTTCTTCGACAACATGGTCAAATCTTTCCCAATCGTAAAAAGCTTCTTCTGTAAAAGGGTTTTTAACAAAAGCATTCAAGTTAATGCTACCTAAGTTACAAGAACCATGGGCCATTAATGGCTGTTCTCCACAAGGATTTGTAGCAGTGAATTTTACTTCATCATATTCACTTAAGAAATGATAGTCATTCATTTTATCAATAAACATGATGCCTGGATCACCCATTGTATGAGCAGAATAAGCAATCAACTCTAAAAGAGATTTTGCTTTTACTTTTTTCTCAATAATTTCATAAGGAGTTTCGAAATTCATGACCCAATCTTCATCTTTTTCAACAGCTTTCATGAAAGCGTCTGTTAATGCGATAGATATATTAGCTCCATTAATTTTATTTAAATCTAATTTGGTTGTTACAAAATCGATAATGTCAGGATGATCAACATTAAGAACCAACATTAATGCGCCGCGGCGATTATCTTGTTGGGTGTTTAATGTTGTGTGAGAATACTTCTCAGCAAACACTATAACACCAGGTGTAGTGTTAGAACTATTATTAACCTTTGCTCCTTTTGGTCTAATATTAGATAGGTTCATCCCTTGTCCACCACCATAGCTATAAGTTCTAGCTATTTGGTAATCCACCTTATAAATACTCTCAAGATTATCTTGCGGATCTTCAGTAACATAGCAATTACTTCCTGTGATATTCCCTTCTCTCCCTATAGCATAAAGGTTTCTTCCGCCAAATATAGCCTCTTTATGTCTAAGAATCTTTTCTAAAGCCGGTCTGTTAATAGCTACTCGCTTTAAAAAATCTCTTTTGTTTTCATTGTTTAAAAGGTACTTTTGCAAAATTAAATCTTGTCTTTCGTCATTGTCTCTCCAAGGGTTTTCTCGGTCAAGTCTTTGTTTTTCTCGATACTTAATATAAGCTTTAGCTGTCTCATATTTCTTAGTATCCATCAAATATAACTCAACACAATCTTGAATATTTTCTATTGATATTTCAGAACTTTTTTGCAGTAAATCTTTAGTTATACTTTTTGCTTGGTCTAAACACTCTTCATAAGATATTTTTTCGCCTACACTTAAATAAGCTTTGTGCATCGCGTTAGCAATTTTTGTTATATCAAACTTTTCTTTAACGCCATTTCTTTTAACTACATACCTAGTCATCATATATCTCCTTCATATTCATTTATTCATAAACTGGTGTATTTTATTTAAATAAAATAACTCACCAGAAAAATATTCTGATGAATTACAAATTCTTATATCCATTATATATGATTAATCTAATAATTGAAAGTAAAAACAACAAAAAAATCATAAATAAAAAACGAAGATAAAATCTTCGTTTTTGAATTAGCCCTATTTACTTTTTCAAGAGTTCTATAGCTTCATTCAACCTGTTTTTCACTTTATTTTGTCCTAGTATTCGTAGCACATCGTAGAAGTTTGGGGTGCTAGATTTAGCGCAAGTAGCCAATCTTAAAATCTCCGCAAAATCTCCTATGTGTCCAATATATTCATCAGGGTTTTTCTTGTAATCTTTTGGTCTTTTTGCGAAGCCTTTATTAATTGCCATCTCTCTCATGTCACTAAACCATTCTTCTTGACTTTTGTTGATATCAAAAACTTGTTTATAATCACTTAAAATCTCAATTAATAAATCTTTTGAAAACCTTTCATCATATTCGACATTAAACTTCATGTCACTAAAATAATCATCATACATGAAGTTTATTATCGGTAAAATATCACTATATTTTTCATAATCTTTTCTAGGTTTTTCTTGTTCTCTTTCAATATTAATAATTTCTTTAAAGTAGTTTTCGTCTTTTTTGATTAGATTAAATAAATCTATATTAAACTCTTTTGCATACTGTAAAGCATTATTTGTGAAAGTATCTTTATCCATATTCCCTAAAACTTCTTTACATATTGACTTAACTTTCTCGATATCAAATAACGCCCCATCTAAACTCATTTTAGAAAAATCTAGATTAAAATCAAAAATATTACTTTTAGAATTATTAAGACGCCACTCCTCAAAATTTGAATTTGCTAAAGTCATTAGGTACTCTAAGAACCCTTCAATCGGATAACCTTTTTCAAGGAAAAAATCGACACTAGCTTCATCATCTTTTCGTTTAGATAACTTTCTTTTCTTATCGCCATCCATTTTCATTATTACAGGAAAATGACAAAATACAGGCTTTTTCCAATTTAGTTGTTCAAATATTTCTAGATGAATAGGTGCTGACGGCATCCACTCTTCACCTCTTGTGACATGAGTTGTTCTCATGAAATGATCATCAACTACATGAGCAAAATGATATGTTGGTAAACCATCACTTTTCATAATTACAATATCTTGAATGTTTTTTGGAAATTCGATATCTCCTCTAATCGCATCATTCAAAACTACTTTTTCATCGTTTTTTCCTTGAGACTTAAATCTTATAACAAAATCTTCTTTGTTATTTAATTTTTCAATAACTTCATCATCTGAAAAGTAACGACATTTTGCATATTCATGATAATATCCAGGGAGGACTTTCTTCTCTTCTTGTTCTTTTCTAATATCATTTAATTCTTCATGAGTACAAAAACAAGGATAAGCCATTCCATTCTCTATCATTTCTTTAATAACAGTGTGATAAATCAACTTTCTTTCAGATTGTATATAAGGCCCATAATTTCCTTCGTTTAAAAAACTCTCGTCTGGGTTGATATTAAACTTGATTAATTGTTCGATAACTTTATCACCAGAACCTTTTATTTCTCTTTTTTGATCAGTATCTTCTAACCTTAAGAAAAAAACTCCATTTGTCTGCTTAGCAAAACGCCAGCTTACCAAAGATGTAAATAAAGACCCTGTATGTAAAAATCCTGTAGGTGAAGGTGCAAACCTAGTTACTATAGCATCCTCTGAAAGATCTCTTGGCGGATATTTTATTTCTAAGTCATTAACGGTTTGGTTAATATTAGGAAAGATTATATTTGCTATTTCTTTATACTTATTCATTAGTTGTCTCCTCATATATAATTTCTTTAAATATTATACCACAAAATGTTAATAAAAACATTCAAATCAATCATGAGCACATAAACAATTTTTTCGTTTCATTGACTTAAACCTTTCTCTATGTTAAGATAAACTCATATAAATCAATTTAATAGGTGGGCTATGGATAACTGTAAATTTGAAGAAGAATTCTTAAATATTTTGGAAGAAGAATTAGTTCCAGCAAAAGGATGCACCGAACCAATTTCAATTGCATTTGCAGGAGCAAAAGCTAGGGAGATTCTCGGTGAAATACCCAACGAAATAATCATAGAAGCAAGTGGTAACCTGATTAAAAATATTAGATGTGTGACAGTCCCCAAAACCAATAATCTCGTGGGTATAGAAGCGAGTGCTTTAGCAGGAACAGTTGGTGGAGACTCTTCTTTAGAGTTAGAAGTAATTAACAATTTAAAATCAAAACATCTAAAAATTATCAATGCACTATTAATCAAAAAAATCGTAAAAGTTAAACTTCTTGATACAAAATACAATTTACATTTTATCTTTACCGCAAAAACAGATAATCAAAAAGTAATCATTGAAATAAAAAATCTTCATACAAATATTGTAAGAATAATTAAAAACGACGAAGTTATCTTTGAAAAGCCAGAAATAAAAGAAGAATATTTTGGTGTTGAGAGTGATCGTTCTAACTTAACCGTAGAAAACATACTGCGTTTTACAGAGACAGTAGACACAAAAAAAGTCAAACCTTTACTAGATAAGCAAATCAAAGCCAACATGGCAATAGCAAAAAAAGGATTACAGGAAGATTTCGGAGTATCTATAGGTCAAACTATACTTAGACATGATAACTCAATTTTTTCGAAAATTAAAGCATACACTGCCGCTGCTTCAGAAGCAAGAATGAGCGGTTGTTCATTGCCTGTAATAACTAATTCTGGCAGTGGCAATCAAGGAATAACAACATCTGTTCCTGTAATACTATTCAGCGAATACTTAAAGGTTTCAAAAGAAAAGCTCTATAGAGCTCTAGTTCTTTCAAACTTATTAACCATTTATCAGAAGAGTTTTATCGGACGTTTATCAGCCTTTTGCGGAGCGATAAGTGCAGCTGTGTCATCAGGGGCTACATTCACATATTTAAGTGGCGGTGACATCAAACAAATTAAAATGAGTATTACAAATGCATTAGCAAACGTTTCCGGCGTGGTATGTGATGGCGCAAAACCATCCTGTGCATCGAAAATATCAACAGGGTTAGATGCGGCTATATTAGGTCATTTCCTAGCTATGGAAAACCATCAATATAATCCACTCTCAGGGATTTTAAAAAACAGTGCGGATGAAACAATACTGGCTGTGGGAAAAATCGCTAGTGAAGGAATGAAAGATACAGATAAAGTTATTCTAGACTTAATGCTTGATGAAAAAAATTAAATATTGTAATCAAAAGTCAAATCATTTAGATTTGACTTTTTTAATATTTGATATTCTTTGGTATAGCGGAGGGTGTGAATAGTAAAACTTAACATATATCGGGTGAGGCGTTAAATTCGAAAAATTCTCTCTACTTAATACTTTCAACGCATTGATCAAATGCTCTTTAGAATAGTTTTTAGCTGCGTAACTATCTGCTTGATATTCAAATTTTCTACTAATATAATTAAACAAAGGATTTAGCATAAACATTAGTGGAGATAATAATAGTAGATATAGAATAGCATTAAAGCCATAATTTAATTTATCAAATCCAAAGTATATACTAAAATTATCTTGATTTAAAAAAAGCATTAAACCTAAAACATAAATAGAAATCATTATTATCGATTGCAAAAGATTAAAAATTATATGTTTGTGCTTATTATGTCCGATTTCGTGAGCTAATACAGCTACTATTTCTTCTTCATTCATTTTATTCATCAGTGTATCATATAATACTATTCTTTTAGCTTTTCCAAAGCCCGAAAAATATGCGTTTAGCTTAGTAGTACGCTTTGATGCATCGATAACACTTATCTTGCTAATTTCATATCCAACGCTTTTCGCAAATTCAATAATTTTTGTTTTTAAACTTGATTCTTCTAATGGTTTGAGTTTATTAAATATCGGCACTATAATCTTAGTGTAGCTTATATTAACTACTATCATTACAACTGTGACGCTTGTCCACGCGATAATAAAAAACAAATCACCAGCTTCTTGATATAAGCTAATTAAAGCATATATAGCCCCTCCACCCAAAATGATTGTTAAAATTAATGATTTAATCTTATCAATCACAAAGAGTTTTTTTGACATTTTATTAAAACCATACTTTTCTTCAATTTTAAAAATAGAAATATATGAAAAGATTAGATCTATAACATAAGATATAAGAAAATATGACCCTATTACTATCAAAGCTTGAAAAGATGGTTTGATTGTAATACTATCCGCAAAACCTCCTATAAAAACAAAATAATTACTTAATAATAGAATAATGATTGTTAAAAATCCTATTAAACTTTTTATCAACGAAAGTCTATAATTATCCATATAGTAGTTTTTCCAAGCAATATATTTTTCTCTATCATAGATATCAGAAACTTCATTAGGTAATGATTTATCTCTATATCTAACATTTAGAATTGAAAGAAAAAGATTTAATCCAATCTCAACAATTAGTAATGTATAAACTATAGTTAGAACTAGCTCTCTCATAAAAACACATCCTTTAAATTAACAAAATTTTAGAATTAGCATAATGATTAAAATTATAGTAATGAAAAAAGTATAAATCAATGCATCACTTCTTATAATACTTTTTTCATATCTTTCGTTAATCACATTAGCTGTAATTACTATTCTATCAATAAAACTGGTTTTTTGTATATCAGTTTCTTGAAGTTTTTTTATATTTTCTTGATTAATAGGGCATTTCTTACCATAAATTAATAAGCAAACACTCTTCATTATCAGTGATAGCGGAATAAACAAAATGTATTCAACACTAAGCCGCTTTGGTAGTTTAATTCTAAATAATCTAAATTTTTCTACTATTAAGCAAACTATTATTCCCACTAAAATGATACCTGTACTAAACAATACATCTTTAAAACCAAAGAAACTTATATGTGACAAATGCTCTAAAATAAAATGAGGATTATAAGTTGTAAGAAATAATTGAGGTTCAATCAAGTTTTTCATTATGAAGTTTGGATTAGTACCTATAAAAATAATTATAATACTGATAGAGCCTAAAGCTAAATCCAAAGAAGATATATCAAAAACTAAATCTTTATATTCTTTATCATTTTTTTTCAAAAATACATGATAAAACATTTTAACCAAATAGGTTACTGTAGCCACACTTATAACCACATAAAAAACCTCAGAAATTATAAAACAGATTTAATTTTCACAAGTTCAGTTATTACATAATAATCTAAAAAAAGTAATACTTCATCATATCAACTAAGATTTACACGATTTTTATCATTTTTTGTCATTAATAAACAAAAACAACCAATAAAATTGGTTGTTAAATTGTTTTATTAATTAGATAGATAGTAAATTAAGCTCTTGTCTAAGAATTTCCGTTATTTCGTTTCTCTTTAATTTTTTATCGAAATCACTTAAATAATATGTTTTTCCAGTTAAAATTTGCTGTTTAGCTTTATGATAATACAAAGGAATCAGCGGAATGTGCTTCTTAAACTTTTTATAGTACTCTTGCGCTAGAAAAACAAAACCTGAATGAAATTTTTCTATCTCATTTTGATACCCCAACGAACTGTCTTCAGGAAAAATCAACAAAGAATTATTTTTTGATAAATGTAACAAACTATCAGATATAGTTTTCCTTAATCTTGTATCAGGATATGTAGGTATTAACTTTACTCCATTATAAATTGTTTTCGAAATAATTCCAAATAAAGATGCTAATACAAATGATCTAAGTTTTGAATACCCAATTTTTTGACGATAAAACACAAAATATAGATATTTCCACCTAGTTATGTAATGACCTGTCATCGGATAAGCTCCCCAAGGCACTAAGTATTTAGGAAAATATACACTTAATGTCAAAGGACCAGCAGCTCCACTGTGATTAGCAAAATATATAGCTTTATCCGGAAGATTACTATTTTGTAAAATCAAATCTGGTTTTTTTCTAAATGTTTTGATAAGTTTTTTTAAAAATCTAATGAACCAATTATGCTTTTTAATTGTATTTATCTCTTTCATTAAAAACTTTCACCTCGCTAGTTTAAAATAAAAATATCAAAATTAGATATTTTCTGTTTATTAATATTATATAATATTATTGAAGATGAAACATCTGTTTTGATGAAATAATTAATTTAAGTAAAAAAAAACACTGTAAGGAGTCTAAAACTATGAAAAAAATTATCATTACTATTATTTTATCTTTTAGTATTTTCCTAATTGGTTGTGAAAGTTCTAGTACAACTACGACTGATTCATTATTATCATCAACAGTTACAACTAAACAAGATTTAAATAATTTCTTAATCTCAAAAAATATAAGTTATCCTGACTATGACAATAATGATTTCTTTTATTATTCTAGTGTCTATATATACTTAAATTATCCACTAGAAGATTTTGATAGTCTGGAAGAGAAAAAAACTTTTTTCGAGTCTGAAAATCAACGAGTTCTTAATGAATCAAATATTATCTTAAACACTTCTCATGACAGCTTATATGTATCTTCTTATTCAAAACTTGTTATTCTTACATATAAAAACAAAGAAAAATTCCTATTAGATTTTGAGGTGTTTACAAATGCATTAAAGGATGGCTTTGTGACAACTATCAACTTCAATTTAAATACTATCGGAGAGTTTTTCTCATTACATTCGAATTCAACAATAGATGATTTATTGGATGTTACCGAAAAGTATGTAGGAACAGAAATACTATATGAAAAAATTGATCATACATTACTAATTGCCAGCCATGAAGAAAAATACTTTAAAGACTTATCAACTTACATAATCGAAAATTACAATGACTATTTGCTACTTTATCCTGGTAACCTCGTCGGTTTAAATGAGGAATTCTTCACTGACAATATTCTAATATACTGTGGTTTTGGACATTCAGGTTCATTATCTTTAGATGGAAGAACAAATCTACTGAGGGTTGATGAAAACAAAATAGCTGTCGAAATACACGGAACAGCTATTTCTAATACGATGACAGAGGATTTCAATATAACAACATATCTTATACAGGCTGATAGATCTATATATCACCCTCAATTAGGAGTTGAAATAAACATAAATATTAACTTCTTAAATGGATTTAATACTGATAGACCATTTTATAATTCAATAGACGAAAAAAATTGAGGGAAACAATCCCTCATTTTTTTATAAAGACATAATTATTAACGGTTGATAAATTTTTATCATAAACATAGTTATCACAAGAAAATTCCCTAATAGCTTTAACATCTATAATTTGGTTTTCTATTATGTGATTAAGCATTAACCCTCTCATCTTTTTTGTATTATAAGAGGGTGTTTTTTTATTGGCAGAATCATAAAAATCTATCGAAACAAAAGACTTCCTCTTATTTTTCAACATTTTTGAAAACTCATTAGAAGCTAAATTAATTATTAGATCATCATCTTTAAAGTAACCACTTACTTCTTCTTGCCAATATTCATACAAATTTATGTCAGGTATTTTTACAGTCATATCTAGTCGATAAGGAATAACTAAGGTACTTGGTTGAAGAAAACCATACATAGCCGAGAGAATGATTAGATGACTATCCATGTACTTTCTCTGTTCAACTGTATATTTACTTATATTTAACTGTGAAAAAACAACTCCATTATAATAATCAATTGCTTTAATAAACAAATTATTTGAAAATCCCTCATGATATAAATCATAGGTTTCATTAAGCAGCTTGCTTTTTATGTTAAAAGCGATAGATAAGTCAAGTTTTGACATATTTTTGATTTTGTTGAACAAAACATAACTCTTATCATTGATATGATGATCACTGATTATTTCTGCTTTTTCTAAACTATAAGTTTTGCTTGGTGATATAATAATTTTCATCATTATCTCCTTATAAAATTATATTATGGTTGTTATATAAACTGCTACGTAAATAATTAGTTCATTATAAATTGTTAATAAATATATTAATGTAAATCCAAAAAAGAAGCCAGTAATTAATCTTTTAAAATTGTTGCTAGGCTTTTTATATTTTAGTTGAATAAAACCATCTAATATTATAGGCAGACTAGATATTAGAAACAAATACCAAGGTATATGTTCAAAAACCAAACAAATTATTGGTAATGTGAATATCCCTAATAAGATACCTGTACATCTAGCACAAATTGGTAGTGGGTTACTAAATAAAAAAATTGTTCTATTTATCTTTTGATGACAATAAAATAATAAAGCAAGATATGGTTTATCTAATAAAAACCCGATTGTACTAATTATAATAATTAAGAAAGACATAGAAAAAGAAACAACTAGAATAGGGCTTTGTTTGTAAAAAAATACAATTGCAGTCAAAGGAAACAGATATACTAACATATATAATAAAATAGCTTCAACTTTTCTGATTCTTGTACTCTTTACACAAGCACATTTGCTATTTATTATGTTTCTACCACAATATTCGCAAAACAATAAATATACACCTCTTTTTTAAGTAGTAAAAGAACTCTCTTTCTGAGAGTTCTTATAGTATTAAATGTAGTAATCTCCAGCGCTACCTTCAAGAAGCTCAATTATTATAAAAACATAGAAAATAGCTATTATAGTTGAAACTATAACACCTATCAAAGCTCCTTTTCCAACAGCTTTAGAATTATTAGGTTGTTCATCTTTCCATACTAAATAAAGGATTAGACCAACCAAAGGGATACAAAAACCTAATAATCCCCACCCAAAACCTCCGGTATCACTTGAATTAGAAGTTGTGGTTTGCAACGGTTTTTGCGGAACTCCACAATGCGGACAAATAACAGCTTCGTCATGTATTTCAGCTCCACAGTTTTTACAATACGCCATAAAATTCCTCCTAGTTGTAAACTACTTTAAGTTTATATTTTTTCTCTTTAACTGTCAACATCATTTCTTTAATTTGTAAAATCATCTAATATATAATAATTATAAAAAAACTTATTAAGCAGTTTTATCCAATATTTCAGTTAAAAATATCGATACAATCTTTTCATCAAACTGTGAACCAGAATGTCTTTTCAATTCTTCTATGGCTTTTTCTTGAGAAAGGGCTTTTCTATATGGCCTATTAGCCGTCATTGCTTCATAAGCATCAGCTACGCATATGATTCTTGAGAATAATGGTATCTCATCACCTTTTAATCCATTAGGATAGCCTTTACCATCAATTCTTTCGTGATGAGTCAAAGCATACTCAGAAAGTCGAGAATATTTATCCGCTGAGCGAAGTATGTGATATCCGTTTATTGTGTGAGCTTTCATAATTTTCCATTCATCCTCATTTAGTTTTCCCGGTTTATCTAAGATGTTGTCAGGTATAGTAATTTTACCGATATCATGCATAAGTCCAGCTAACTCTAATTCTTTAAGTTCATCATTACTTAAACTTAATTTTTCACCAATTAGCCGACAATAATTACTTACTCGATCTGAATGATTTCTTTCTTCGACATATTTTTCTCTTAAGGTTTCAAAAATAGACATAATTGTCTCATTTCTTGTGCTTTGTCCATGTAAAACTTTATTTGCATACATATTATCTTCAGCTTTGTTCAATATATCTGCGATATCTTCATTTGATTCTTTTTTTGTTTCGTATCCAATTGATAAAGAAAACTTAATTTCTCCAAATAACAATATATTTGTTTTATCTTCAATCATATTTTCAATCTTCTTACATTCTTCTTCAGGCGTATTAGGCATGATTATAACAAATTCATCACCACCTATTCTAGCAACAAAATCATTATCTCTTTTAATTTCTTGTAATATTTTAGAAGTTTTCTTAAGTACACTGTTTCCGCTCTCGTGTCCATAAGCATCATTAATAAGCTTTAAACCGTCCAAATCAATCATAACTAATGTTAATGGCAAGAATTTCGGATCATCACAGTATTTTAATTTTTCTTCGAAATATCTTCTATTTGGTATAGAAGTTAAATAATCATGATTACTAGCGTAAAGTATTTCAGTTTCTCTCTTCTTTTGATTAGTTACATCGCGAACCATCGATATAATCATATCAGAACCTGGTATTGGAGTTCCGCTAGCAGAAATGTATTTAGATATTACTCCATTTTTTGTTAAAGGAATGTTTTCCCATTTCATTTTTTCTATGTCATTACTAGCTAGCCCAGATAGAACCTTTTCTTTTATTTCATCTCTAAAAGCTTTGTCTTCATATACTTCATCCCAAAAACTATTAGAAACTTGTAACTTTTCTTTCGTTGTTCCATAAATAGCTGGAAACAAATCATTCATATACTCAAATTCTACAGTTGGAGTAATTGAGTTAACTGCTATTCCAATAGGCAAATTATCCATTACTAGTTTTAGTCTATCGCGAGATTCTTTATAGTTTAATTCCGCAGAAATCAAGTCATTGATTACTTCTGTATAAATTATTATACCACCAATATTCCCGTTAATTTCTACCCATGGTCTACATAACCATCGTGTATAGTCTACTGTACCGTCAAGTCTTTCAAATATATCTCTATCCCCACTTAAGACTTCACCCTTTAAAGCTCTCTTGTGAACTTTTCTCCATTTCTCAGGCAAATCCGGAAAAACATCGTAATGGTGCTTTCCTACTATATTTTTTTCATTGATTCTATAAATTTCAGTAAATTTGTCACTGACATAAACAAAGTTTAATTTTGCATCTAAAATAGCTACTCCTTGGTTACTGTTTTTTACAATATATTCTAGAAGATATTGTAAATAATCTGTCTTTAATTTTGTATTGTGTTTCTCTGTAACATCTTCAATAAAACCTTCAATAATATCTAAATTATCTTCATTTTTTTGATTAATAAATCTCGCTGTTTCTTGTACCCACTTCACTTCATGAGATTTTGTTTCAATTTGATAAGTTAATTTAACTACTTTGTTTTCAGCTAAACAAAGTTTGAACTCATCAGCAACATATTGTCTATATTGAGGTTTTATGAGTTTCAAATATGTTATAGTTGAATTAATGAAATCACTAGGTGTAAATCCAGATAAACTAATAATTTGGTCTGATAAATAGAGCATTGTCCAATCTCCATCATTCAAGCACCTGTATACTACCCCAGGTAGATTTTGAATTAGAGTTTCTCTAAATCTTTTTTCCTCATTTTCATAAACTCTTTGTCTTTTTTGTTTTATAAAAAAATAGACAGCTAAACCAAATAAAATCAGTAATACAATAATTATTGAAAAAGTCAAAATTTGATTTCTTAACTCTGCAGCTGCAAAAGCTGACTGGTCAATAATAATTGAATACAAAAATACTGAATCATCAATTATAACTGGATATGAGTAAACATGAACTGTTTTAATTTCTCCGCTAGCGATCTTATGTTTAAAAACGAAAAAATTTCTTTCTTCACTCGTCGCCAAGTCGACTTCAATTTGAGTTTCTTCATCTGTAAGCATATTGATATCATTTATTGACATTCCAATTAGTTGTTCTCTCGGAAAACCATAGAAGTCAATTGCAGCCTGATTTGCTTCATAGATTGTATTATCATTTGTATTAATTATCAACATTATAGTGTTATGGTTTTCAAACAAATCTTGATAATTAATTTCTGCTTTAATTCTAAACTGTCCAAGTAAAGCTGTAAGTGTAAAAAGAACGAAAATAATCATTGCTTTCTTCATAAAGTCAGCCCCTTAATATACAATTATCATTACTATTTTATAATAATAGTGGTAAAAATTAAAGCAGACATCAACAATTTCAAAATTTTTAGTCGCATTATTGTTAATACTCTATATAAATGATATAATCAATAATGATTTTTCTTTAGAAAGGAACAATTAATATGAATAACACAAACATGGAAAAACTTGCAAAAAACATCAATATTTATCACTTTACAATTAGAACAATAGGCTCAATAATCTTTTATGTTTCTCTAATCTTAGCTATAGTTCTACCTACTACTTTTTTTGGTGAATCTATTATTAAACTACTTGTAATAATATTATTATCAATAATAACTTTATTACTTGGTATATATAATTTTATTCTCCCTTTTTTTATTTTTAAACTTTACGGATATCGTATAGATGAATTTAGTGTTGTGATAAAAAGAGGAGTTATTTTTAGGAAAAATATTATAGTACCTATCAAAAGAATTCAACATATAGAAAAATTCCAAGGCCCTATTCAAATGCTTTATAAATTGTCGACTATAATAATATATACAGCTGGATCAAACGCAATGATTATTGGAGTTCCACAAGAAAATGCTGATCAAATAATTAGCGAAATAAAATCTGGGCTTCAAAATTATCTTGATTCTGATGAGGTCATAGAAGATGAAGCCTAAGTATCATATCGTAAAAAGAAAGTACGTCATAGATATATTTAAATCTTTGTTATCTTCCTTTTTTATAGCTCTTTTTAGTATTTCTGTTTTATACGATAAAGGAGAAGAAGAAATCCTTGAGCTTACTTCACAACAATCAACTGTCATAACAGTTATATTTTTTTCTTGCATTATAGTACAGTTAGTAGTCTACTGGCTTATTTTAAGAAGATATAGATTTATTGACTTAGAAAAATCATTTTTAATAGAAAAAGGATTATTTTTTAAGAAGAAACTAGAGATTCCATATAAAAATATTCATACAGTTTCTTTAAAAAGAAAGTTTACAGATTTAATACTTGGATTATCAGTAGTGCAATTTGATACTGGTACAACAAGTACTTTAATACCCGAAGCCCATATTGCTTTAGATAAAGAGTACGCTTTAGTTTTGAAAGACTTTATTGAAAAAAGAAAAAACAATGTACCAGCAACACTTCAAGACCCTAAAGAGTTTAATAAAGTTGAGCTAGAAACAAGTGACTACTTGTACCAACCTAAATGGCAAAAATTAATGCTAATGGGTTTATACAAACCTGCTTTTTTATATTTTTTCTTGTTTTTTACACTAACAATTCTTCTTTCATCTTCTATTACTTTATATCTTGTTGAAGAAAATGAAGTATTATTTACCACACTAGTATTCATTTACATTTATCTCGGAGTTATAATAATCGGAGCTTTATCCTTCATGGTTTTTAACTTAGTTAGATATTTTAATTATCGCTTAAAAATAGAAGGTGATGAAATCACTTATCAATATGGCTTATTAAGTAAAAATGAGTTCAAATTTTCTAAAAGACGTGTTAATGCAGTTCATATATCTCAATCGCTTTTCTATACTCTTTTTCATTACTATGATTTAAGTATTTCTGCAATAGGAATTGGTGATCAAATAGGAAATGATCAAAACAAAGTTGAGAGTAAGTCGCTTATTCCTATCGCAAAAAAAGATATTATAATTGAAATGTTAAATTATCTTGGGTATAAAGAAATGGATGAAGTGAAAAAATATAGGCCAGATAAATATAGAATTCTAAACTTCATTATTATACCTTTAACTTTAATTACTTCGATATTAGTTATTCCATACGTTTTTATTAAAATTGATATTAATAGACTTATATTACCATTTATTTTCAATGTGATTAGTTATGCGTTTTGTTATCTCGGATTACATCTATATTTAAAAAATCATTGTTTTTCTGTTGAAAATGATATTTTCAAATTTAAAAAAGGCGCTTTTAATGTAAAAGAAACATACATAAAAAGAGTAAAGATTCAGATGATTTCGCAAAATCAAAATCCTATTTTGTTATTAGAGAATCTTGGTAATATTTCAATACATTATAAAGACTTAATGGGTGTTATTCGGATGAATTGTTTTAGTAATGAAGACTTTTGTTTTCTTATCAATAAACTTGGAGTTTAAATTTTATAACTAAAATACACGTAATTTTTTTAAGACATTCTAATAAGAGTGTCTTTTTTAAGTTGATAACTACTAATAAAAAAAGAACTAGCTGTACTGCTAATTCAAGTTAATGGATTCCAATCTTTAAATTCAAACTTGAGAGGAAAGTGATTTTTAATTTTTAGATGCTAATTATTGGAATATAAATTCAAATATGAATCTCTCTATTCTCGCTGTAACCTTGATTATGATATATGTCAGAATAGAATTGTAGAAATATGGCGGAACAAAATGTAGGTAGAGAAAAAAGGTTTAAAAGCTTTTCTGGAAAAAGAAGTTATCTACAAAAAGATACTTTAGTTCGTATTTTTTAAATTTTTAATTCGATAATATAAGAAGTCTATTTTTTTGATAGGTTATACTCTCAATTTGACCCTTAATTTGACCCTTAATACGGTGGATTTTTCAAGAATAAGGTCAAAAAATAGTAAAAAAGAGCATAAAAAAACTTAGCAAGTTTCGCTAAGTCTAGACGTTAAGCTGGTGACCCGTAGGGGTTCACGTTTTTTTCAGTGTCTAGCGGTCTAAACTGATATGTATATTTTTATTTCACGTGTAGTTTTGTTGATCACTTCAAATTTTATTAATAAAAAGAACCGACTGTAATCGGTTCTATGTTCTACTTATAAATATGCTTTGATCTTCTAAATTGTTCAATTCAAAAGCTTCAGACATTTCTTTAATCGTATTCGTCTGTTCTATTGTGATTTTGATATTAGGATTCTTTAAAACTTGTTCATCAAGATGTTTTATTACAAAATCATAATCTTTATTTTTCATTTGATCCCTCCGTTTAAAGCAATAATATTATACTATAAATTTTCAATTTATACAATCTTTTTGTTTGTTTGTGCTTCAATTTGTCTTCTTAAATCAATTAAATTAGATTCAGTACTGCAAACTTCACATTTAAAAACATTATTCTTAGGAAAAGGTTTATTACCCGGTTTTAAGTCCGCTTTGTTACCAAGGTTAGCTTGTATTTTATGATGTGTAGCGCATTTAGGACATATAAAGTCAATTTCCGCTATTGGTATTCCGTTTTGTTGAGGTTTGGGTATTGCACCGGTAGCAATCAATCTATAGATTTGAGAATTAATTGTTTCAATAATTTTATAGACATTAGCATCAAAACTAATTCTCATTAAGGCATAATATTTGTTAATAGGTTCAACTAATTGGGTAATTGAATCATAATTATTTATTTGAAGTTTCATCTCCTGCAAATCTTCAATTCTAATAGATTTCCCATGGGTGAGCCAGGTTGCATTTTCGCGTAGTTTGGATGCAATGTAATTTGCTCTCTTCTTTTTCTCTTTATCAGTTACTTCTGTTCCATCATCATGAGTTGTCCAAGAAGAAAATTTATATTTCTCTAACCACTTTGCAACAAGTTTTTTTGAAAATTCCTGTGCGTTTGTACATCTCTTTAATTCTCCTAATGATAAATTTTGTAATATAGGTATATAGATAGGATTAAGTCTTCCTGTTTCCTTAATTTCATTACTAATGCTTTTGAATTGATCTAGGAGTTCATCTGCTGAAAATTGTTTCCCATTCACTTGAATTTGAGCGTCGATCGGTCCAAGTGCTGATGTAATCCCCATATAAATCTCGTCAGCTGACATGGCAAATATTGTACCAGCACTTTTTGCATACCCTGGTATGATTACAATTAATTTTTTATATTTTTTTCGAATTAGACTTACTAAATCTTCAACCACCTCGCCAAAACCGCCTGGAGTTTCTAAAATCACAACCAAAGTTTCAGATGTAATGCTCGATAGCTGATCTTCAAATGCTAGTATATCTGTATAATCTATGCTTACAGGTGCCCTTTTCATCAAATCTGCAGCATAAACAAGAATATCGGAATTACTAAAAAAATCCGAGATTTTTTTAAGTTGTATCTTTCTCTCTTTTTCTAACTGATTGAAATTCATTCCACTACTTAAGTAATCTGAGTAGTATCCCATTTTAATCCCCCTATTTGAAATATTTATGATTATTATATCATATTTTTAAAATTGATGAAATAATTTATGATGTTTTTACTACCTAATAGTGGACACGATAAGTGAGATTTTCTCTCGCTTATGATATTCTTGTAACGGTTACAAGATTTTCATTAATATTGCTAACCAATGTATACATGCCGTAATTGCCAAAGTATTTCCACTCTACTATATTACTTTCTTGACCATCAAGGTCTGTATTCATCGAAAATCTATGATTTTTAACTATCATGAATATCTCATGTAACTGAACTGGTGATGGAGTTAGATTTTCAGCGTACTTAATTTTAATACTTAATTCTGTGTTTTTTACCTTGAACTCTCTACTTTTTCTATTAAATATTGCTTCTAGTAATCCACCTTCCAAAATTCCGCCTATTGTTCTGTTGCACATAAAAATAGGGTTAATACTGTCTATGTATCTATCTTCATGAGTAAAAGAGTCATCAATGACGTGTGCATATAATCTTGTCGTATCAAGGGGTCTAAAGCTATCTATTGATATGATAGAACTCTCAATAGAACCAAAAATCAGGCGATCAAATGATTTTTGATTTATCCAGTGATCGCGTATTCTTTTACAAATATCTCCGGAACCACCAATATATGCCTGACAATATTCATCAAGTACCATTAGATAAAATCCTCGTTGATTTCGATAATCATTCAAGTCTTCGACTGGTTTGAATTGTGGATTTTTTGCTAAAAATCGATCTATTTCTTTATTAAATTCACTTGTGTTGAGTGACTTAAAAAACTCCATATTGTAATCGAAATTAATTAAGCTGTCTATCGCATGACTCCGGCAATAGTCTTCGTCGTAAATTTCACCAGTAATGAAGGTACTTTTATTGCTGATTCTAACATAGTTTTCTCTTGTAAGTTTATATCCAATTGTTGAATTCCCAATTCTCAAACCGAAATGCACTAACAAATTTATCACCTCTTTATATCAAAATATCCCACTAAACTCTATACACAGCTTATAATAATATAATTCATTTTTTGTATTTTGCCTTTATTCTTTTAACATGATCCTTCTTTTCTTTTTTGTCTATGATATTGTAATAATTTAAATCATCAACAAGATTCATCATCTTTTCAATCTCAATTTCTATATCTATTGACTTTTCTTGATTGATGATTATGTTTCTTAGTTGGTTGCTATTGATGACAAATACTTGATGACTATGAGTAACATCTCTTAAGTATGCTTTAGATCCGAATACAACAATATTATGTATAGGTATTTCTTTATGAATTTCCATTAATTTTAAAATTTTATTGATATGAGTTTGATTTTGTTTGATTGGATTATAAAATGAGTGTTTAGATATATGGGTCTTTGTATATACCTTCCCACTTTTTGATTTCTTGCGGTTAACATGTTTAACAGTCATTGTCCAATTTTCTTGTTTTTCAGAACCAAAAATATGTCCATTGTAGTTTTTAGCTTCAATGACATACAGTCCTTTAGATGTGATTAATAGATTATCAATTTGTGCTGTTGATAAATCATCTTGAAACATTAAATCCCTAAATTCTAAACCACCTAATTGTTTGGCTAAGTTTTTTGTTGTTCTGTGGATTCTATTCTCTAAAGTTATTCCTTTACCTGTAGGCGTATTAAGGTAATATAAATATCCAACTATAATGATAAATAATATCAATACTACATATTCCATTTTGTGTCCCCCAGTTTCATAAATTAAATCAATCGTTATAATTGTTTCTATTATACATTTAAAATAGAAATTAGTAAACTAAGTAAAAAATTCTCGGTAAAAATCCGTTTAGATCATCAGTAAACCATTATTATTGTTTGTACTTTTAAAAATCGATTAAAACTTATGTCGACATAAGTCACATTTTTTGATGTTTTTCTGAAATCAAACATTAACTTCTATTATCTGAACTAAATTTTGCTTATATTGTTATAAGTTTTTAAAAATTTTTCTCTTGTACCAAAATTATTTAACCCTTGGAAGGACTCATCACTCACCATTCATATTTTGCGTGAATAATATATAAAAGGTCGATAAAAAAGACCCCATTTCAACTAAGAAATGAGGTTTCATAATAATATTGGTGACCCATACGGGATTCGAACCCGTGAATGCATGCGTGAAAGGAAAGTGACTCTAACTTTTCAGAGGACTAATTATAGAGATATAAAGCCAAATACGAATTACTTTACCCTTGTTATCCCCTTGGCAATGATTCTAATTGTTTCTATATGTTTTTGATTGGGTACGCCATAACATTTGAGTTTAAATAAACCTTTTTATCTACTAAAGATAATATGATTTCATTATCCACCTTATAACCAATAGCTTTATGAAGAAGATAAAAATTCTTCGTCATGCTTAGATTTGGTGATGCGGTCTTTTTTATTTCGATTGGATACAAGTTATCATTGTATTTGATTATTAAATCTATTTCCTTCATATCTTTATCTCGATAAAAGTATATAGGCATATCTAGATACCCATTATTTTTAAATGATTTAATTATTTCAGAAACAACAAAGGTTTCAAGAATTTGACCACTTATAGCACCGTTTTTCAATGTATCTTTTGTTAACCATTTGAGTAAGTAAGATATTAATCCAGTATCTAAGAAATATAACATTGGCGTTTCAACTATACGTTTTAAAGCATTATTTGAAAAAGGTTTTATGAGCATGACTATACCCGATGCTTCAAGAACTTTAATCCAACTTTGAATAGTTTTGATATTAACCCCGATATCTTTTGATATACTTGAATAGTTGATTAGTTGTCCAGTTCTAGCAGCTAAACTAATTAGGAACTTTGAAAATAAATCTAAATTCCTCACTTCTAATAAACTTCTGACATCTCTTTCTATATATGTTCTTACATAAGAAGCGTAGTAAAGTTGCCAATCAATATTTTCTTTTTTATACAATTCAGGCATACTTCCACGATGAATGATTTCCCATATATCATTTAGGTTATCACCAGAGCGATTAATTCCTAAATATTCATTGTTAGGAATAAATGGATTCTTATAATTATCTTTTAATATTTCTCTTAATGAGAGACCAGAAAACTCTAAAATCCCAATTCTTCCCGCTAATGTCTCAGTTACACTATCCATTAGATGAAATGTTTGTGATCCGGTCAAAATAATCCTGCCATATTCTTCGCTTTCATCAACTATCCTTTTAATCTCTATAAACAACGACGGAGCTAATTGTACTTCATCTATGATTAATGGTAGTGTATGATTCATAAAAAATAATTTAGGATCGGTTTTAGCAATTTCTAATTCATTAATATCATCCAGAGTAACATAATCATATATTCCTTTAAATAGTTGTTTTAATGTAGTCGTTTTGCCCACTTGTCTAGGACCAGTAATTAAAACAACCTTAAACATTTCTAAGGATTTTATAATTTTATCTTCTATATGTCTTGTTATGTACATAATTTCACCTCTTATTTCGGCTAATTTGTATTTCAATTACATTTTAGCCGATATAACTTTGTTTGTCAAGTCTTAAAATCTATTATTGAGATACTGATTTTAGCGTTACTTGATTTTTTTGTGGGTTACATGCTAAAATAATGTTAAGAGATTAAATCATTTAATATAAGTAAAATGTTTTAGGAGGCAAAATATGAAAAAGTGTGTTAAATTTTGCTTAATTTTTCTATCTAGTATATTTATAGCGTGTCTTCTCGGTTGTAACAACTCATTTAATACTACTGATATAGATTATTTGTCTTCAACACTAATGCCTACTACAAGTGAAGCTTCAACAACTAATGAAAACACAACAAACGATTCCTTGAATCTATTTTACATTGAGTTTATTGTCGATAATGAAGATGGTACTTCTACTAGGTACCGTATTGCTAACATTGAGTTATATCTGACGTTCGAGGAAATGAAAAATTCAACACCTGGTGAATTTAAATATCTTAAACTGATATCCGTAGAAGAATATTCCGAATTAGCAAATATGTACCACTTTAAAGATGAAACAATGGGTAATAATATATCAATAGTCTTTTACAAAAATTCTTACGATTTCGTCATTAACAACAAATATATGATTCATGTCTTTCCCGATAACGTTAATGATTTTTATTGGATTTCTGATTCAGATAGAGGTATTTTTAGGTTAGAAAATAACGTGATTATTTGTCATTCTAAATTTTCAGACCTATATAATTTGAAAGTTCAAAATGAAGACGAATTTCTCGATATTTTTTTGAGAGAATAATTTATATTTAAATTAAGATTATTTTAAGACAATATTGTTTAAATATTGTCTTTTTTTATAAAAAAATCAGCGATTATTCGCTGATTTTTGATTTTTAGCTGGTGACCCGTACGGGATTCGAACCCGTGAATGCATGCGTGAAAGGCATGTGAGTTAACCGTTTCTCCAACGGGCCAAAATTAATGGCGCCCCAACTAGGACTTGAACCTAGGACCCCATGATTAACAGTCATGTGCTCTAACCAACTGAGCTATTGAGGCAAGGTTTAGAAAGATCAGCCTGGCAATGACCTAGTCTCGCACGTAAGTACTACATTCGGCGCTGAAGTGCTTAACTTCTGTGTTCGGTAAGGGAACAGGTGTGTCCACTTCGCCATCATCACCAGACCAAAGATCTTTCAAAACTGAATAAATTGTATATATTGCAAAGTTAAGTCCTCGACCTATTAGTACCAGTCAGCTAAACACGTCACCGTGCGTACACACCTGGCCTATCAACCTCATCATCTTTGAGGGGTCTTACTTATTTAAAATAATGGGAAATC
>Ga0265294_10002136_pt1 | contig 26139 bp, 23 predicted proteins | sample MunlanPumphouse3_FD_192504 | JGI IMG/M metagenome (GOLD analysis project Ga0265294, IMG submission 192504) | Groundwater microbial communities from a municipal landfill in Southern Ontario, Canada - Pumphouse #3 | ecosystem: Environmental > Aquatic > Deep subsurface > Groundwater | place... | reverse complement strand
TTTTTCAAATATGACAAACATAAAAACCGTAGAAATTTCTCTTAATACTGAAAAGCAGCCTAAAGAACTTAACCGTTACGTTGATTCAACTCCGTTTGAACCGAAAACATATAAAAAAATGAAAGAACGTACCGAGGAAATTCTAAACATTCAAGTTAACGGACTGATGACGCGTTTAGAAAACTGCGGAACAAAAGGTATTGTTATAGGTGTGTCAGGAGGACTTGATTCCACTCTTGCGCTTCTTGTCGCAGTCAGAGCAATCGATAAACTGGGATGGAACAGAAAAGCAATAACAGGCATAACTATGCCGGGATTCGGCACAACCGATAAAACAAAAAATAATGCCGTTAAACTTATGGATGAGCTCGGAATAGATAAATATGAAGTATCAATTATACCTGCATGCCTCCAGCATTTTAAAGACATAGAAATCTCAGACGCAGACAGATCCGTTACTTATGAAAATTCTCAGGCAAGAGAACGCACGCAGATTCTTATGGACTATGCAAATAAAACGAATAAAATTGTTTTAGGCACGGGAGATATGTCAGAGATTGCTCTGGGATTTTGCACTTATAATGCAGACCATATGAGTATGTACAATGTTAATTGTTCCGTTCCTAAAACGCTTGTCAAATATCTAGTTAAACAGGCAAGCCTTTGGAAAGAATTGGAATCATGCAGAGAAACGCTTGAATCAATATGCAATACGGCAATCTCTCCCGAACTTCTGCCGCCTGATGAAAAAGGTGAAATTTCCCAAAAAACAGAACATATTATCGGACCTTATGAACTTCACGATTTTTTTCTGTATAACCATATAAGATGGAACTTTACTCCTAAAAAAATTTTTTATCTTGCAAGAAACGCATTTAAAGAAAAATATGATGATACCGTTATAAAAAAATGGCTTAACCTTTTTTATAAAAGATTTTTTAACGCTCAATTTAAAAGAAATTGCGTTCCTGACGGGCCGAAAGTCGGTTCAATAAGTTTAAGCCCGCGCGGAGACTGGCGTATGCCGTCTGACGCTTCATCTAATGACTGGATAAAATAAAAAGACAAAGAGAACTCTTCTCTTCGTATACTGCCTTAAAAAAACTTCTTCCTTTACGGCTCAAAATTTAATAAAATAAACGGGTATTTGATTTATGATTTGCAACAAAAAATTGCGTTCGCTATAATAAAAATTAAGGAGATATTCATGTTAAAAGAAAAAGTAGAAGCTGTTTTAAACAAAGTAAGACCAAGCCTTCAGGCTGACGGAGGCAACGTTGAACTGATTGACGTTACGGAAGACGGAATCGTAAAGGTAAGACTTACAGGCGCATGCGGTTCATGCCCGATGTCAACGATGACTCTTCAATACGGCGTAAAAAAAGCAATTATGGATGAAATACCTGAAGTTAAAAACGTAGTAGCTATGTAAATGAAGATAGGAATTTTGTCGGATACACATAATAATACGGACAAAATTATTAAAGCAATTGATTTTTTTAATCTCCGGCATGTTGATTTTGTTTTGCATGCCGGAGATTTTTCTTTTGTCTCATCGGCAAAACATTTTGAAAATTTGAAAGCGCCGTTTATAGCTGTTTTCGGTAACAATGATTTTGAGGTTTATGATCTTACAAAAACTATAAATAAATTCGGGCAAATCTATGATTCCCCGTATATTTTTGTCCTTGCAGGAAAAACATTTGTTCTGACGCATAGAATATTTAATGTCGAAAAACATTTCGATTACATGATTTACGGACACACGCATAAACCGCATATAGAAAGGCTTTCCAATAGAATGTTTATAAATCCCGGAGAAGTGTCAGGCAGAAGATACGGAAGAAGTACTGTCGCAATACTTGAAACTGAAAACGAAAATGCCGAAATTTTCGATTTAGATATTTAAAATTAATTATATTATCGTTCCGCCGCCGATAACGATATCGCCGTCATACAAAACGACAGCCTGCCCTTTTGTAACGGCGCGCTGTTCAACATCAAACTCAACTCGTAATTTGTTCTCGGATATTTGTTCCACAACAGCGCTTTGCTCTTTTTGGTTATATCTTATTTTCGCTTTCACTTTCAAAGGTTTGTTTATATTTTCACAGGCTATTAAATTAATGTCTGCTGCCGTAAGATTTTTGGAATACAAATCTTCTTCATTACCAAGCCTAACAGTATTTTTAACCGTATCTTTAGAGCATACAAACAACGGTTTATGATAAAACAATCCCAATCCGCGTCTTTGTCCTATTGTATAATTTATAATCCCGTTATGACGTCCTATAACCTTGCCGGAACCATCTATAAAATCGCCTGAATCATATTTTTTCCCGGTATATTTTTCTATAAAATCAACATAGTTGCCGCCGGAAACAAAACAAATATCCTGACTGTCATGCTTTTTTGCATTTACAAAACCCTGACATTCTGCAATCTTTCTGATTTCAGACTTTTTCATTTTTCCCAGAGGAAGCAGGGTTTTTGACAACTGTTCCTGCGTAAGAGAATATAAAAAATAACTTTGATCCTTTGTATCGTCGAGAGCCTTTTTTAAAATAAATCTGTCTGAAACGCCGTCATGTTCGATAATGCCGTAATGTCCGGTAACGATATAAGCAAAACCTAAATTTACGGCTCTTTCCAGCAACTTTTCAAACTTTATATAGCGGTTGCAGTCAATGCACGGATTAGGAGTAAAACCATTTTCATAAGATTTTATAAAACGATTAATAACGGCTTCTTTAAAACTGCCTGTAAAATTAAAAACATAATGATGAATGCCTATTTTAAAACAAACGTTTCTTGCATCTTCAACGTCTTTAAGAGAACAGCATGTTTTTTCTCCTGAAACGCCAATCTCTTCATTTGTAAACAGCTTTAAAGTAACGCCGATAGTTTCAAAACCATGCTGCTTTGTTATATATGCGGCTACCGAACTGTCAACTCCTCCGCTCATTGCAACCATCGCTTTCATTGACATATAAAGATACCTTTTTAGGAAAACATCGGCGTCGAGAGATATCTCTCGCCAGTATCAGGCAAAAGAACTACTATGACTTTATTTCTATTCTCAGGCCTTTTTGCAATCTGCGTTGCCGCAAATAAAGCGGCGCCGGAAGAAATTCCTACAAGCAAACCTTCGGTAAGAGCAAGTTTTTTCCCTGCGGCAAACGCATCTTCATTTGCTACAGCTATAACTTCATCATAAATTGATGTATTTAATGTTTCAGGCACAAAGCCTGCGCCTATCCCCTGAATTTTATGATGTCCTGCTTTTCCTTCGGAAAGAACGGGAGAATCCTTAGGTTCAACGGCTATTATTTTAATATTTTTATTTTTAGATTTTAAATATTCTCCAACGCCGCTTATAGTGCCGCCTGTTCCGACGCCGGCAATAAAAAAATCTACTTTCCCGTCAGTATCATTATAAATTTCAACGCCTGTAGCAGCTTTATGCGCTGCAGGATTTGCAGGATTTGTAAACTGGCTAGGAATAAAACTTCCCGGTATCGTCTCCGCAAGTTCTTTTGCTTTTTCAATCGCGCCTTTCATTCCTTTTGTTCCGTCGGTTAAAACGAGCTCGGCTCCGTAAGCTTTAAGAAGGTTTCTTCTTTCTATGCTGAAAGTCTCCGGCATAGTAAGGATAATTCTGTATCCTTTGGCAGCGGCTACAGATGCAAGACCTATTCCCGTATTACCGCTTGTAGGCTCTATAATTACTGAATTATGTTTTAACAGCCCTTTTTTTTCGGCATCTTCTATCATAGCTTTTGCAATCCTGTCTTTCACGCTGCCGGCAGGATTAAAGTATTCAAGTTTAGCTAAGATAACTGCTTCCAGATTGCTCTTTTTCGCATATCCTGCAATTTCAAGCAACGGCGTATTCCCTATCAAATCTGTTAATTTTTTATAAATTTTACCCATAATAATATCTCCTATAAATTTTTAAACGCTTCGTCTAAATCTGCAATTATATCGTCAATATGCTCGGTGCCTATTGATAAACGTATCGTGTTAGGCTTTATACCGGATTCTTTAAGTTCTTCTTTGCCAAGCTGGGAATGAGTTGTTGAAGCAGGATGTATTACAAGCGATTTCACATCCGCGACATTTGCAAGAAGAGAAAAGATTTTAAGATTATCGATAAATTTTTTTGCTTTTGTTTCGCCGCCTTTTATCTCAAACGTAAATATTGAACCGGCTCCGTCAGGAAAATATTTTTTATACAAATTATTATATTTATCCGAAGGCAAAGCAGGATGATTTACTTTTTCAACCTGAGAGTGCTTTGAAAGATATTCAACAACTTTTAATGCATTATAAACATGTCTTTCAACTCTTAACGATAACGTTTCCAGTCCCTGTAACAATAAAAAAGAATTAAACGGACTTATTGCAGCACCGGTATCTCTCATTATTGTAGTTCTTATTTTTGTTATATAGGAGAGATTTCCGGCAGCTTGCGTAAATACTACTCCGTGATAACTTGGATTTGGTTTTGAAAGACCTGGAAATTTATCATTTTGAGCCCAGTCAAATTTTCCTCCGTCAATTATAACTCCGCCTAAAACAGTTCCGTGCCCGCCGATAAATTTTGTAGCCGAATGCACGACAATATCTGCACCGTGTTCAAAAGGTCTGAACAAATAAGGCGTTGCAAAAGTATTATCAACTATCAGAGGAATCCCGTTATCATGCGCCGTCTTTGCCACGGCATCAACATCTATTATGCTTGAATTAGGATTGCCCAGCGTTTCTATAAATATCGCCTTTGTATTTTCTTTTATTGCATTCTTGAAGTTATCAATATTATCAGCATCAACAAATGTCGTCTGAATTCCAGATTCTGTCAGAGTATTCGCAAAAAGATTATAGCTTCCGCCGTAAATTGTTTTAGCAGAAACTATATGATCTCCGGACCGGGCAATATTTTGTACCGCATAAGTAACCGCAGCCGCGCCTGAAGATGTTGCCAAAGCTCCGGCTCCGCCTTCTAAAGCCGCAATTCTTTTTTCAAAAATATCGGTTGTCGGATTCATTAAACGCGTATAAATGTTCCCTCCTTCCGATAATCCGAATCTTTTTGCAGCCTGTTCCGAATCTGCAAAAACATATGATGTCGTCAAATATAATGGAACTGCTCTTGAATCTGTGGCAATATCCGGCTTTTCCTGTCCTACATGAAGTTGTAATGTCTCAAATTTATATTTTTTTGTCATTTTTTTATCTCCTGTTTTTTATCTCACTTATTTTGATTTGATGTTTTTCAACCTACAACAAACAAGACACATTCGACAACAGTTATATTTCTTAAGTGATAATTCAATATTTCTATAATTCATTTTATTTAATTTCCATATTTCCTATCAAAATAGTATGAAATAGAATATACAATATATTTTTTTTAAAGTCAAATCTATAAAATTTTTTATTTAAATTGAAAAATCGGCGGCATTTTTATTTATATGTTCCGCAACTAATTCCTCTAAAGTTTTACCGTCCACATATTCACGGATTATTTTATCCAACCCTTTCCAAAAATCAATTGTTGAACATTTTTCATAACCGCCGCATCTGTTCGGTTTAAAATCAAGACATGCAACCGGAGATAAACTGCCTTCTGTTACTCTGAGAATCTCTCCTGCGGTATAATCTTTAGGATGTTTTGCCAATTTATACCCGCCCTGAGGACCGCGCACGCTTTTAAGAAGTCCCGCTTTGGAAAGCTGGGCAATAATTTGTTCTAAATATTTTACGGAAATTTTTTGTCTGAATGATATGTCTTTTAACGCAATATACTCACCATTATTATGTTCCGCCAAATCTATCATAAGTCTTAACGAATATCTTCCTTTTGTTGATATTTTCATATAAACTCCTAAATGATAACGCCGCTGTTTTATACAGGAATGGTATAATATTTAAATAAATTAAACAAATTTTGTTATTTTATTCTTTTAATGAAATGTTTGCTTTTGCCGTAGTCTTTAGAGACTTCACGTCCTATTGAGATTATTTTTGAATTTATGCATATACTGCATTTTTCAGGAGTATCTTTAATACAAATTTTACCGGGATATATTTCATACTTTTTTCTATATTCTCCTTCAGTAGCATTTGGCATAACAACATTAGCTCCGCTCTGCAAAGCTAAAATTCTTCCGTTTGCATTTAAAGTTTCCATCGCTGTTGTCGCCGGAATATTTATATCAGGCAAAAGAAGACGCGTTAATGCCATAACTTTCAACGCAAGCGTAAAACTTCCAGCTTTTGCATTTTGCAAAGGTGTATCAGGATTAGGAATAAAAGGTCCTATTCCTATCATATCCGCACTAAGCTTTTTGAAAAACAAAATATCATCGGCTAAAGATTCAAAAGTCTGTTCAGGCAAACCGACAAGACAGCCGGTTCCTACTTCATATCCGAGTTTTTTTAGATTATACAGACAATTGACTCTGTTTTCAAAACTCATACCGGGATGTAATTTTTGATATAAATTTTTATCAGTAGTTTCTATCCTGAGCAGATATCTGTCTGCTCCGGCGTTTTTATATGACTTATACTCGTCAAAGTTTTTTTCGCCTATGCTTAAAGTTACGTCAATATCAAGAGTTTTTATTTTTTTAATCAAATCCGTCAGCTGTTTTTCAGAATAAGAATCGCTTTCTCCTGATTGTAAGACAACAGTTTTATATCCGTAACCTGCCGCTTTTTCCGCAAGCTTAAATATTGCTTTTTCATCTATGCTGTATCTGTCGAGGCGCTTATTTTCAAATCTTAATCCGCAATATTTGCAATGCCGTAAGCAAACATTTGAGAATTCAATCAATCCCCTTAAATGAACTTCTCTTCCGACATATCGCTCTCTTACTCTGTCGGCAGCTTTGAAAAGTTCGTCATTAAATGACGAATCTTGAAGGAGAAATGATATTTCATCCTTTTCAAGAATATGGTTTTTTTCAGCTTTATCAATTAATTTTTGCATAGTATTAAAAAAGAAATCACATAATGATTTCTTTTAGATTATCATAAATATAATTTATTTTCAAAAACTAATATTCTAATTTCGCGGTTGATATAAGGAAAGCTGTTTTTGCTTCAAAATAATCAGCTTTTGCTTCGTCTAATTTATTTTGCTTTTCCTGTTCAAGAGCCATAGACTCAAGATAATCTGAAAGTTTTTCCGTTCCGTTTTTATAACCGTCTTCATATTCAAGCCTGTTTGTTTTTGCTAGTTCAAATCCTATCTCGGCAACCCTTACTTGTTTATACGCCGTTTCCAAATATGTCAATTTATTTTCCATATCCAATAAAAGATATTTTGATTTTGAATCAAACTCTTCTTTTGCGGCATTGTATTTCGCATTCAGTCCTTTTATAGTATGGGAACCTTGCCACCAGTCGCTTAAAGGCATGCTTACCATCGCAAAAGCCATAGAATCCTGATAATGCATTGCGCTTTTATCAAAATAATTATTACTGAAGTAATCCGTTCTGAAAAGACTTGCTCCGACCGCTATCGTAGGCAAATAAGAACCTGCTTCTATATTTCTCTGAAGTTTGGAAACTTTTACTCCAATTTCAAGGAGTTTGTATTCCGGTCTTAGTTTAAGATAAGACTGAAAATCAGACCTGCTGTAAACAGGCTCTTCTATTGAAGGAAATTTTTTATCAATTTTTATATCAGTATTTTCATCAATTTCAGCATACAGCTTCAAATCTTTTGCGGCAATTTCAATAATCTTACCAAGCTGCTGTTTTTGCACAGAGAGCTCTTCTTTTTTTAATTTTACCCTTAAGAAATCACTTTTTGAAGATATTCCCATTTCAAAAGCCTGCGATACCTGGGAATAAAGAGCGTCCAACATTTTCTCGTAAGATATCAGAGTATTCATTTTTCCTTCAAGAAGCTGAAAACGGCGGTACTTCTTTTCTGCCTCAGAATAAATTTCATTGCGCTTAATCTGTAATTTATAATCAGCCGCTTTTGACGCGCTGTTTGCAAGTTTGTTTCCGTTTATAATTCTTCCTCCGGTAAACAAAGGCTGAGTAGCGCTTAACATTACGACCGAGCCCCCGTTGCTCTGAGACGTGACAGGCAGAATGCTTACAGGCTCGTTGAACCCCGGCAGTATATCGGTATTTGCAATTGCCGCAGAAGCTGAAATCTTAGGAAAATATTTTGTAAATGCGGCTTTTGATTCCTGACGCGCATATTCTGCTTCGGCTTTTGCTTTACAGAGTTCGCTGTTATTTCTAAGAACCGTCTCTTGATATTGTTCAAGACTTACATTCAAAATATTATTTTGATTAATGACAGAAACCGTGCTTATTTCTATTTTATATCCGCCTTCGGCAAATAGCGGACATGTCAAAAATAAGAAAAAAGAAAAAATATATATTTTTTTATTTGACATTTTTCTGCTCCTTATGCTCAGGACTGAATTTCCAGTAGGCTACAGGCAAAACATACAAAGTTAAAATTGTAGAACCTATCAGTCCGAAACATATAACTGTTCCAAGCGGTCCCCATAACAAAGAACCTGAGGTTATTAAAGGTATAACTCCGACTGCGGCCGCACTGGCTGTTAAAAATATAGGCCTCATTCTTCTCTTGCCTGCGGCAATAGCCGCATCTTTAAGAGTCATTCCGCCCCTTTCCAGTTCATTAGCATAAGTAATTAAAATTACACCGTTTCTTACAACCATGCCGAAAAGGCCTATAAAACCTACAAATGAAGTCATACCGAACGGATAGCCTATTATTAAAAGCCCTAAAACACCGCCTATCAAACTTAAAGGCATTGTGCACATTACAAGCAATGATAATCTTACGCTTTTAAACTGGAACAATAATATTAAAAATATCAGAATTATGCTTGTTAGCAAAGATTTTGAAAAAGGTCCGTAAGTTTCAAGAGACTTCTCATATTCGCCTCCGTAGCTTACTTCTATAGAGGAAGGTCTCGGAAGGCGTTTTATTTTAGCTTCTATTTTTTTAAATACCGGATTTGCAAGTTTATCAAATTTTACATCTCCGTAAAGAGTAAGAGTATATTTGCCGTTTCTTCTTACGACTTGTCCTTCGCTGAAACCGGGTTTTAATGAGGCTACCTGCCTGAGCATTACCGGTTTAGGAGATAACGGAGCTGATATATACTGGCTTCCTAAATCTTCAGGTTTTGTAATTTTCGATTTCTCATATTTTAATACGACAGGCTTTGCATAATCCTGATCCCATACCGTTGCAACAGTCATTCCGTTACGGTTAAGGGCAGTAGAAAGTCCTAACATTCCTCTGGTAACGCCGAGCCTGTCAGCAGCTTCTTTATTTATATCTAAATCTATCGCAAGCAGCGGATTTCTGTAATCGTCTCTGACCCATATAAGATCTCTCTCTTTTGTCATTATTTCTTTTACTTTATCAGAAAAAGACTTTATATCTTCTACAGTATCTCCCGATATTCTTATTTCTATAGGAGCGGTAACAGGCAGGAAATCCAGCTCTTTCCATCTGATATGAGCATTAGGAAAAGCGTCTCTGTATTTTTCGTCATACTCTCTTAAAACTTTTTTTGTACTCTTATTTGTATCTGTAATTACTATAAGCTGCGAATAATTTTTCGCCGATATTTGAGGCGCATATAAAGTATTAAATCTCGGGGAACTTGCTCCTATAAAAGATATTACGTCAACGACTCTTTTATCTTTTAAAAGTATTCCGGCTATTTCTTTTGTAGTCTTTGCATTATTATCAAGAGAAGTGCCTTCAGGAAAATATATTTCAACGGCAAATTGGTTCCTTTCAAGTTTAGGGAATGTTTCCTGCGGAATAATGCCCAAAAGAATAATGCCGGCTGCAATACAAATGACTGCTATTCCCAAAGAACGTCTTGGTCTGCTCATTGTAAGAGCAATTCTGGAATCGTAAAAAGACTGCAGTCTGTCAAGCATTGTTTTATTCCCGCCCTTATCTATCTTACCTTTAGAATGAACGCCTTTTTTTATAAAATAATAAGAAAGAACAGGAACTATCAAAGAAGCTACTAAAAGAGATACAAATAATGTTATCGTTATCGTCGCAGGTATTGGAGAAATAAATTCTTTGTACATACCGTCCATAAACATAGGCATAGGATAAAAAGCAACCATAATAGCCAGAGTCGCCGTAAAAACAGGAAGAAAAAGCTCTTTTGCGCTGCTCCACGCGGCAGTCCATACATCAATCCCGTGATCTAATTTTTCCACATGGTTATCTATAACAACTATTGAGTTATCTACTATCATTCCAAGAACAAGAACAAGAGTCGCAAGAGACACGGTATTTAATTCAATCCCGTAAAACTGCAACAATCCCATTGAGATTAATATTGAAATAGGTATTGTAATGGCAGCTACCGCGGCAACTCTTTTAGGCAGAAATATTATTATAACTATAATAACCGATAAAACCGCCATTCCAAAATCCCTGAAGAAATGATTTATTGAGCTTTTAACTACTCCCGGCATATCGGCAATTTTTTTTATTTCGACGTCGGCAGGTATCGTAGTTTTAAATTCTTTTATAATTTGGTCTATTTGTTTTCCGAATTGGACAATATTATTGCCGAAATGCATTTCCATAGACAAAACAAGAGATTTTTTCCCGTTGCTTTCAACATATGAATTGTCAACGTCATATTCTCTTACGACTTTTGCTATGTCTCTTATTCTAACAATTGATCCGTCAACTGGAGAAACAAAAACTATTTGTTCCGCAACATCTGCTTCGGATTTAAACTGCTGCGGAAGATGTATAGGCATTATAAGTTCATTATCGGTTACTTTCCCGCCGTAGCCTACGACAGATTCCAGCTGCAAAGCTGTCATTATTAATGACGGTTTTATTCCGTAATAAGCAAGTTTATTAGGATCGGCATAAATTGTTATCTGTTCTTTTTGAAGTCCGAAATGTTTGACATTTGAAACAGCGGGATTTTGTCTTACTTTATTCTCAAGTTTTTCCAAATAATCCTCAAGTTCCCTGTAACTCTTTTTATCGGAAGATATTGAAAGAAGTATTGCCGAAGCGTCTCCAAAATTATTATCTCCTATAAGCAAAAGAACCTGCGGAGGCAATTTTGATTTAAATTCCTGCAGTCCAAGCCTTAATTTAGACCAAAACAAATCAGGTTCTTTGATATTTTCATTAACTTCAAGAAAAACGACAACCTGCCCTTCTTTTGACACGGAATAAGTTTTTTTTCTGTTTACTTCTTTATATTGAAAAAGATATTTTTGTAAAGGTTTTGCAAGCTGTTCGTCAACCTGTTCAGATGAAGCTCCCGGGAATCCCCCGATAACCAACCCCTGCCTTACTTTAAACTCGGGAAATTCCTGTCTCGGCATATTGAAAAGAGAATATATTCCGACTATACACAAAGCTATAGTCAAAATTATAGGTATTTGTCTGTATTTTAAAGCAAGTTCTATAAAAGATTTTTTTTCTTTATTTTCCATAATCAATCCCGGTATTCTATTAAAGTATTATCATCAAGTTTTTGTACGCCTTCGCTTACTACTAAATCATTAATTTTTAGCCCTGACGAAATAATTATTCCGCCTTTTCTGAATCCTTCTGTTTTAACGTTCTGTTTATGAACTTTTTTTGAAACGCTGTCAACAATATAAACACATTCACTGCCGCTTTCGTCAATTTTTACGGCAGCTGCAGGAATTACTATTCCGTAAACTTTTTTATTGTTTTCTATATACACATTACATAACATTCCAGGCAGAGCTTCGGTTTTATTATTCATTATAGAAATTCTTACGGTATACGTTCTCGAAAGAGGATTTGCCGATACTCCGACATCCGCGACGGTACCTTTTAATTTAATTCCGTTATTTTCGGAAAATTCGACGTAAGCAATCATTCCCTGTTTTATTTTTTGTATTTCTTTTTCAGGAACCGATATAACGGCATAAACTTTATCGACATTAACCATTTTCATAACGGTTTTGCCGGGTATAACATTATCGCCGATCTCTAAATTTTTTTCGCTTATAAACCCTGTTTCAGGAGCATACAACGAACAATCTTCTAAATTTTTTTGCGCAATTTTAACTGCAAGTTCAGCCTGAGTTTTCGCTGTTTTAATTTCAACCATTTTTATTTCAGGCAGGTTGCCGTGTTCGTACATAGGCTGGAATCTTCTAAAAGCGTCTTCCGCCTGAGCAGCTTTTTCTTTAGCAATTTGCAGAGCATTTAACGAACTTACGCCGTTAAGTTTAGCGAGCAATTGTCCTTTTGATACTTTGTCTCCTTCCCTTACATTAATCTGTTCAACTGTCCCCATTGCAAGAAAACTTAAACTTATATCCTGTCCTGCCTCTATTGTTCCGCTGTAATCCAATCCTGTTTGTATGGAACTTTCGGAAACTTTAAATATTTTTACTTTAAATACCGGATTTGTCACCGTACTTCCATTACCGCAAGAACACATAAACGCCATGCAAAATAATAATAAAAAAATATTTTTTTTATTTTTCATATTTTAGTCCTTTTATAAAGATATCAACCGCTCCCGAAAACTTCACTGTTTCTCCTGAAAAATCCTTTCCGAAAACAATATTGGAATCCAATCCCTGAATCATCATTATTATAGATAAAGAAATAATTTCGCAGTCTTTTTCCTTTATATTTTTAAATTCCCCCGTTTTAATTCCGCATAACAAAATTTCTTTTACAAGTTTTACATCGGAAATATTACTTTCTTTTTGTATTCTGTAAAATAAATCCATGTGTTTTTTTACATTCCCTTGCAGTATAACTGAATAAAGATTCATTTTATGACGCAACTCTTTAAAATGAGTAATAAAAAACATTTTTAATTTTTCGGAAGGCAACTCTGCATCCTTTATGGCACTTTTAACAGATGATAAAACTTCATCTCTTTCTTTGCTTACAACGGCATAAAAAACATCTTCTTTGCTTGCATAATAATAATACAAAGAGCTTTTTCCCTTACCGATGTCTCTTGCAATGTCATCCATAGTCGTTTTATCTATGCCGTATTTTTGAAAAAGTTTCTGAGCGGCATCTATTATTTCATTTTTTGTATGTTCTTCTTTTAATATGACTGATGTTTTCATAATTAAACCTTTCGACTAATTTAGTATTTGAGTCTATTATAAGCTTTTTCTTAAAAAAATGCAAGTATTTTTTACAAATCGGTTATATAAAAAAAAGCCCTGTTTTTTTAGAACAGGGCTTTTTTATTATAATAAAAATTATTGTTTTTTATGACAGCGATGATGAAAACATCCGAATCCGCCGCCCGTTTATGTAAAAGCATTAAATTCAAAAATACTGATTTTATATTGCAATTTAAACTTTTTATCTTGTTATATTTACTCAATTCCTTCAGAAAGAAGGTCTCTTTCGTCAAGAATTCCGACAGGTTTGTTGTCTTTATCAACAACAGGAATATTGTCAAAATTTCTTTCCTGCAGTAATTTTGCGGCTGCAACGGCAAGCATATCTGATGTGACTGTAACAGGATTTTTTGTCATAACATCAGTTATTTTTTTATCTAAAAGATTATCGTGAAGCTGAATCTGTCTTCTAAGATCTCCGTCAGTAAAGAAACCGGTCAATTTTCCGTTTTTATCAACAATGCTTGTTGCGCCGACTCTTGTACCGGTCATAACTAAAAGAGCTTCTTTTACGGTAGAATTCTCTTTTATTACAGGATTCGCTTTTCCCTTTCTCATAATAGCTGCTACATCCATGGTAAGTTTTTTCCCTATTGCTCCAAGAGGATGTAAAAGAGCAAGGTTTTCTTTTTTGAAACCTTTTCTTTCAGATACAACCAAAGCCAGAGCATCGCCTAAAGCCAACATTGCGGAAGTTGAAGAAGTGGGAGCCAAATTATATGGACATGCTTCTTTTTTTATCTCTGAATTAATAATTAAATCACAACCTTTCCAAACTTGCGATTTTATTCTTCCTGTCATAACAATAATTTTAATTTTCATTCTCTGTAAAACAGGAAGAACCTGTTTTATTTCATCTGTCTCGCCAGAATATGAAAGCATTAAAACTATATCATTTTTCATTATCATGCCCAAATCACCGTGTAAACACTCTGCAGGGTGCAGGAACATTGAAGGAACTCCTACTGAAGACATTGTTGCAGCTATTTTTCTTCCTATAAGCCCTGATTTTCCAAGACCCATAACGATAACACGTCCGGAAGTCTTTTCTATTAAATCAACAGATTTTATAAACTGGTCATCAAGGTGTTTTATCTGATCCTTTACAGCCTGAGCCTCTATAATTAAAGTATCAATTGCCCTTTGTATGTTCATCTTTTCCATAATACGGATTACCTTAGCCCGTGCGCATTTTTTATAAACAAACTCATTTTATCAAAATCTTTTCTTCTTTGAAGTCTTTCAATTCCGGTATCAGCCTCTATTCCGTAAGGGTTTGCTTTTTCCATTGCCTCTTGGACATTTTCACATGTTATATTGCCTGCAACAAAAAAAGGAATGCCAAATTTTAAAACCTCTTTTACCGCTTCAAAAGCAAAAGAAATATTTCCCTGCTCATCCTGCTGAGAAACGTCTAAAACAAAAAAATCCACATTTCCGACAAAAGGCTGTAAAGCTATAATCGATGCAGGTCCTGCAAATTTCATCATTTTAAAAACTTTAACTCCAAGAGCAACAGACAAAGCCTTACAAAATTCAGGAGTTTCGCCGCCGTTCAACTGAACGGCTTGAAGATTTGTTTTTTTTACTGTTTTTGTTATTGTCTTATGGTCCTGCCCTGAAAAAACGCCTACCGCTGTTACAAAAGGAGGAAGTTTTTCATTAACTTCTTTTAACATTTTATCCGACACTTTTTTGGGAGAATCTTTCATAAGATGAAACCCTATAAAATCCGCTCCTAAATTAGTCGCGCTTAACGCGTCGTCATAATTAGTAATACCGCAAATTTTTACTTTAAGCATAAATTTATTTTCCGTATACTTTTTTAGGATCAAAAACTTTCTTTCCTACAATTCTGGTATTTCCCGTAAAAGAAAGTTTTCTGTAAAAACAGCTTCTGTGTCCTGTATGACACGCCGAATCGCCGACCTGATGAACTTTAATTAATATACAATCGGCATCACAGTCATAATATATTTCTTTAACTTTCTGGATATTTCCAGATTCTTCGCCTTTTATCCAAAATTTTTGTCTTGATCTGCTCCAATAAGTAGCTTTTTTAGTCTTTAAAGTTTTTTCAAAAGAAGCGGCGTTCATATATGCAACCATTAATACAGTTCCGTCTTTATAGTCCTGAACTACTGCAGGTATCAACCCGTCTTTGTCAAACTTTAACTGCTTTGTAATTTCCAACATTTTCCCACCTCTAAAACAACATTATTTTTTATTTAAAACTCTTATGGCTTCTTCTAATTTAAAGTCTTCTGTATATAAAGCTTTTCCGACTATCGCGCCTATAACTCCGTATTTTTCAAGCTTTGCTATTTTTTTGACATCATCTATAGTAGTAACGCCGCCGGATGCTATGACATTCATTTTGCTTGATTTTGCAATTTTCTTAAGACCGTCTATATTCGGGCCTTTTAGCATTCCGTCTTTTGAAATATCGGTATATATTATTTCTCTGACGCCCATATCTTTTAATTTATCCATCATCTCCGTAGTTGTTACCGGCGTAATTTCTTTCCAACCGCCTATAGCGACTTTATCCTCGAGGATATCAACTGCGACTATGATTTTATCCGCACCGTACTTATCTATCGCCTGTCTTACTATATCAGGATTATATATTGCAACCGTTCCCAAAATAGCGTAAGAAGCTCCGAGCATAAATATTTCGTCTATTCTTTTCATGCTTCTTATCCCGCCGCCTATTTGAACAGGCATATCAACGCTCAAACAAATATTTCCTATAATCGTATTATTTGACTGGTTTCCTGAAAAAGAACCGTCCAGATCTACGACATGCAGTCTTTCTGCTCCTTTAGCTTTCCAAAGTTTTGCCATAAAAACAGGGTCTTTGGAATAAATAGTTTCATCGGCAATTCTGCCCTGCTGCAGCATAACGCAATTTCCTTGTCTGATATCAACTGCTGGAATTATTAACATTTTTTTTCCTTACAAAACACCTTTTGTAGAAGGTATAGTTTTATTTTTTTTATTTATTTTTACGGCACAGGACAAAGCTCTGCCGAAACATTTAAAAATAGATTCCGCTATATGATGGTTATTTCTTCCTTTCATCATTTTAATATGTAAAGTAATGCCGGCATTATTTACGAAAGCCGTCAAAAACTCTTCGATCAGATCATAATTAAACCCTGTAGTCTGAAACTTAATTTCAGCCTGATAGCTTAAATGAGGTCTGCCTGAAATATCTAAAGCCACATATGATAACGCCTCATCCATCGGCAAAAGAAAATGTCCGTATCTGACAATGCCTTTTTTATCTCCGATTGCCTCTTTAAAAGCCAGACCCAAAGTAATGCCGATATCTTCAATTAGATGATGATCATCTATTTCCGTATCGCCTTTTGCTTTTATGTTAATATTAATTCCCGCATGAGCTGAAAACAAATTCAGCATATGGTCCATAAAAGCGATAGTTGTATCAATTTTTGATTTTTTTGAAGAATCAAGATTAATTTCCAAATCAACTTTTGTTTCGCTAGTCTCTCTCTTAATATGAGCTTTTCTCATTTTCATAAAATAATCTCTTAATTCAAATATTTTTGGCGGCTAACATTCTGTTCAAAACCGTCAATATCTTTTATTTTTAAACTTTGTTCTAATTTTTCCAATAAAATAAGTTCATCCATTGAAAAATTTATTCTGGCCTTTCCGTCATTAGCTTTAGTTACGGATTCTGTAAGCATATGTATTATTAATTCTATTTCTCTTTCAGACATTTCTATTTGCATTATCCCTTCCTGACTTCAATTGATTTTTTGTGATTTATCAAACCTTCGGCGTTTGCAAAATCTGCAATTTGTTTTTTGATTTCTGAATTTATATTCCTTAATTCAACATAACTGCTTCTTTTTAAAAATGTCATAACGGAAAGTCCGCTTGAATACTTAGCTGAAGCATTTGTAGGCAGAACATGCGAAGGCCCAGCCCAATAATCGCCGACTGCCGTAGCCGTATTATACCCGGCAAAAATAGCGCCGGCATTTTTAACGTATTTTACTATTTTTTTAGGATCTTTTACCAATAATTCCAAATGTTCAGGAGCAATTTCATTAACTCTTTCAACAGCTTTTTCAACAGAAGTATTATGCATTTCTACCTGATGCAAAAACTGACTTTCTATTTTTTGTTTAAGATATTTAATTGTCTTATCAGATGTACAGAACAAATATGCTTTTGCCATAGAATCATGTTCTATCTGAGCCATTAAATCATAATAAATATAATCTTTGGGCGCTCCGCTGTCGGCTATTATCGCAACTTCGCTAGGCCCCGCTAACGAATCTATGCCTACTTTGCCGAAAACAAGCCTTTTTGCTTCGTTAACATATGCATTTCCGGGACCTACAATCATATTAACAGGCAAAATTGTTTTTGTACCGTAAGCAATAGCGGCTATGGCAACCGGCCCTCCTATGGAATAAATTTCATCTATTCCGCAGACTTTTGCGGCAAAAAGAACTTCATCTGACATTTTTTTAGGAGGTGTTACTATTACAAGCCTTTTAACCCCTGCAACTTTTGCGGCAACAGCCGTCATAATAACTGTTGAAGGATACGAAAATCTTCCGCCGGGAACGTATAAACCTACAGATTCTACAGGATTATATATTTGGCCGACAGTCTTTGCTTTGTCAGAAAAAAACCAGCTTTTTTTTATATTTGAGTATTCCTTCTGATGGAATGATTTAACATTCTTATAAGATGATACAATCGCTTTTTTTAAATTTTTATCTACATTTTTTTGCGCAGATAATATCTGTTTTTTTGACACCTTAACGTTTTTTAACGATGTAAAAGAAACTCCGTCAAACTTTTTAAGATACTTTAAAACTGCAATATCACCATTCTTTTTTACATCTTCAATAATACCTGAAACCGCTTTCGCTATATCTGTACTCATGGATAAATTTTAGCAAAAAGTTAATTTATTATCAATTTGTTAATAAAAATTATACCGGATTTAATAAACAAGTCTTATGCGGAAGCTAAAAGAGCATTTACGGCTCTTGTATTAATATTTATTGTTTCAAAAACATCTTTATGCTTTTTCTTCCTTTCTCCGAATATTTTAGGGATTACAACCGAAGCAAATACAGCAACCGAAATAGCCGCCGTAATAATGACATCTCCTGTTATTCCGAAAGAAAGAAGACCGCTTATAGCTATTTGCGTAAAACTTGCAATAACCGTTCCAGCCATTGATTTAAATGCAAGCCATTTAGATCTCATAGTATCATCAAGAATTTCATAAACAGACGAAATTTCCGTTAAGGAAGCCGTCCCCTGCCAAAAATTCATAGAAACATATACCGCAAACAGAAATACCGGATGAGCTGTAAAAGCAAAAAGCGCCGTCATTATAAGAGCAATACTTAAAAATAAAGTTCTGTATAATTTCTTTTCGGCAATAACTCCAAACCTGTTTATAAAATGAGATGCCAGCGACTGAAGCACGTTTGCCACAAAATAAACAGGCGCAAGAAAAACGGCATTTAATCCGCTTGATACAAACAAAGGCTGCAAAAAGAATAACAATGATACAAAGAAGATATTGTTTACAACCATATTTATAATAACGGCTGTAAAAGCTTTTTTAGATGAAAGAAGAGCTTTTAACGGGCTGAAAACCTGAGAAATGCCTTTTTTCTTACCGGCTGTTTCTTCTTTTGCCTCTTTTATATTTTTAGCAGAACTTTCTTTATGCGTAAAGAATAAAGCGCCTGCAAAAACAGCCACATCAAGGGCTGCCGCTATTATAACGACTATCTGCTGACCGACAAAAAAGGCAAGAGTTCCTCCTATAAGAGAGGATAATGACATTGTAATCCAGTACAAACCGAGATTCAAGCCGTATATCTCTTTAAAAGATTCTTTCTTCTTAAGCCTGTCAAGAGATTTATAAAGGAACGGACTGAGACTTATCTCCAGACCGGCAATTCCTATAACAGGCAAAATTTGCGAAGCTATAAACAGTACCGGAGAGAATTGTATAACAGTAAAACTGACACTTCCTAATGTGTGAAGCAGCAATGATATTATAAGCATTGTTCTTTTTGGAATTCTGTCCCCCAAAAATCCGAAAAATCCCGAAAAAACAAAACTGGCCGGAGCAAGAAATGAAAATATTACCGCAATTAACTTTAATTCATATCCGCTTGACTGCATAAATATTGTTGAGAAAGACGAAGCAAGTTCGAAGCCAAGCATAAGCTGTATAAAAGGGAAAAATCTTATATTTGATTCCATTTTTTTTACAGTTTTCTTATCAATTATATTTTCTCCGTCTGCTTTATATCTGTAAACAAACGGTTTTTTAAATTTTGACAAATATGATTTTACTGAAACTTTCGCAATCGTTAAAAATTTCTTAACGCTTATTTTTTTATTTTCTTTTACAATCTTAGACAAATCTATTTCCTCTGTTTGGGTATCCGAGGAATCTGCTTTTGCCGGTTCTGATATATTATGCTCTTTTTCTGGATTTTCCGGTTTATCATTTATTATTTCAAGTTCGGTATTTTCTTTTTTATTTATTCTTTTTTCTTTTTCGGATTCTTCTCGAACACCAAAGAAATTTTTATAAGAATTAGCCCATTTGTTAAGTATTCTGATTATTTCATGATCTTTGAACCCGCTGTCCCTTAATTCCCGTATCCATATTGTTAAAAATTCTCTTTGTTTGTGTTTAGATATCCCCATTACCAATAGTCCGTCTGAAAGAGCATCCGGTGAAACCGTTACATCCAATATGGTAGTTTTATAATGCCGCAAATCAGTTTTATCAGATTTTGGCATTATAACAACGTAACTTATTCCTTCAGCTTCAAGTATTTTTGTTATTCCGTGATGGAATCCGCCGATAACCGCCACATCGGTTTTTCCATCGCTTATTTTATTTTTTATAATATTGACAAAAATCTTATTTCTTTCAAGATTTGTTTCGTAATAAGTTTCTATATCTTTATTATTAATTATGTCCGTAATTTCATTTCTATTCTGTAAAGAACTGTTTTCAAGAATACTTTTAAATTTTTCTTTATTTTTTTGAATATACTCAAAATCTTGAATTGTTATGTTGAGCTTAACATAATCTTTCAGCAATACCATAAGAAAACTGAGCATCCCGATATTTCTTGTTTTCCCCTCTATAAAAATCTTATCAAATAATATTTTTCTTAGAATAATATTTTCTTCAACAAACTCTTTTAAATCAAAAGCGTTTATATATTCATATTTTTTCTTTAATTCGTTTATATATTCATATTTTTTTATTTCTTCATCAGTCAGAAAATATTTGGATTTTTCATACAATATTATTAACCTTTCTTCTGCATTTTTATTTTTTTGTTCATCAAAAAGTTTCTTATATTCATAGAAAGAAATCCTGCTTCTTAAAATATCCGAGAAATATCTTATGTCATCTCCAAGAGAATATTTATTCAGTCTGTTCAAGGATAAAGATTCAAAAGCTTTTATGTTTTTATATGAATTTATTTTTATGCCGTATTTTTCAGCGAGGTAATTTATTTTCTCAAAATATGTTTTTCCTTTCCCGAAATTACCGTAAAAAACATCCTCATATAAAAACATATCTTTATTGTAAAACTTTAACTTATCAATATTTAAATTTATTTCTGATGAAGATATTACATGTAGAAAAAAGGGTTCTTTTCCGTTAATATTTTGGTATCTTTCTATATTCTTTATATATATTGGCCATAATTCCAACCCGTACAGCTTTGCCTCTTTATTCAGCGCTCCGTAATATTCGGCGGCGCCTAATAAACCTTTATTCAGCATATTGTCCAAAACCTGATTTTTAACTTTGACAGGAGTAAGAGAACGAAGTGAATCAAGATTTATATTCCCTTCAGGCGCGCCTTCCGTAAAAATATAACCTATTTCTGTTTCTTTGTTAAAATAATTTATAATATGAAATATATTTTTCTGGACATAAGCATTCCCGTGTAAATCTTCAATAATTATTATATCGGGAGTCATTCCGTTTTTGATATTAGATTCAAAGATAATACCTCTTGATTTAGGAATGCTTGCGCATATTGTTTTTTCGTCTGTCGAAAAAACTGCACCGTTTATGATATTTTCAGCGGTTACTCCCTGCGGTATTATTATATTTATAAAATATAGCGTCAGTGTTATTAAAATTATTATTTTTTTCATTTTTTGGACCATGATGTTAAAATTTTATTTTTTCCTTAACGGCAGGATTAAGAATAATTTGTATTATTCTTAATCCTTTTAAGATAAAAACACCGTTAATAATACTTCTTTTAGAAACTTATCTGAGTTCTTATGCCGCCCACAAAAACAGTATCATCGCTTCCGGCATCTCCTCCGTAAGGATTTTCAATCATTTGTATATCCGGTGTTACGGATAAATAATCGGTTATCTGTAATTTGTAATATACTTCCATATGATTTTCTGTTTTTGCATTAAGACTGTTTACGTCTTTATAATCCGAAGAAGGAACTATCTGCCCGTATGCAACAGCCAGCACGTCTTCGTTACTAAGCAATTTTGCCGCAAACTGCAATCCCAAACTCCAGCTTTGAGACAAAGAAAAATCTCCGCCGTCGCAATAAACTTCCTGATTTTCCCATCCGTATCTTGCAAAAGCGCCGGTTTTATCGGAAAGCTGCTGGTCAAAGCTTACGCCGAAACCATAATTATTTTCATCATTCTTAGACGAGTCCGTCCATTTAACATACTGTTTTGTATTTGTCCATGCATAAAACCTGTAATTTCCTTCTTTATCCTGAATAAATTCAGGTTTTAAATTAAGCTGGCCGGAAACAAATATATTTTTTGTAAAATCCTGCCATGCTCCGTCGGCACTTAAATATTGAAGAGAAACATCAGCTTTATCGGATTCATATGAAACTTTTACTCCGAAAGCATTGTCATCCGGAAAATCTATAACCGAAGAATTTCTGAAAATATTCCCTAAAAACTGCTCTGTTTCGTCATTAGCATAAGCATTTTCATCAACTCCGCCGGTGGCGTCAATTTTACCTATGTTAAATATAAATCCGCTTTCCGCAAACGAATGCTCATACCAAGCTTCTGTAACAGAAATTACAGCGTCAGATTCGTCGCTGTCTCTGTTAACGTTTGAAAAAACGCTTAACTGGCTTTCCATACTTCCCTGCCCTGTTTCAAGATGAATAAACATTTTATTGTTATCATCAAAGCTTTTTTCAAATCCCAAATCTACGGAATATGAAGCCACAGACGGAGTTTTCCCGTTATATAAATCCGCCGAATCGGCATTTGCATTCTGCGCATTTTGCAAAACAAAAGTTATTCCTCCTCCTATAACCAAATCACTCAACAAGCCTTTAACTTCATCGGCTCCTTCCGTTCTTTTCTCAAGGATATTAAGTCTCTCTTTTAAACTTTCAAGTTCTTTTTCAAGAGCATCACCTGAACTTGCAAAAACATTACCTCCCGATAACATCAAAACAGAAAAAACGGCACAACTGAACAAAAACTTCTTAAACATTACGATCCCTCCCTTTTTTATTTAACTTCATTTTTACAATTACAAAATTTATCTTTTCTATTACCGCATTCATGACCGGAACAACAGCCGCATGATCCTTTTAAACGCTTTACAAACAGATAAATTAACCCTGCACAACTCAGCAAAACAACCGATATTACAAACAACATTTCCATTTTAACCTCCAAATCCAAACAGTCTTCCTCCCTGATAAACGATAAATGAGAATATCCATGCGGCAACTGTCGTCCAAAAAGCAAGGAAAAGCAGCCATTTTATTTTTGAGCCTGATTCTCTAAAAAATACCGCAACGGCAACTACACAAGGCAGATATATAAGACAAAAAACCAAAAATGTTACGGCTTTTAATTTACTCCAGTCAGGATCCTGCTGTAATTTTTCCGAAAGAGAAGATGCGTCTTCAGGATCAACTTCACCGAGAGAATATATTGTTCCAAGCGTACTTACCACAACTTCCTTCGCCGCAAGTCCCGAAATTAAAGCTATTCCGGCTTTACCGTCAAAACCTATCGGCTTAATAATCGGTTCAATTAAATTCCCGAGTTTTCCTATATAACTTTGTTCAACCTGAATGCTTGCCGCTTGTTCTTCACTTACATTTTCCACCTGCTCCCCGCCTGCTTTCGGGAAAGAAAGTCCGGCCCAAATAAGTATCGTGACCAAAAGAATTATTGTCCCGGCTTTTTTTAAATATAAAAAGCCTCTTTCCCACATTTTTAAAAGTATTCCTTTTAAACTTGGCATTCTGTAAGGAGGAAGCTCCATTATAAAGTAAGCAGGTTTTCCTTTTAAGATTGTTTTTTTAAGTATCCACGCAGCCCCTAACGCAAAAACAACGCTCAAAACATACATAATAAACATTACGTTTGCTCCGTCTTTTGCCGAGAAAAAAGCTCCTATGAAAAGAGCAAATATAGGAAGTTTTGCGCCGCATATCATAAAAGGGGTTACCATTAACGTTATAAGCCTGTCTTTTTCGCTTTCAATAGTTCTTGCAGCCATGAGACCCGGAACGGCGCAACCGTTTGTTGATATAATCATTGAAGCAAAAGACTTGCCGTGCAGACCGAATTTCCTCATAAACTTATCCATAATAAATACTGCTCTAGCCATATAACCTGTATCTTCAAAGAAAGCTATGGCAAAGAACATAAAAAGGATCAAAGGAAAAAATCCTAAAACTCCTCCGACACCCCCTATGATGCCGTCAACTATGAAAGACTGAAATACCCCCTCCGGAATTACTTTGCCCGCATACCCGGAAAGAAATTCTATTCCCGATTCAAACCATCCGACAAAAGGTTCAGAAACAGTAAAAGTAAATTTAAAAATCGTATACATCACCAGAGCAAAAATAGGCAAAGCAAATATTCTGTTCAATACTATTTTGTCTATAGCGTCTGAGATATCATATTTGCTTTTTGCAACTGTTTTTACCGCAACCGCCGCAACGGAATGTATCCATGTATATATTCTGTCTGCGAAAACAGAATCCACGCTATCTGAAAATTTATCCGATATAATGTTCCCGCTTTCAAAAGACTGTTTTTTTAATTCTTCATATACTTTTGATTTTTCTATTTTCTGAATTACAAATTTATCATGTTTTATAAGACTTACTGCAAGATATCTTACGGAATATTTCGCCGTTAAAAGAATATCTTTATAAATGATATTTTCAATTTTTAGAATATGATCGGATATAAAGTTTCCGTAATCTATTCTTGTACTTTTAATATCCTTTTTATTCTCATAAACATCAATCACAGATTTCACAAGATCTTCAGTGCCTTTATTTTTATTTGCTATAGTAGGCACTGCAAGTATTCCGTAATTTTTCATCAGCAAACCGCAGTCTATTTCCTGTCCTTTATTTTTCAAAACATCAACCATATTCAAAGCTATAATGACTTTTATCCCCAACTCTGACAACTGCGTATAAAGGTATAAATTCCTCTCAAAATTCGAAGCGTCGACAACATCTATTATTAAATCAGGTTTTTCGTCTATAATAAAATTCCTCGCGACTATTTCATCTTCTGAACTTGCCGAAAGGCTGTAAATACCCGGCAAATCAACTATATTTATTTTATAGCTGCCTTTTACCAGACTTCCTTCTTTTTTTTCAACGGTCACGCCGGGATAATTTCCTACATGTTGGCGAAGACCCGTCAAATTATTAAATAAACTTGATTTACCGCAATTAGGATTTCCTGCAAGACATATTTTTATTTCTTTTAAATTATTTTTCATTTACTTACCTCATTTACTATAATCTCACCTGCTATATTGCAATCTAAAGCTATTCTGCTGCCCTTAAGTATAAATGTTACATAACCGTTTCTTGCGCACTGAAGCAGTTTTATGCATTCTCCTGGAATAAGTCCGAGATCAATAAGCTTTTGTTTTTCTCTGTCAACGATATTCCCAAAAGAAGAAAAAACAAGCAGAGTGTCTTTTTTTGCTTTTGTTAAAGGACTCATTTTGCAACCTCCATTAATATTGCCGCGGCTTCATATTTCCTTAAACTTAAAGAATATCCCCTTACGCTTACACTGATCGGATCTCCGAGCAAGGATTTCTTTACTACAGTTAAAGGGATTCCCTTAGTAATGCCCATAGCAAGAATTTTTTTTGACAAATTATCATCTTGAGATGATATCTGGGCAACCGTACCCGATTCATTCACTTTAAAAACGCTTAATAACTTCCTCATAATCTTTCTCCTTGTTTTTAGTCTTACTTATATTTTTTAGTTTTGTCTAACTTTTGCTTTAAAAAATATGCCAATCCGATATTAAGTCAAACGGATTGACTTTATGCTTAACAAATAATTTTATTAGGCTTTTAAATCTTTATTAGTCTAATCTAACTTAAAGAACAAAAAAAATATCAGTGAATAAAAATATATCAATTTTTTATTTTCCCTTTATATGAAAAACCAAGAGAAGATACCGTCTCTTTTATTTTTGATTCTTCTGTATTTCCGTTTATATATACTATTCCGTCTTTTAAATTAACTTCCACTGATTGCACACCTTCTATTTTCTTTAAGAATTTTATTACACTGTTTTTACAATTTTCGCAATGCATTCCGTCAACTTTATAAGAAGATGCTCCTGTTATTTTTTCATTCCTTTTATTTGATAAATAATTAATTAAAAGAGAATTTATTATTAAAGCCAATAAAATAATCCCGGAAAAAATTTTTATCCAATAAAAAGACGTATGCATATGTGACATATCGCTCATTAACCGTAAACTAAACCATCCAGAAGGCATTAAATAATCTATAATCAATGCAAAAGTTACAGAACCTAAAATAATTGAACTTAAATAAAATATTAAAGATTTC
>Ga0265294_10002135_pt1 | contig 26148 bp, 20 predicted proteins | sample MunlanPumphouse3_FD_192504 | JGI IMG/M metagenome (GOLD analysis project Ga0265294, IMG submission 192504) | Groundwater microbial communities from a municipal landfill in Southern Ontario, Canada - Pumphouse #3 | ecosystem: Environmental > Aquatic > Deep subsurface > Groundwater | place... | reverse complement strand
GAAGTTTCCTTCCCATAATGACGGTCAGAGGAAGTGAGAAGCTTGCTCCTTCCTCACCATTCGCCTTCACTGAGAACGAATAGGTTTCTTCTTTAGTGATTTTTGAAGGAATTATCCAAAGCTGGATTGAGGCGGTGTTGTCGGGCTCTGCGAATACAGCGTTCACCAGGCCACCTCCCCCTACGAATTGATAGTCCCATCCTTGTGGCAGTCCTTCTACCGACAAGTCAACCCTTTGAGGAGCAAGATTGTAGTTCTTCACCTTCAGGTCGAAGACAATCATGTCAGTGTTGCTGACATTCAGCGAAGGATAGGTTGTTGCGACAGACAACCCCTCATAACTTGCAGACAAAAAGCCTGAGGTTATCGCCAGCAGGACCAGAATAGCACAAAGAAACCTAGAAGTCTTATGATTCATAATGGTGTCTTTTCTCCTTGAAAAAAACTCTATCGCTAGTAATAATAGAAGAGTTTTTATGCGTCAAGTCGCAAAAAAGACACATTAATTTCACATATAAGTGTAATTTGTGAGTATGTTGTCAATATTTAACTTAATTTGGTGAAATCCGAAGGGGTTGCCATGTTTCATCAAGAAAAAGCAAAGTTCGGAAAAAAAAACAAACAGAAAAGACACCGATCATGAAGAACACTTAAAAAAAATTCACGGATTGAAAACAAGGCTCAAACTGGACACCATACAAAATTTTTTCTTCGGAACTCAGGACACAAGAAAAGACAGCCGAAGAATTCCCGGCTGCCATTTTGCATTGCTGTTAAGAATTACCTTTCGCGGTAAATAATCCTACCCTTGGTGAGATCATAAGGCGAAAGTGCAACCTTCACAGAGTCACCAGGGACAATCCTGATATAATGCTTACGCATCTTGCCTGACAGAAAAGCAAGAATGACGTGGTTGTTCTGAAGTTCCACACGGAACATGGTGTTGGGAAGTGCTTCACGCACAATTCCTTCAACTTCGATAGCTTCTTCTTTGGCCAAATGGGCCCTCCTATTCTTTTACTCGCAAAGTATATGCAAAACGTCTTGGCTCTGTCAATGTACAAGGATATCCCCATAGCCTTTGATAAATACCAAGAGAAACAATACGGGAAGAATCCATGTGATGTAGAATTTAGTCCATTTTGGGAACTTGATACCTTTTCCTTCATCAGCCTCCTTGGTGAAATTGTCCCAGCCCCAGCCCTTCTTGTGGGAGCAGAATAGGCAGAAAAGCAAGGAACCTAAAGGGAGCAAGGTCGAACTCACGATGAAATCCTCCAAGTCAAGCACGCCTGTTCCTGCACCGAGGGGTTGGAAACCCGAAAGAAGGTTGAACCCCAGCAGGCAGGGCAGGGAAAGGATGATCAGAGCAATGGCATTCCCAATGCAAGCCTTGGTCCTTTTGACGTGCTTGGCATCAATCCAGAAACTGATGATATTCTCAAATACGGCGATTAACGTAGAGATTGCGGCAAAACTCATGAAAAGGAAGAACAAGGAACCCCAGAAACGTCCCCCTTTCATCTGGGAGAAAATATTGGGAAGTGTAATGAAAATCAATGAGGGACCGCTGTCGGCTTCGACGTTGAAAGCTGAGCATGCAGGAAAGATGATCAGACCTGAGAGCAAGGCGACAAAAGTATCCAGCGCGATGATGCGAATTGATTCACCTGTAAGGGAACGCTCTTTGCTAATATAGGAACCGAATATCTCCATGGATCCTATGCCCAGGCTTAAGGTGAAAAACGCCTGTCCCATGGCAGCGAATACCACATTAAAGATACCGGCTTGCTTGATATGGACCAGACTTGGTTTTAGATAGAAGGAAATGCCATCCGCACCACCTTTGAGGAACAAACTGTTTACGGCAAGGACAACTATGAGTAACAAAAGGCCGCTCATCATATATTTGGTTACCCGCTCAACACCTCTTTGCAGGCCAATGCCGACGATAAGGAAACCAATGAGTACTGCGATGCACATCCAGAAAGCCATTGTGAGTGGTCTGTTGAGCATATTGGTGAAATACACACCCACCTCTTCAGAAGAAAGAGAGGAAAACGCCCCTTGGGTGAAATGGATGAAATAGGAAATAAGCCAACCGGTGATGGTTGTGTAGAACATCATCAGTACATAGTTTCCAATGATGGCAAGAGGGCTGTAGACATGCCATTTGGTACCTTTCGGTTCCAACGTCCTTAGAGCCAGCCCGATGTTCTGCCGGCTAGCCCGCCCGATTGAGAATTCCATCACCATGACAGGAAGACCGAAGATAACTAAGAAAAGGAGGTAGATAAGAACGAAGGTCGCTCCACCATACTTGCCGGTGATATAAGGGAAACGCCAAACGTTTCCTAAGCCAATTGCACATCCGGCAGAGAGCATAATGAAGCCGATTCTGCTGGACAACTTCTCTCGTTGTCCTTCCACGATTTCTTCCCCCGTTATTTTCGAATACAACTTGCCCAGTATAAGGTGGATCCTACGATAATTCAACGAAAATAGTTGAGGATTTGTTATTTCGCAAGCACATTGACTATCCATGAAAAAGGAGAAGGGAAGCCAGAACAATCAGCAGTGGCCAAGGGTGAAAGGGCCTCATTGTATTTCGCATCCCTGCTGCTCGTGTGTGCGGGGGTTCCACCCTCAATAGGCTGACCGACCAAGGTTTTGTTCTCTTAGGAGAAAAAGCGTGGAAACGGTATCACCGGTTCCTTTGGGGGAACCGGCTAAAACGCTCATCAATCGGAATCGGCACAAACAAACTGAAATTCACTATTCATATTTCTCAAATATTGGTTCGATATGCTCTTTTATAAGCTCTAATCTATCTTTTGCATTTTGTTCCAAAAGAGAAGCAATGGAGACTACTATTCTCTTCTTTGTATTGAAATAAATCACATTCCCGCCATCACCCATAGCTGCGCAGGCATGCTCTTTCTCATTAACAAGCCACCATAAATATCCATAGGGCAGATTGAGTTTTTCCCATCGACTATGTTCCCTTGTGCTTTCGTCTACCCATTTTGCCGATACAATTTGCTTTCCTTCCCACATTCCGCGATCCAGGTATAATTGACCTATCTTCGCCATATCCATGGCGGAAAGAGTAAGCCCCCATCCTGCTGTATTCATCCCAGCTGAGTCAGCGACCCATCCACTGATATCCTTGGCTTTATTAAATGCGAGCTGCTCCTCTTTGCTATGGAAGACCACAACACCCTCAACAGTAATGCCCAAAGGCAAGAACAGATGTTCTGTTGCAAAATCAAACACAGATCGTCCAGTGGCCTTTACAAGAATGCCCGACAAAATATCTGGCCCGATGAGGGGTGTGTACCTGAATTTTCCTATCCGCCCCCGGCCTCCCAACAGGTCAAGCGAGAACTTTATTGAGTCATCACTCTTGAAATACTTTACGTAAGGGGCAAAGAGCTTATATTTATACGGGGCGGTCATTGTCAGCAAATGGGTAAGAGTCACCTTCTGTATCGTCTTTTCGCCTTTCTTGACAGGATAGCCAGGGAAAAAATCCAAAACATTCTGGTCGAGACTCTTGATATACCCTTTATCCAGGGCAATCCCGATCAAGAGGGAGACGATGCTTTTTGTCACTGAATACACATGAATGCGACTAGTGGCAGAGCATCCATTAAAGTAATTCTCATAGAGTGTTTTATCGTCTTTCCGTACAACCATGCCTGCAATATTGCCATAGTCCTTGTTTATTCTCTTTTCCAATTCAGTCACTTCTTCTTGCTCCATACAAGGGTCTCCTCTGTTTGTCCTTGGCCTATCTGGCCGACACTTTCTTCTTGACCGGATAATACACTTCAGTTATAAGCTCACTCTCTTTTGAGACCTGGGAAGGGTCGGTTACATAGACCTCATACAGCGCATTGCTGGATTCATAGCCTTCCTTCTCCGCCCATTCACGTTGTTTGGTGTATTATACAGAGGACAGGCCGGAATAAGAGCCCTGGTGAACCGTTTTCAAGCATAACCCTGGATAGAAATCCCTTGTACCGGTAACATATTCTTTTATTGGAATGGCAAATTCCGTATCCAGCCCCAACGGGCTGAATTCCGCACTGTGGAAAAGCACCATCAAAGGGGAGGTGATGGTCAATTTGTCGTCTGCAACCTTCCTGGATAATCTCCCAAAGCAATTTCCGTATTCTTCAACAAAATCACCTTCATGAACCATTTTCCGGATAGAGAGAAGATACATCATCGGGACCTCTGCAAGTTGGACATCAATGCTTTCCAGGTAGGACATGATCGACTTGCCTTGTCTCAAACTTGAAATATCATTACCAAGTTGATCCAAAGTCCTTTCAAATTCCTGTGCTTGCTTCTCAAGTTCTTTTTTCTTCCTGGTAAGTGCCAGATAAAGTTTTTCATCCTGGGGTTCTTTTGATTCAAGTATTGCCTTGATTTCCTCTAGGGAAAAATTGTACGTTTTCAGACGATTGATGAATAGCATCGTTTCCAATTGCCCAATGGAGTAATATCTATAGCCATTTTCAGGGTTGGTCTCACTAGGCAGGATTAGCCTTATCTCAGCATAATAACGAAGCGTCTTTGTGGAAACCTTACATATATTTGAAAACTCTCCGATAGACAACATGAGCATCCTCCTTCCATAGCACCTGCCCTTACCGTACACCTTGCCCTAAGGGTAAAGTCAATGTGATAAAGTATGTACCGAAATATATAGCGGACCTTCTACCATGGTATCCTATAACACAAGACTTTCGAGCATCTCTTTTTTCTTGGGTGATCAAGTCTCTCGATCTCGTGCCATCGAGAAGGATTCCGGGTTCCAGTCCAGGGCTGCAGGGTCCGTGATACGAGGGAGGACCTGGAGGCATCTGAACTTCTTCCTTCGTACAAGTCGGGGTTCCAAGGGTCATCACTGCCGATGGGAAGATTTGCACACTATGGCAGTGCCCTGGGGACGCAAGGGAAGGCGTCGTCCTTGCGCTTGTGAAGCGCCTGGCGGCAAGCAAGATCGGCGAGCATGGCACGAGGATCTGGAGGGTTGTTTCCCTTCATGGGGACGGCAAGAGAAAACTGTACCGAGATTTATACGAATTTATCCGACTTTAATATTATAATTTAACCGAATGAAATTATGAAATTTAACCGAATTGTATTGAAGACCTTTAACGGATGACTTATTATAAGTGCGAGGGGACATACATGGACAACAATTCCTATCGACCACGCATCATAGATTCAGCAGTCGAGCAATACCTTCGTGCATTTGGAGCAGTCTGTATCGAGGGGCCCAAGTGGTGCGGAAAGACCTGGACTGCGCAGAAGCATTCCCAGAGCGCTTTCCTTGCAGGTGACCCTGCGGGGGATTTCCAGAACAGGCAACTTGCACAGATCGACCCGTCCTTAGTCCTCCAAGGCAAAAAGCCCCGTCTGATTGATGAATGGCAGGAAGTACCGTCACTATGGGATGCGGTGAGGTTCGCTGTCGACCAGTCGACCACAAAAGGACAGTTCATCCTTACCGGTTCCGCCACCCCGGTGCACAAAGGAATCATGCATACCGGGACCGGGCGCATCGCCCGGCTACGTATGATGCCTATGTCCTTGTTTGAATCGGGGGATTCTTCCGGTGAAGTGTCGTTGAAAGACCTATGCGCAGGAAACCTCGAGAACACAAAGACAAGTGAGGTGAGCCTTCAGTCCCTGGCTTCCTTCATCCTGAGAGGCGGCTGGCCTGGCAGCCTGGGATTGCCGACGGAGGATGCCGTCAAGATTCCGGCACAATACCTGGACAATGTGGTGACCGACGATGTGGCTAAAGTGGATGACAAAGCGCGTGATGAGGCGAAACTTCGCCTTTTGCTTCGGTCGCTTGCGCGCAACGAGAGCACGACAGCAGCCAGGGCACGTCTGAAGAGTGACATGCAAGGAGTCGAGCAGTCGACTATCGATGAGGATACAATCGCTGGTTACCTCAACATTTTTGAAAGGTTGTTCATCATTGAGAACCAAAAGCCGTTTGCAACAGCCATACGTTCCTCTCTTCGCATAAAGCAGGCAGAGAAACGTCATTTCGTAGACCCCTCCTTTGCGGCCTCACTGCTAGGCATCACCAATGAAGATCGTTTGATTGGTGACCTGCGGACGTTCGGCTTCCTGTTCGAGGCTTTGTGCGAACGGGACCTCAGGATCTATGCGCAATCGTTCGGAGCCAATCTCCTGCACTACCAGGACTACGGCAATGACGAGATAGATGCGGTCGTGGAGCTTGCAAACGGAAGCTGGTCCGCCTTTGAGATCAAGTTGGGGGCAACCCAAATTGATAAGGCCTCAGCCAAGCTCTTGTCCCTCAACCAGAAGTTTGAGCGTCCGGCGACCAACCTTTGTGTGATCTGCGGCCTCTCAAACGCAGCGTATCGCAGGCCTGATGGTGTATGCGTGGTACCGATTACCGCATTGAAACCGTGATTTCTTCAAAACATTGGTTGAGCTTAGTAGTTGCTAACAAAGAAGATAGAAGCAGATAAGTACGTGAACCCGAGGGAGAGATTCCTCGGGTTTTTTGACGCCCAAAGAAGAACATGCCGTACAGACCCAAGAGACCAGGCAGCTGCCAGGTACCGTGTAAATACCTAAAATGGTGAGGCCTTTCGCTGTCTATGGTGGGTAGCTAGCTGACAGGTTTGGGAACAGACCAGGGGCCCGTCTTTTCAGCATCTCTTTTTTCTTGGGTGATCAAGTCTCTCGATCTCGTGCCATCGAGAAGGATTCCGTGAACATGATTTACTTCATATGTGGAGAACTCTCAATAAATAGCGAATACCCTTTTCTTTAGCATGCCGTAGGGATTGAGGGAAAAGGGTTATTTCAATCGCTCGCCATGCCAAAGGAAATGTTTTTTGGGAATCTTGCCATCGAAGACCATACGTTCTTACAGGAAATCACTTGGATTGTTGATAAGTAGTCTTACATTCGGGGAAGATTTGCTATTTGCACTGGGTCTCAAGGAACTTGAGGAAATCAACTTTATTCAAGGGTTTGCTATAATAGTACCCCTGGATATAATCACAACCAAGATTTGCCACCATATTTGCCTGTTGCTCTGTCTCAACCCCCTCGACAAGGATCTTTCGTCCAAGGTTCTTGATCATCTTGATGGTGTTGTAGAGGTAGGAAAGTGTTTGGAAACTTTCTGTAGCCATGGTAATGAAGGGCTTGTCGAGTTTTATGATGGAGAACGGCAGGCTGATAAGCCTGTCCAGGTTTGAGTATCCACTTCCAAAATCATCAAGGCAGAAAACGAATCCTTTTTCTGAAAGTCGCCGGATATTCTCATCGAGGACAAGGGGGAATGAACCTGAGGCCGTCTCGGTGATCTCAAGATGCAAAAAGTTTGGATTAATGCAAAAAGCATTAAGTGTATTAGTAAGTTTTTGTATCATATTGCATTGCATGCATTCCACTATGGAAATGTTTACATTCAGGCTCTCCAATCCAAGGTGGTTTTGTGATATAAAACCGCAGACATCATTGAGAATATAATTATCAATTTGTATGATGTTGCCATTTTTCTCAGCAATGGAGATGAGCTCCTCTGGAGGAATTTGTCCAAGAAGGGGATCTTTCAGTCTAACCAAAGCCTCGGCGCTTGAGAAACATTGCTTTTTAATATCGAATACCGGTTGGAACACAACCTCCAAAAGGTTGTCATCAACACACGTGCGGCTAATCCTGTCTATCTCCTTATACCAATGTTGTCGTTGGACATTGAGCTCGCTTATTTTTACAACACGCTTGTCGGGCCTCGCCGGCAGGTCATTGACAGCTTCGATAATATCGGATAATTCAGATTGTGATCTTGCATGCTGTGGGAAATTGATAACCGCGATTACCGGGGTTACGATGACCTCTTGCTCCTGAATGTTCCACCCCAGGTTGAAACGCTTGACGATATGGCTCAAGGCTTGCTCGTCGACCATTTGTTCTTTATCGTTATAGATAAGGCAGAACTTCCATTCCTCTAGGCAAAAGAGATAAGCCTTCTTGAAATTTTTAATTAAATAATTCGCCAATTCTATTCTGAGGTTATCCACCAGGGTAGTCCCCAAGGATTCCCTGATATATCCACCGTCCACGATATGGATGTATATAAGGCTGAACCGATGTTTCTCTCCAATCATCAATCGGGTCAAGGATGAGAAAGAACTTGAGTTCAGCAACTTTGTCTGGGTATCAATGGCTTCCTCCGGACGATGGAGTGAGAGATATACCAGAAGAATGCAGACATCGCTGCAATAGTTCTCAACCAGGTAGAGGGGGAAGAGCCCCTGGACTGTCACTCCTAGTGCAAAGAAAAAAACAAGGAAGAGCAGTGAGAATTTCTTTCCTTGCCCCAGCGTCCCTCCATATTTGAAAAGAAGCATAGCCCCAATGAACAGATAAAAAGCACAGAGTAGGTAGACAACTAGTATCAAAGGCCCACGATAATATCCCTCTGAATCGATAGTAAAGATTGTGTGAGTCAGAGGATTACTTAAGAGCAGCAAGTAGGTACCTATGAGTGGGATTAGGAGCAACCTCGTGTAATTGTTTTTTAAGTTCAAGGTGAGGGATGCATACATGAAAAAAAGGAAAGCGGTACTTGTGTGACTGAAAAAATACACATAGTTGATGATGCTGAACACCCATAAGGGAAAAACCTCATGTACCTGGGGGATGTTATTAAGCCAAAGTCCAAACAATAAGTCGGATAAAGTTGCGAGACAGCACAGCAGGAACACCACCTTGAATATCTTTGTTTGAGTGGAAGGGAAGGTGTGCTTGAGCCTGGACATCAGGAATATGACAGCAAGGATGGCTATGCCTGCGATATCAAACCATATGTTATAATTGCCCATAATCGTATCCTTCCAGATGGTTCTTAAGATTTTCCAAGGACATGCATTTGCCAAAATAATCTCCGGCAAGGGATTGGCATCCCATACTCATATATTTTTGGGCCTGTTCCTTTGTTTCAATTCTGCCTAATGCGGCCTTTCGTCCCGTACCCTGGATGAGGATGATCATATCCTTGACAAAATCATCATTCTGGTTTTCTTGTATGAAAGCATCCCCGATTGAGATGCAGGAGGACAAGACCGAGAAGGTGCGGGAAAACTGGGTGAAGCCAATGCCATAATTGGCAATTATTATCGAAAATCCTTCTTTTGCCAGGACATTAAGCGTGTCAATGACGGTATTGGGTGCCGAATTGACCACTTCCGCCTCTATCTGCAAGGACAGGTTTTGTGGATTAATTCGATATTTTTTCACCAGTGTCAATATTTTTCCCCCAAGGTCATATTGCAACCATTGTCCTGCAGAAAGCTCGACGATGATGTTTCTCACTCCGAGGTATTCCAAAGAACGTTCGCTAAGAATTTTGCAGACGTTTTCCAGCATGTGCTGGGAAAGCTTCAGTGCATTCCCGTTTTTTTCTGCGATTGGCATGTATTCCTCTGATTTTATTGCTTCCAGGTTTGGACTCTCCAGATATTGTGAGGCCTCAATACTAGGGAAGCTCTTGGTCGATACATCGTATATAGGTCTGAAATTGAGGTGAAACTTTTCTTGTATGAGTGCCTGCTCAACCCAAAAGGATATTGATAGTCTTCGTTTCTCTTTGGTAAGGTCAAGCTTTGTGATGTCTATCACCTGTTCTTCTTGCTGACGGGATTCTGTATTGGCAAGTAAACCGGCAAGAGCATAGAAAGAATCCATGGAAGAAAAGTCCTTTGGATGATGGATACAGCAGGTATACACATGGATCTTGATATCCAGCTTGTTTGTCCGCCATGGATTTGCAAATGCTTGTATGATTCGTTCTTGTATTTGATTCATGAGGTTGCTGTCATCGTTTTTCAAGGCAAGGGTAAATTGACTATCTGCAATGCGATAGATATCCGCCTGCCTTGAGAATAGTTGCAAAAAATTTGTGATGGATTGCAAGAGATCCCTTAATGAATCGAGGCTAAGCCAATTTTTCAGAAACTGGTAGTTATCCATACCTATGAGAAGGACTGTGAAACTTCTTTTGTCTGCTATGGCCAAGGATGTGGTTTGGGTAAACGCCGTGCGGTTGAGCGACGAGGTCATCCCGTCGATAACGTCTTCGGGATTCTGCACGGTCAGGTAGATAAGGAGTACACTCAATGTCAACGTAAAATTCCCCACCCGAAGATTAGGATTCACCGTTTGCCAAAGTGGTCCGATGAAGGCAAAGAACACATATAAGGAGAGTATTATTGCTGTTGAATGCTTGATGCTCTTGTGGTACCGAAGGATGCACAGCACCGCGATGATGACAAAATAGACGGAGAACAAATAAATAAAATAGATGGTGAGATCGAACCGGTTGATGTTCGGTCCCTCAAGCAGGTTGCTGCTTCGTCTGAGCGTGTTCAGGATAATGAAGATAAGATCGAGAACATAAGGAGCATAAAAGAAAATCCAGTAGTTTCTTCTTTTGATCTTTATCTTGAAAATCTCAAGAACATAGAACATGTAGAGCAGGGAAATTGTTGACTGGGCAAGAATCAGGCCACCCTTGAAAAGATAATATCCCCAGTTTGTTGAGGGAATGGTCCCCTCGACATACAGACCACATGCGATATCACAAAGGGTGGCGACCAACGTCATCCTGGACATCCAGATAAAAATATTGTTTTGGCGAATGGGTATGCTGTTTCTGAACTGGTATATAAGGAACAGAACGAATATGATTCCTAAAGAGCAAATGTCGAGCCAGATGCCGCACCACATAGGTACATCATATATCTATCCAGTATTCTTGGCTATATAAGTTGACACTTCTTTCCTCAAAGAAGACAATATGGCAAAGAACAAATCCAAGTTTAAAGAGGCAATGGCTATGGAAGATGCATTACAAGCTTATGTGACTCAGACAAAGAAAATTAACAGTGGAATGGCAGGCTATGTGGCTGCTCTGCAAAACGTGTCCAAGGTGTCGCCCTTGGTAGCTGGGCGAATCGTTCAGGAACTAGCAGACCAACGTACTAATTTGAAGCTTATCGCCAGTGAGAATTTCTCCTCGCTGAGTGTTCAAAGTGCTATGGGAAACCTTCTTACCGACAAGTACAGTGAAGGATTCTCCTACCACCGATTCTATGCCGGTTGTGACAATGTGGATGCCATTGAGGCTTTTGCCAATGAGCAGGCTTGTAAACTTTTTGGTGCGGAGCATGCCTATGTACAACCCCACAGCGGAGCTGATGCGAATCTCTGTGCCTATTGGGCGATATTGAACACCCGCATCCAGATGCCTGCATTTCAGGAACTTGGAGAAAGCAACCCCGCCCATTTGTCCCGTGAGGTGTGGAATTCCTTGCGTGCCAAGTTAGGAAATCAAAGAATTCTTGGCTTGGATTACTATAGTGGCGGGCATCTTACCCATGGATATCGCCAGAATGTATCGGCGCAGATGTTTGATGCTTATAGCTATACCGTGGACGAGAAGACGAAGTTACTTGATTATGATGCCATTGAGAAGTTGGCCATTGAGATAAAACCTTTGATTCTTATCGCTGGTTACAGCGCATATCCTCGGAAGGTGAACTTCAAGAGAATGAGTGAGATAGCCCACAAGGTGGGAGCCACCTTCATGGTTGATATGGCTCATTTCGCCGGTCTCGTGGCAGGCAAGGTCTTTAGCGGAGAATACGAGCCTGTAGCCTGGGCCGATGTGGTCACCACTACTACCCACAAGACTCTTCGAGGACCACGGGGAGGCATGATCCTTTGTAAGCAAGAGTATGCAGAGAGTGTGGACAAGGGGTGTCCTTTGGTGATTGGCGGGCCGCTTCCCCAGATGATGGCGGCTAAGGCGGTTGCTCTTACTGAAGCTTTGGAACCAGGGTTTGCCACCTACGCCAGGAGTATTGTCGACAATGCCAAGGCCCTTGCTGATTGTCTTATGAGTGATGGGGTTCCTCTTGATACCGATGGGACTGACAATCACCTGATGTTGCTGGATGTCAGGCCGTTCGGGTTAAATGGCCGCCAGGCTGAAAGTGCGCTTCGAGAATGTGGCATTACCCTCAACCGTAATGCGTTGCCTTTCGACCCTAACGGGCCATGGTATACCAGTGGATTGAGAATTGGAACTCCTGCAGTCACCACATTGGGTATGGGAAAGGATGAGATGAAGGAAATCGCCTCCATTATCTCCTTGGTTCTGAAAAATTGCAAACCCACCATGCTTTCCAAAGGCGAGCATGCAGGAACTTTCTCCAAGAGCAAGGCGACCATCGAACCTACAATCAAGAAAGAGGCCCATGCTCGTATCGAGAAGCTTTTGATGAGATACCCCCTGTATCCCGAGCTGGACTTAGCTTTTTTGCAGGAGCACTTTCCCCTCGACAAGTAAGTATCGTAATGATAGCATATTTTAAATTAGGAGATTTTTAATGAGCAAGATTTTGTCCGATTGTCGTTATAGCAAGGATCATGAATGGGTCAAGATTAAAGAAGGAAAGGCCTATGTGGGTATAACGGATTACGCTCAGGCAAGTCTGGGTGAGATTGTGTATGTGGAGACGCCCAAGGTCGGTGATCATCTTGCATTGGGCGATGATTTTTGTAACATTGAGTCAGTCAAGGCTGCAAGCCCGATTATCAATCCTCTTGCAGGTGATGTCGTTGAAGTCAATAAGAGCTTGGAGGGACAGCCTGAGTTGCTCAATCAGAATTGTTATGATAATTATATCTATGCCTTGGATAAGTTCAACCAAAGTGAGTTCGATGCTTTGATGGACAGCTCCCAATATGAGCTGTTCCTCCAATCCAAATAACTATTCCAGAACCGTCGGTTTCCGACGGTTCTGTTGTCTTGAAGGAGATGTGCGGTGGTATATCCTTATATTCCTCATACAGACGAGGACCGTCAGCAAATGATGGCGGCGATTGGGATTCATTCACTTGAGGAGCTCTATGGCGATCTTAGTGAGGAAATCCTTTTGTCGGACAGTGTGCCAATTAGTCAGGGAAGAAGCGAAGACGAAGTGATTCGAATGATAACGACATTGGCAAATAGAAATGTGAAAGGCATCCCGTTTCTGGGAGCTGGATGTTATGACCATATCATACCCTCTGTGGTGGAGGCTATTTCCTCTCTGCCCTCGTTTGTCACTGCGTATACCCCTTATCAGGCTGAGATGAGCCAAGGGATACTGCAAGTGATGTATGAGTTCCAAAGTATGATTTGCCAGCTTACCGGTATGGATGTGAGCAATGCCTCCCTCTATGATGGGGCGAATGCCCTTGTGGAGGCCGCCAATATCTGTTTGAATTTCACCCGTGGTAAGAATACCGTGCTGGTATCTTCAACCATCCATCCCTTTGCACTGCAGGTGCTTGCCACTTGGGCTTTGGGAACAGAGAGAAAGCTTGTCCTGCTTCCTGAGATCGAGGGCGTATGTGATTTTACTTCCTTGGATGAAAAGCTTACCAGCGAAGTGGGTGGCGTTCTGGTGCAAAGCCCGAATTGTTATGGATTGTTGGAGGATTATTCAAATCTTGCGGAGACGATTCATGCGAAAGGTGATCTCCTTTGTATTAGCAGCGATCCGTTGTCATTGGGTTTGCAAAAGAGCCAGCGGCAATGGAATGCCGATATTGCTGTTGGCGACACCCAGGCTTTTGGTATCCCTCTTTCCTTTGGAGGGCCGACTTGTGGGTATATGGCGGTCACGGATGCCTTGGTGCGCAAGATGCCGGGACGCATTGTGGGAGCGACCACTGATGCCAATGGCAAGCGTGGCTTTGTGTTGACACTGCAGGCTCGGGAGCAACATATCAAAAGGGAAAGGGCTACAAGCAACGTGTGCACCAACAATGCTCTCTCAGCGTTGATGACCACTGTCTATCTCTCCTCCCTTGGCTGGGGCGGAGTGAAAGAGGCTGCGAGCCAAAGTTATGTGAAGGCCCATTATCTGGCCTATCATCTGGCTCAGCTCCCAGGTATTACCATTCCTTGGGATAAACCTTATTGGTGTGAGTTCCCCTTGGTATTTCATGATGCAAAGAAGATGCGCAAGTATATACAGGAACTTCGCAATGAGGGAATTTATGCGGGGGTGAGGTTTTCTTCCCTGACTCGCAGGAGCAAGGATGAGTTGATTCTGCTGGTTGCCGTGACCGAAAAACGTAGCCGCGAGGAATTGGAATTGTATCTTGCGGCTGCCAGGAGAGTGATGAAATGAGTGAACGCCTACTGATTGAATTATCTAAAAAAGGCAGGAAAGCCTATTGTTTCCCCGCTTTGGATCTGCCTCGGGGTTTTGAGGAGGCATTGCCAAGTTTGCCACCGCAATACCTCAGGTTGGAAAGCGCGAAACTTCCTGAAGTCTCCGAATTGGATGTGGTCAGGCATTTTACCCGTCTTTCCAATCTGGCATACGGAGTCGATGACGGTATCTATCCTTTGGGATCCTGCACCATGAAATATAATCCAAAGCTCAGCGAGAGCCTGGCCAAGCTCTCGGAGTTCACCTGCATGCATCCTTTGCAGGATTCCTCGACCATCCAGGGGTGCCTTTCTTTGATGTACAACCTATTGGAAGATCTTTCTTCCATCACCGGTATGAACTGGGGGACTCTCCAAGGATGCGCCGGGGCTCATGGAGAGTATACCGGATTGAAGATTATCAGGGCCTTTTTCCTTACCAAAGGAGAGACACAGCGCAATATCGTGCTTGTCCCGGAAAGTGCCCATGGTACAAATCCTGCCAGTGCCGCCATGAATGGCTACAATGTAGAGGTGATCAAAAGCAACGCCCAGGGTTTGGTTGATCTGGATGACTTGAAAGAGAAACTGAATGAGAGAGTCGCTGCGGTCATGCTCACCAATCCCAATACATTGGGATTGTTCGAGAAAGATATTTTGAGCATAGGGGCCCTGGTCCATGAGAATGGAGCCAAACTGTATTATGATGGAGCGAACCTGAACGCCATCATGGGTATGGCGACGGTGGGTGATATGGGCTTTGATGTCCTCCACCTGAATCTTCACAAGACTTTTGCGACTCCCCATGGAGGGGGAGGTCCTGGCAGCGGACCTGTCATGGTCACTGAGGAGCTTCGTCCCTTTTTGCCGAGACCGGACATCCGTTTGACCGACAGCGGGTATGTCTTTGATTGGGACCAGAATCTTTCAATTGGAAAGATCAGCATGTTCTGGGGTAATTTTCTGGTGCTTGTCAAGGCATATGTCTACATCCTGAGGATGGGAAGTGAAGGGCTGAGGGCAGCGAGCTGCCATGCCACACTGAACGCCAATTATCTTCTTTCCCGGCTGAAGGGAACTTTTGAGATTCCTTATGGACCTCGGTGCAAGCATGAGTTTGTGGTCAGTTGCCAAGATCTGAAGGAGAAGTATGGTATTTCCGCTCTTGATATCTCCAAGGCCCTGATTGAAAGGGGATATCATCCCCCGACGATGTATTTCCCTTCCCTGGTCCACGAGGCCTTGATGTTCGAGCCAACCGAGAGTGAAAGCGTGGAGACCCTTGACAAGCTTGCAGATACTATCATCGAGATAGTCAAGAAAGGTATCAAGGACCCTGACTGGATTCATGGTTGTCCTCATAATACGGTTGTGGGCCGTCTTGATGAGATTAAAGCGGTCAAGGAACCTAATTTCCGATATATTTAGTTTGTTACTGTTCATGCTGTCTGTGGTATACTGATGGCATGAACAGCACACTCATTCAAAATGGACTTTTAGTGGATACCGAATGGACGCGACATGCGGATATTTTGGTAGAAGGGTCGAAAATTTCCCATATCTCGACGCACATTGAAGATCATGAGGTCTCTCAGGACACCCAGATTGTCAATGCCCATGGGCTTTGTCTTCTGCCTGGCCTTATTGACGCCCATACCCATTATCATCTTATCAGCAGGGGGACAGTGACCGCCGACTCCTTTATCCAAGGTAGTTGCTGTGCGGCTTTTGGGGGAGTTACGACAGTCATCGATTTCGCTGATGATGACAAGAAGGGGCATCTGGTGCTCTGCAGTGAGGATCGGATCAAGGCTATGGGAGAGGAGATGGCCATCGACTTTTCCTTGCACCAGGGGGTGTATGCGTATCGTGACACCTTGGAGGATGAGCTTGCAGATCTGAAAGGCCGTGGGGTAAGGGTGATCAAGATGTTCACCACGTACAAGAATGTAGGGTACATGGTGGAGAACCCCCAGGAGTTGAGGAAAGTGTTTGAGGCTGCCAAGGCATTGGATATGATGGTGTGTGTCCACTGTGAGGATGACGCCATGATCCAGGAAATAAACAGCTCGTATCACGGCCCGTTCAATCCTGCTGCCCATGCGGTTTTACGTCCCAGTGAGGTCGAGGCGAAGGGCATTGAGACCGTGGGTAATATCGCCCATGATTTGGGCATGCCCCTTTATGTAGTGCATCTGTCAAGCAAGAAGGGCTTGGAAATGGTTCGTTCCCTTAGGACCAGGGGTACCCGCATCATTGTGGAGACCACTCCGACCTATCTGTTCTTGAATAAAAGCAAGTTGGAAGGAAGTGACGGTGCCTTGTATGTGATGACTCCTCCCTTACGGGACAAGCAAGACAACGAGGCCTTGCAGGAAGCCGTGCTCAACGGGGAGGTACAGGTGATCGCCACGGACCATTGTTCTTTCACTCGTGAGCAGAAACTATCCAGTGATGATTGCAGGACAATTTATCCAGGAATCCCCGGAACCGAGGAATTGCTTCCCCTTGTTCATACCTTTGCTGCTCATAGTGGTCGTATTGGCATCCAGCAGGTGGTGAACCTGCTCTCAACCGGACCTGCCAAGGCTTTTGGCCTTTATCCTAAGAAGGGAGTGCTGAAAGTTGGAAGCGACGCCGACATCGTGCTCTTTGATCCGGATGAGAGTTGGACACTGAGCAAGGATACGCTCCATAGCGCCAGCGGGTATACTGCATATGAAGGGATGCCCGTGCTTGGCAAGGTGAGATTCGTCTATAGCCGTGGCCGTCTGATTATGGGAGATGACCTTTATCTAGGAATCCCTGGCAATGGCAAGTTTGTAAGTCAGGGTGAACCTGCCAAACTGAAAACAATCTTACATTAGGTTTCTGGTTCCTGAATGAAGATTCATGAATAAAACAGGATGTCGAGAGCAAAAGTCAACATCCTGTTTCGTTTTTATGTCCGGTATTTCTTTTATCCTGTTTATCTTTTTTTGCTTTCCGTCTTGCGGAGGTAGATGAGCTGTCCATCCACTCTCTTGAACTCAAACAATCCTAAGGAGTGAAGAAACGGAGTCATCTTGGCAAAACCATAATTTCGGACATCAAAATCAGGAAAACGCTTGACCAGCAGGGTTCCCAACTGTCCTGCGAACATCCATCCATCCTCATCGGAATTCTCCTCGATGATGGTGAGAATGGCTTCGATGATAGGTGCCAGTTCCTCTTTCCTGGTACCATTGCGCTTGTCGTTGTGATTGTCCTCATCGGGGGCGCAATAGAGCATATCCAGATATTTGAATTGGTTGCATGCTGCGATGAACGGCTTCGGGGTTTTCTTTTCTCCCATTCCGATGACTTTTTTTCCTGCTTCCCTGAGCCTGGCAGCCAATCTCGTGAAATCGCTATCAGAGGAGACAATACAAAACCCATCGACTTTCCCTGAATAGAGGATATCCATCGCATCGATGATCATGGCGCTATCCGTGGCATTCTTTCCTGTAGTGTAGCTGTATTGCTGAATAGGCATGATCGAGTATTCCAGCAAGGCATTTTTCCATGATCCGACCATAGGGCTGGTCCAATCACCATAAATGCGCTTGTAAGTAGCTATTCCCTCGTTGGTTATCTCATCAAGGATTATCTTGATATATTTCTCACTAATATTATCCGAGTCGATGAGCACTGCAAATTGAAGTTCATTGGCCATGGCTGCACCTTCCTTTTCCTTACTGTACTTCAATTAATGAGCTGTGTCACCAAGCTATCGTGAGTGATTCATTGGTTTTTGATTGCCAAATGGATAAGATGGTACGGAACATATCGGGCAAGAGGGAGAAGCACCTGTGACCAGATGCGTCTGGAAATGAAATAGTGGAAAAGGAGACCCTCTCTTCTGTTGTCGTTTGTAAAAGAAAATCGTACTATTGGGAAAAGGGGTATGTATGATTAATGAAGTATTGTTTGATATTGATGGTGCGTTCTTTGATTTAAGGCCCCTGCTCCTTCAATCTTTGACCCAGTACTTTTCCCGGAGATACGGCATACAGCTCTCGAAAGAGGATTTTATTCCATTTGCCGACGGTGATGACAGGACAGTGGTCCGGGGTGTTTTGGGGAAATATCCAGTTATGGACGAATACGAGAGCATCATGAAGGAGATTGCTCCTCTTGAGGAGAGACTTCTTGCTCAGGCCACCCCCCTTAATGGTTCTCTCCGGTTTTTTAGGAATTGCAAAAAATCAGGACTGAAGACAATCCTTGTGCATTGTTCCTCAAAGCAGCAATTGTCTATCGCACTCGGCCTTATGGGTCTTGGGGAAGGGGACTTTGACCAGGTCGCCTACCAACGGAGGGAGAACCATGGCAAGAGCCTAATTGATGCCGCACTCGTTCCTTCTGAGTGTCTGGCTGTGGAAAGTTCTCTTGTTGCGATTGGCAGTGCCAAAAACGCAGGGGCCTTGGTATGTGGGGTCGTCGTTTCCCATGATGCGGAGACCTTGTCCAAAAATGGAGCGGATATCATCTGTACCAGTCTGGGTGCCTTTGAGGATTTTTCCACCATTGAGCAGTTCAACTCCTTATTGAGAGCGATGCAATCAACTGATGACAATCGTGTCCTTTACGGAATGCAGAAGGTCATCCCTTGCCAGAGCAAATTATTTAATCTTCAAGAAGCGGTAAAACTGGCCATTGAAGAGGCGACAAAAGTAAGAGAGAATGCTTATGCTCCTTATTCCCACTATAAGGTTGGAGCAGCCATTGTAAGTGCGGGAAGCGGGGTCGTGTATAGCGGTTGTAATGTGGAGAACTCAAGTTTCGGGGCCTCTATCTGCGCTGAACGCAATGCAGTGTTGCATGCGGTTGCCTGTGAGGGGACGCTGGGGATTGAAGCTCTGGTGGTGGTATCCGATGACAATCCTCCCGCACCTCCCTGCGCCCAATGCCTGCAGGTTCTTGCTGAATTCTGTAAGAGCGATACTGAGGTTCATCTTGTTACGGTGGATCATACAGTCCATCTTGTATATCATTTTTCGCAGTTGCTCCCTTATCCTTTTGTGCTGGCAGGTCGAAATTAATGAAACGTTTGTCCATAGTATTACTTCTTTCTTTTATTCTCTTGGGGTGCACCTCAACAGCAAGCATGGTGCAAAGCCCATCCTCCGATACCTCATTGGGTCTTGAGGAAAAACTTCAGAAGGCAGGAATAGACAAGGTCCTCATGACCGAACCTAAAATCTATTACAGCGGGACGGAGTGGCTTGCGCATCTGACTTCCTTGGTTTCCAATGCCAAGAAGTATGTGGTACTCACTTCTTTTCTTGCTTCCGATAGCCAGGAGGTCGAATTACTGTATCAGGCTATTGTGAAGAAGGCGAAGGAAGGAGTCCCTGTCTATTTCCTTGTGGATGGGGTGGGGATGTTTGACATGACTGAGTCAAGGTATCATCTGATACCGCTTCTCTATTTGAACGATACCCCGGTGCATTTCCTTGAGTTCAATCCCATGTCCACCGCACGTCTTATCAGTGGGAGCGCCTTGCTGTACAGGTATCATCAGAAGGTGATTATCATTGACGGACAGACAATGGCGCTAGGAGGCATGAACCTCAATTACATTTCCATCGGTGCTACTGGGGCGAGCCTGCAACGTGACAGCATGTACGAGTTTTCTTCTCCAGGGGCGATACAGGAATTTCTTGATTGGTTTGTTCCTTGGTGGAATGACCATAGCTGGGATCACATCGATAGGGATTCTTTTTCCATAGAGAATCAGCCTGATAAGGAAAAGCCCTCAAGAGATGCCTGGTTCATCAATCAGGTTCCAGGGAACAAACAGCTTCTGCAAGCCTATGGCTCGCTTATTTCCAGTGCGAAGGAAAGCATCGAGATATTGCCATTCCTTCCTGCTTTGGATGGGAATATGCTCAAGGCCCTCAAAGAGGCCATCGACCGTGGGGTAAAAGTCTCCATGGTAATCTCTTATGACCCACGTACTTCGGACAGGTATCTGTATCTTCCTTTGCTGGAGATTGGAGTGCAGATGAGATTGGAATCCGAAAAAGCTGATTTGGGGCTCCTCCACGAGAAGCTTATGGTGGTTGATGGGCGCTATGTGCTTTTTGGTTCGAGTAATTTCAATTATCGTTCCATGGCTCTCTCCTATGAATCATCAGCTATCATCGATGATCCTTCTTTTGCAGTGACGGTGCAAAAGCATTTCCAACAATACTTTGATGATGCGGTTGAAGTGTCCCTCGACGAAGCCAAGAAATGGAGAACCGTTGATAAATATCTGATGCATCTTCTCATGACGGTAGGTGGATGAGCATGAAAAAGCTAGTTTTGGTTCTTCTTCTCCTCAGTAGTCTCAATTTCTTGTTTGCCCGTAGCTTTGGGTATTTTGTCGCCCAGGATGGTGAAAAGACATCTTCCAATGCGTATGGAGGAGCTTCTTTCGGCCTGGTGCTCCAACCTTTCCAGCGTTCCTTTCTCAATCCTTCTCTCTTTGTATCCTTGAGCATGGGGACGGATATGCAATCGAGGTTTTTATTGCCGGCAGCCACGATGGGAGTGACGATAGACTTGTTTAGGACCATGAATCATCCTTTCATGTTTATTGCGCATAATAAGATAGCGTATGATCCGTCTGTTAGCGTAGGAATGCAACTCCGCTTTGACGATTCCACTCGTCCTGCCTTGTACTTTGGTGCGAGTCCGTTCAAGTTCAGTCAACCGGATTTCTGGTACGAATTCTGTAGTCCTTTCGGGACGTACAGCAACAAAGGATGGAGTTGGGGTGTAGCCATATTTAGGTTCACCTTCTTATGCCTATGAGAAAAAAAATAATGGTTCTGTTGACAACGCTTTTGTTTTTTGGCTCGGCTTTGAGTGCCAAGACTGATTATTTTGATTTGGGTGTGACGGTAGGGTCGCGTTCTCATTTTTTTGAGAGAGGATATGATACTTCCAAATTGTCCTTGCAATATGGCTTGACGATGGGGCTCTCGGATGTGTATGAACTGGACATCACCGCAACGAGCCAATTGGTCCCTTCTTTCTTTGGGGATACCTCAGCTCAGGTTTTAATCCAGCGTTCCCTTCTGGGATTCCGTAACAGCGGGACCGAGATTGCGGGTATGGGCTTCAACATGCTTCTGGGGGCAGGAGTGGGGTTTAGCACCTACAATCCCTATGCCAAGTTCTCCCTCACCCATCTGTTGGTCTCCTTCACCCCTGCGGTGGCTGGTTCCCCTTCTCTATGCAAGCGTGAAAGACTGCTGACCTTTACCTTGGGCATCAATATTTATACACAGCAGGTCAGCCTTTATCTTGATATCCTCACGGATGATTTCTATTTCTTGGGGACTTACAAGGATCATCAACGCTAGCACTTCTCCAGGGCCATGATCTTGTCGACCCTCCGCTGATGTCTTCCTCCCTGAAAAGTCGCATCCATGAACGCGTCCAGCATGGCAAGAGGAGATTCGCTGTATTCGATTCTTCCTCCGAAAGCTATGAAGTTGCAGTCATTATGCTCCTTTGCTTTCTGTGCTGCAAAACAGTTCTGGGGGAGAGCGCAGCGGATACCCTTGATCTTGTTGGCACTGATGCTGATCCCTATTCCTGTCCCGCAACATACGATACCAAATTCATATCCACCTTTTTTAAATTCCGTGGTGGCCTCAAGAGCGATATCGGGGTAATCGACACTATCCTCGGTGAATACCCCCAGATGGTTCACTTCACATCCTCTTTCTTTAAGATGGGCAACTAGTTTCTGTGCCAGTTGTACCGCCCCGTGGTCGTTTGCAATGACAATCTTTGACATGCCTAATCCTCCTCATCAAGGATACTTCAATATTCCTTGGCTGAGAAGATGAAAATAAGGTAATATCAGGTGAGGAGCTTTTTGTGGCAGAGATTTTAATTGTTGGACATCGTAATCCTGATATGGATAGTGTATGCAGCGCATATGCATATGCCTATTTGAAGAACAGCCAGGACAAGGCGAATACCTATGTACCTGTGCGTTGTGGCAATCTCAACGACTCAACCAAGGCACAGTTCGAGCGAATTGCAGTGACCCCTCCCAAGTTCATAAGGGATGTCCGCTGCCGTCTCGCCACGGTTGTCAGAACCAATGAGCAGAGTCTTGATTATCTTGATCCCGTTTACAACCTGGTCTCTCTTTTCAACCGTAATCCCTCTGTGGTGAGTGTCGTGGATAACGGCTCGTATTGTGGGTTGCTAAGTATTGATGAGGTCAATAAGTTTTTCCTTCGGGAGAACAGTGGGAAGCGTCCAATTTATCATTTTGTAGTAAACAACATTCCCAAGGTGCTGCATGGCGAATTTCTCAAGCGTGGGGAGATGGATGAGTTTGATAGTCCTCTTATCGTGGGAGCCATGCGCTATACGGTGTTCTGCTCCCATCTCGATGCTCTTGATAATCCCAAGCCTCTTCTTGTAGTGGGCGACAGGGAGGACCATATCAAGCGGGCCATCGCCAAGCAGATACCTTGCATCATCCTCACCGGATTGGATACAGGACTGACCAGTTCGGTTGATTTCTCTCAGTACAAGGGGACCGTGTTCATCAGCGAAGAGGATACCAGTGAGACCTTGAGGTTATTGAGATTGTCGATTCCAATCAGATGCCTGATGGATGAGAATCCCCCTGCCTTGCAGGATGACCAGCTTTTTGATGAGGCGAAGACCATACTTTCCTCCAGCCATTTCAGAGGCATGCCGGTATTTCATGAAAAAACATGGATGGGTTTTGTCACCCGCCGATGCTTCTTGGAAAAACCCAAGACCAAGGTGATACTGGTTGACCATAATGAGAAGGAGCAAAGCGTGCCTGGTATTGAGGAAGCGGAATTGATTGAGATAATCGATCATCATAGGATGGGGACAATCAAGACACCCAATCCCATCTATATCTTGTGTGATCCGCTTGGCTCCACTTGTACAATCGTGTATCACTTGTTTGTAAGACAGGCTATCCCGATTCCCGTTTCTATCGCCAAGGTGTTGCTCTCAGGTATCGTGAGCGATACCGTCATGCTCAAAAGCCCGACCACCACAGCAGAGGACAGGGTGGCGGTCGATGCGCTTTGCAAGATAGCAGGGCTGGAAAACGTGGAGCAGTTTGGCAATGAGATGTTTTCCAGCGGAACTTCCTTGGAGGGGAAGGACCCTCGTAAGCTCATTGAGTCTGACTTCAAACAATACAGCGAGAAGCAAAAGCGTTTTGGCATTGGGCAATGTGAGGTGACCACCCTCAGCAATGTCGATGAATTCAAGGATTCTCTTTTTGAAAGTCTTGCTGCGGTACGGCATGATAACAATCTGGATTTCGCTTTGTTTCTCATAACGGACGTGATACATGAGAATAGTGTGTTGCTTTCCAGCGGGTTGGGTTTTTACGAACCAAAGCTGGCCTATACTCAAGAAAGTCCGCATAAATTCCTGCTTCCTGGGGTGCTCTCAAGAAAAAAACAGTTGTTGCCTGAAGTGCTCAGGGTATTGGAGGAGCTCTAAGCGATGGTATTGATATTGTAGATGGAGGGAATGGTCTTGAGGCTCTTCATTATCTTGATGAAGTCTTCCTCCTTGGTCACCTCCATCGAGAAATTCCCAATGAGCTTGCCTTCTTCATCATCATGAAGATTCCCTCCGGTAAGATGTCCCTGGTATTTCCTTATGGCACCTTCGATTTCCCCGAACAGGTCGTTGGTGCGCTTGCTCACCACAGAGAAATTCCTAGTGAGCTTTGGATTTCCCGTTTCCCACTCGACATCGATGGAACGATCGACCACCTCGGTCATGTTTTTCAGGTTCGGGCAATCCTTGCGATGGACGATGATCCCTCTTCCTCGGCTGATATAGCCGACTATCTCATCACCACGTACGGGATTGCAGCATTTTGCCAGGTGGATCATCATGTTCTTCTCGTCCCCTACTCGTAATTTCATACGTTGGGGATCATTGATATGGCGGACTATGCCATCCGGATCAGGGGTGAACGAGGAAGGATTTCCGGATGGGGTATCCTGTTTTGGCGGTACCACCTCCTCTTCCTTTCGTTTTGCAATGATATCCTTGTCAATGAGGATGTTCTCATCATATTTGTTCAACCATGCCTTGATCTTCTTTCGTGCGCCATTGGTATTGGCATACCTGAGCCACGAGACATGGGGTCTGGCGTTCGGGCTGGTAAGTATCTCGATGACCTGGGTGTTTTTCAGTGGTTGGTTGAGGGCGATAATCGATCCGTCCGCCTTGGCTCCGACCGTATGATTCCCGACCTCGGTGTGGATTTGATAGGCAAAATCCATTGCTGTCGAGTTGGAGGGCAATTCGACGATATGGCCTTGGGGGGTGAACACATAAATGGTGTCCTTGAGTAACTCACCCTTGATGTCTTCCATGAATGATTCGCTGTGTTCGATTTCATTGGACCAGGTCTTGAGCTTGGAAAGTATCTTGGAGAACTGTTCATTATCCAGGCGGGTCCATGAACCGCTTTCGCTTCCTGTCTCTGCCTTGTACGTCCAGTGGGCGGCGATTCCATATTCGGCGGTATAGTGCATTTCCTTGGTGCGTATCTGTATTTCCAGCAATTTACCATCAAGGGACATGACTGTGGTGTGGAGACTTTGGTAGTTGTTTGCCTTTGGCATGGCGATATAGTCCTTGAATCTGCCTTCGATAGGAGGCCAAAGGCTATGGATTACTCCCAGTATGGTATAGCATTCCGTGACTGTATTGCAGAGGATTCTCACTCCAAGTATGTCAAATATCTCATCGATTTCCTTTTTCCGTTTCTTCATTTTCATATAGACGGAATAGGCATGTTTTACCCGGCTGGTCACGAAGATATCGGAAAGCTGGGCATCGCTGCAAGCGCGGTAAATGCTTTTCTCAACGCGTCCCAGATAAGCCATCTGCTCACTCTTTTTCCCTAATAGATAATCCTGGATATACTGGAAGGTATCGGGTTTAAGGACCTTCAGCGACAAGTCCTCCAGTTCATCCTTGAGCCAGGAAATACCGAGTCGGTCGGCAAGAGGGGCGAAAATATCCAGGCATTCCTGTGCTATCTCCTTGGCCCTTTCAGGTTTGAGATGCTGCAAGGTACGCATGTTGTGAAGTTTGTCGGCGAGCTTGATGATAATCACCCGGATATCCTTGCTCATGGCAAAGAACATCTTCCGTATGGTCTCGGCTTCAGCCGCACTTTTGTTCATGGTCTTCAGATTGCCGATCTTGGTGACACCTTCGACCATGTCGGCCACGGATTGTCCAAACACTTCAGCCAGTTCCTCATAGTTGGTCTGGGTATCCTCGATCGTGTCATGAAGCAACCCTGCACAGATGGTGTCCGCATCCATTTTCAGCTTGATGAGGATTTCTCCTACTGCAAGAGGATGGATGAGATACGGTTCACCGCTGGCACGTTTCTGATTTTCGTGTTTTTGAGCGGCAAAGGTAGCGGCTGCCAAGATTTTTTCTTGGTCTTCCTTGGGGTATTTGAAAGCTTTCTGTATGAATCGTTCTATCATCTGCTCGTACATGGTCGCTCTCCATAAACCACTCGCTCTTTGCCTGCGAGATCCTTTTCACTGTAAACATTATTAAAACCGTTGGCAAGCAAAAGCGTTTTCACAGCTTCAATTTGTCTCCAGTCACACTCGAGGAACAACAGGCCCGGACCTTTAAGATGGAAAATACTTTCTTGAATCAGCCGCCTAATGAGAGAGAGCCCGTCTTCGTCGAATCCTTGCAATGCCATGCGTGGTTCCTTCTTTACTTGTTTATCCGTTTCCTCTATCCATTTCTCGGTAAGATAAGGAGGGTTGGCCACAATAAGA
>Ga0265294_10002134_pt1 | contig 26152 bp, 19 predicted proteins | sample MunlanPumphouse3_FD_192504 | JGI IMG/M metagenome (GOLD analysis project Ga0265294, IMG submission 192504) | Groundwater microbial communities from a municipal landfill in Southern Ontario, Canada - Pumphouse #3 | ecosystem: Environmental > Aquatic > Deep subsurface > Groundwater | place... | reverse complement strand
GTGAAGCCGAACGTCAGCGACAAAGCTGGCCTATTGCCCGGGGTCGGGGTCGCTATCGGAATCGGTATCGAAAAACGCATAAAAAACGACCCCGATGCCGACTCCGACACCGTTACTTGGACCCTGTTCCAACTTTGTACAATTGGAGGCGCGGGATATATAGGATGATGGCAGCCCGAATAACTATCCACGCCGAATTCTCAACTTTTCATCTGCCAGGGAAATATTCGAAGGAGAAATGGAGAGCTGTCAAGCATAATGAAGTTTGTCGCATTTAACGTTGCAATCCAGCGGCGCGGGCCGTGAACGCGCGGGCCGAACGACAGGGTCGCGCAAGTTGGGTCGCAAGCTTTGTCGTATTATGTTGCGCGCAACATAACACGACTTATGTCAATTCAGGAGGCGGGATGAATGTATTGTGCGTGTAAATACAGAGGTTGGTAAATTAGCAGAAGTTATGCTATAATTAGGAACATTAATTAGGTTTGTTTAGACACGACGCACGGTTATAGCCTTGCGACCGTCTGTAACAACAAAACCGATGACTACGAATCGCGTAACCACTTAGTTTATGCGCTTTTTGAACGTGATAATCAAAGGAGAAATTAAGTGAAAAAAAAATGGACAATGATATTGTTTTTGGGTGTCGCAGTGACGTGCTACGGAGTACCGGAAAACATCGCGTTGAACAAGCCATATACGCTGTCGCCAGTGCCGAAGTACGAGTTCTGCACAGATCTTAATGATAAGGTGCAGCTCACCGACGGGGTGTATGCGAAAAATGGTTTCTGGGTACAGAAGGAAACAGTCGGATGGGTGAGGGTTGCGCCGGTCATCTGTATGATCGATCTTGGAAAGGTGGAGCCGATCTGCGGCGTATCATGGAGTACGGCCGCCGGTGTGGCGGAAGTCACTTGGCCACAATCTCTGCAGGTGTTGGCCAGTGAGGATAAAAAGTTTTGGACATATCTGGGTGATCTGTGTGAGTTAGGGACGGAGACCCAGTCGCCACCCGCCGAAGGGTACGCGACGTTCCGGTACGCGTCGGACCGGATGAAAGGTCGCGGGCGGTATGTCTGTGTGATAGCTAAGGCGGAGCCCTTCTGTTTTGTAGATGAGATTGAAGTCTGGCGCGGCCCGGATGAGTGGCTGCAGGGCGAAATGCCGGGGCATCGCACGGACGATATTGAGCGTTTCTATGTAGAATCGCGTGTGCGGATGGGCTTGTCAATACGGTTGCGCGAAGACCTGCAGGCAATTGAATCTCAGGCTGCGGCGCTGGGCTTTGCGGAGGTGGCGACCGAGTTGAAGGTCAAAGCCGAAGAGCTCAGGGGAAAAGTTCCAGCTGAGGCGGAGAATGTCCCCACTACTTTACAGACGGTGCTGCCATTCGATGGGCTGCACAAAAAAATTCTTGCCCTCAACGCACCGTTGCTGCGTGCAGCGGGAGTGAAAGAACCGCTAGTGTGGAAGAATAACCGCTGGGATCCGCTGGCCCTGATGACAGTACCGTCTCAGGTCCAACAGGCGGGTGTTGACATGATCTATTTTGATCTGATGCGTGGTGAGGTGCGGGGCGAAACCTTTAATATAACCAATCCGCAAGACAATGATTGCGTTTTGGAGCTGAAGGTTAGCGGAATTCCCGATGAAGTTAATCTTGAGCTTCGCGAAGTATTGTTCACTGACACGCGAAGTCTGAATCCTGTTGCGGCGGCGTTGCGCCGGATCGAACCTGATGCGAAAGGCTTACGGCGGTTGATGATCCCAGCTGGGTGTACACGCCAAGTGTGGATATCGTGTCAAAGGCCGGGAGGTAAAGCCAAGACATACAAGGGAAAAATTCATTTGGCATCAAACGGTGTGCCGCTTAAAAAAAATCTGGCATTACATGTTAGAATCAGAAATCTGGATTTCCCGAAGCAGCCGTTCATGCATGTGGGGGGATGGGATTACACACAGGGCAAGGCCGACTCCTATAAGGCTCCAGGCAATCTCGCGGCCAACCTGGCTCTGATGCGGGAGATGTATGTGGACAGCCCTTGGGCCACTCAGGCGGTCTTCCCGAAAGGGGCCGTGTTTAATGCTGAAGGACGTTTGCAAAATGGGGATGCGCTTGATTTTGCACTGTGGGACGCATGGGTGGCGCGTTGGAAGGAGGCCCGCAACTACTGCGTGTTTTTCAACGTGGGTTCTTCGTTTAACGGCGAGAAGATGGGTACGCCGCGGTTCAGCATAATGATCGACACATGGCTCGGCGCATGGGTGCGCCACCTCGAAAAGCAGGGGTTGAAAGCAGGACAGCTCGTGATTTTGCTGGTTGACGAGCCGCACAAGCTGAGCCATGACGAAGTGGTTGTGATATGGGCCAAGGCTATACGTGCGGCGAATTTGGGCGTTGTGATCTTCGAGAACCCTGCCTACCAAGATCCGTCCGAAGGCAATCCTGGGATGTTTGCGCTCTGCGATGTGCTATGTCCTCACACACCGGTGATGGTGAGGAAGGGCAAGCCGTTCCGCGATTTTTACCTGCGCCAAAAAGAGGCGGGAAAGACCCTCTGGCTTTACTCGGCCGTTGGACCTGCCAAACTGCTGGACCCTATCACTTACCACCGTGCGCAGGCATGGCTGGCTTTTCAAATAGGGGCGGAGGGCACGTTCTTCTGGGCGTTCGGATGCGGCGGCGGCATCGGCGATTCGTGGCAGGCCTATGCGCAGGCACATATGGATTACTCGCCGTATTTTGTGGGACCCGACAGTGTGATGGAAGGCAAGCACAGCGAGGCGGTTCGCGAAGGGGTGCAGGATTATGAATATTTGCTCATGCTACGGAATAAGGCAACGAAAATCCGTAGGTCAAATGGTGATGCGGCATGGCTGAAACGAGTGGAAAGTTTATTGACGGACGGTGTGGCCGAGGCGCTTGAAGCCGTAACATCGCCCAATATGTTTTGGGAAATTGAGAAGGACCGCTCTGTGATGGATACAGTACGCATACGCGTTCTGGATGCACTCGAAGCCGACGGAATATAGAGCAATCAAGACAATTAGTAGATGGGGCTGCCTGCCTGCCGCGCTGCCTGACTACCACTGGTATGCGGCGCAGGCAGGTGAGGGCAGCCGCACCCGACTATGGCATGGTCCTCACGATGCGGAAGCCAATAGGGCTGTTCTGTCCTTCCGGACCGGTGTAGTGACGGCACGCTGAACGACAGCTCGATGCGTTGTAGTTCCAGCCTCCGCTCCGTAATATGCGGTAAGAACCCGAAACCGCCCCCTTGGGGTCAACTCCTACTGACAACGAACTTGCGTACCAGTCCAGGCACCACTCCATGACATTGCCATGGGCGTCGTAGAGTCCCCAGGCATTGGGCCGTTTACCCCCGACCGACTGTAAGCTGTTTTTATTGTATTTGTACCACCCCAGGACATTCAGGTATTTATTGGTGTTTCCGTTGTTGTCTTCTTCATCGCCGGTATATTTTGCGTCTGCATTTCCGTCGTTGAAAACGGTCGTAGTGCTTGCGCGACAAAAATACTCCCATTGCGCCTCAGTCGGCAAATCAAAGTCGCTAAAGCCTGTCCTGGCCCGCAGCTTACCTATAAAAGAGTTGGCGTACACCGCCGTGTTAGAAGGCCAGTTGATATCCGGGTTGTTCTCATTCTCAGAGTTCTCGCGAATCTCATAATAGGAGACCGTGTGTTTGGGAAACGTGTCCATGCTGCTTGTGCCGCCTGTCATGATACGACTCCACTGCTGCTGCGTGACCTCGAAAACCCCGACGTACATATGCTTGGTCAGCGTCACGTTCTTGGTTCCGTCCTGAGTGTCGCCCATTTGATAAGAGTCTGCCGGAACACGGCGCAGAACGAGCTTGTCAGTCTTGTAGGCCTTGCTGTTGGTCACACCGGTCCAGACAATGGAGTTCACATTCGCCACCGGATTGGTTTCAACTGTGCCGTAAGCTCCTCTGTGCAAGGCCTCCTCAGTGATATATTCAATCTGGTCAGCCATACCCGCACTCTTGGTCAGATCAATGATCATGTAAAGCGGCTTTATCGGTGCCAGTGACACGCTGAACTGGGTCATCACCAAATTGTTGGTATAAGTTGTCTTTGTCGGATCCCAGACAATGCGGTGCAGACCCTCTGATACGCCAAAAAGATCTCCTGAAAGCGATTCCGCGGACAGATTAAGAGCCACCGAACCGTTATACGCGCTCACAACGACATCCACGCATTGCGTGGGATCGGCTGTCAGAACGTAATCGATATCCACCAGCCGACTCCACGGCCAACGTTGACGGACCACCACGTCGCTGATTACCGTGTTAGTTGCCAGCGCGTTCAGTGCGAAGCAAGCCAGAAACACTCCCGCCGCCATCTTGATTGCTGTTGTCGTATTCATTTCGCTCTTCCTTTATCGTTGTGCCTATTTTGCTCGATTGAATTGAGATACCAAATTTTATTCTTTTGTAATGATAAATTTACCGCCTTTGCTAATCATTGTCAAGCATACAATTATGACATAAAAACAGAACCATATATGAGTCAGATTTCTATATACCGTTATGTAGTTTTCCGGAACCCAATCGCCATGCGCCCAGGCCACCTCGCTGTACCGCGCCGGATCCATGATATCCTGATAAATGTCATAACGTCCGGTCAGTACCCCTGGCAATGCGTTCAATGCCGCGATCTCGCTGCCTGTGCCGCTGCCGCTCCATATGATCCGATTCATGCCAGCTGATTGCAGCTCTTGCACCAGCGCGACCTTTTGAGCGCCGGCATCCCAGTTCCAGATGTTGGCGGCTCCGATCAGTAAATCAATCGTGGGCCGCTCTTTCACCTTCTCGTTAAATGTTTTCAGCAGCCCCCTCTGCTGAGCATGTTGACGATAGCGTTTGCACATGGCCACATAACCGCCTTGCTGGAAGAAAACATAGCGCGCATGGCGCTCATAACCGAACTCCCCGCGGCAAAGCTCCCAGAGCGGCGCGGCCCGCCACAGGTTGTCAGCCCCTTTGAAGGCATTCATGCAGGCATCGTCGGCACTCTCCAAAATACACATCCACCCACTGCCGTCACGATCCTTCATGCACCCGAAAAAACTCATGCAGATCCCATGTCCGCCATAGGCGATCATGCGCCCCAACCCCTGATGCTCTTCATCCACAGGATAGCTCATGCCCTCGTTCATCGGCACAATCAGCCGCTCGCCCGGCGCCGTGATGAAGGCGGCTGGATATTCAACCGCGCGGGTGATCTTACCCTGCGCTTTGAGGGCCACGCTCAACTCGGGTGCGCGCTCATCCAGCGTGAGCACTGCCTCCAGCTCTGCCATGCTCTCGGCGCGCACAAAGCGAATCGCAGCGCTGCGCTTATCCGCGGCGCACTCCACCGAGCGTGTGAACATTCCGCTCAGGGCACCCCCCTGCCGCCAATGCTGGCCACTGCGCAAATCCGTGACGGTCAAAGAGTTCTCAGCAGGATTGACCGCAACCTCCAAGGTTTCGCTCCACAGCACAACCGGTTCGGCTGACATTGACTCTATGCGCCCAGTACGCAACAGCTCAAAGCTACGCAGCTCCAGCTCCGCGTTGCCGTTGCCGATGATCCGAGGTTCCAGTGTGACGGCCCCCAACGGAATCATAAACCGGTTGGTCACACTCTGCCACGCATCATCCGATTTGAGAGCAAGCCAGGCCCAGGACCAGGAGAGGGCTTTCCCCTGCGTGTCATAGAGCGTCGCGCAACTCTGCGCATTGTTGCCAGCCGCGCTGTCAAACCGCACCTTGGCGCAAGCTCTGATCTCAAAAATATCCCCGGGGGAGACCGCAATCCGACCAACGCCAAAGCAGGCCCAGTCCGTACAGCTTGGAGTGTTAGAACGAATGCGAAGATCAGTGCCGTAGTGCAAACAAAATTTTTAATAAGTCCCAGCCTCGTCTCTTTCGCCCATCCCTCGCCAGCCGCTGCCTGATTAGGATTGTGGTTAGGATTAACCATACCCTAACCCCTAACCCCTATCCCCCCTGAATTCCAACCGACTGCCAAGCTCCAATTGATCGTAGGCCAGAGTGCCAGCCCTACTCTCAACAACGCGTTTGGCGCGCAGGCCGCCCGTGACCATCCATACACCAGGAGAAACATTGCGCTCCAGCGAAATGACGCGCCACTCGCTATCGAGAAAAATCAGATCAATGGCAAAACGCATCCCGATTGTGTGTACAAAGCCGCAATGCTCAATAATCATGGCAGCCCCATCACACATGTCAGCGTGGCCCAGCAGACCCTTCAACCGCTCAAAAAAACCAAACGCGTATTCAACCGGCTCCGCAAAAACCTCTCCCGATAAAAACAGCCTGCCAACCCGCATAGCTCCTGACACCTTTACTGCTCCGGCCCGCTCGGATTGTACTCGCTGCGCCACTCCGCCCAACGCTTCATTGAGCTTCCATGTTTTGGAATGAGCGTGAGCTGCGGAGCGTTGCCCGAACGTATCCGGCTGATATCCAGCAAAAGCTCCTTCCAATTTGCATGACGATGAATACGCTCTTTCGCGAGCATCTTTTCCAGCAGCAGCGCGAACTGGCTGGAGATCTCTGAAGCGTAAGTACGAGCATCATCAGCCTGTGCTGCACCCACATGCGCCTCAACAACCTCATCAACGGTCATGCCCTCAAAAAGCATACGTCCGGTGACCAGATGATATAGCGTCGCGCCCAGTTGATAGATATCCGAACGGCAGTCAATGTCCTGCTGACCAGTGACCTGCTCAGGCGACATGTACGCGGGTGTCCCTAAGATCTCCTCACTGTGATCCCGCTCAGTTTTTAAAAGCACCAGAGAGCGGCAAAGACCCAAATCCGTGACCTTGAGCGATCCGTCCTCATCCACCATGATATTATCCGGCTTGATATCATTGTGAACCATTTCAAAAATTTCCCAGGCATAATCCAAGGCCACCGCCACCGCTTCGGCAATGGTCAGGGCATCCTCCTCGCTGGTTTTACCCTTGCGACGCAGCAGCTCGCCCATCGTGTAACCGGCAACCAGCTCCATGACAAAGTAATAGATCCCATCCTTGAAGTTGGCATCATAAACCTGGACAATATTGGGGTGTTTCAAACGGGCCGCCGCCCTCGCCTCCATGCGGAAGCGCTCCAGGTCATCACTCTCCTTGGCGAATTGTGAGGAAAGAATCTTAATGGCCACTAACCGGTCGAGTGACAACTGGCGAGCCTTCCAGACCGAGGCCATCCCGCCACGGCCCAGCAGCTCCATAACCTCGAAATTCGGCATATTAAATGATGGGCGCTGGGTCATTTTGAAACAGACCCCTCTCCTTTACAGCTGGTACAAAGAAACTTGCCCTCTCCTGCGCACTTACTGCATATCTCATCCCTGTACTTTCCGGTACCGCCGCAGCGAGTGCAGGTCACTAAGCCTATTCCTGAGCAGCGAGCACAGGGCGGCGCCTCACCAGTGCCGCCGCACTTCACGCAGATCACGCTGCCTTTGCCCTGGCAGATCCGGCAGGGGATCTCCCCGCTGCCCTCACACCTCCCGCAGATTTCAACTAGCGGATCATTCAAACGCTTTTTCACGGTACCTCGCAACCCACCGGCTGGCCGTTCTATCACTCCGCCTTTGCAGTTATCAGCCGGACACCTCTCCCACTTGAGGCCCTTGCAGGAGCGGCAAATCTGAAGCCCAGTGTGCTGGCACTCTTTGCAGGGCACCGGCAGGCCGGTCATGACCAGCGCGCGCTGCTCAATATCCAACTTGCCGACAAGCTCCTCGCTGAGATAAACGCGCCCCTGTTTAACCTCGCCGGCAACCATGCACATCTGTTCAAAGCTCTGCCGGCCTTTGAGTACATTCATCTTGATCCGGTCCACCGATAAATACTCGCGCCTGTATCCCAACCCGCCGCAGCGCTTACACTTCATGCCATCCACAAACTTAATGTTTTTTGAGCCGTCAACCTTACCCAGATCAACCTTGAGCTTTCCAGTGCCTTGACACATCCGGCACGGCACATTGCCAAACATCAACTCCTGACGGCTCTTATTCATATTCAGCACCAGCGCTTTGCCAATGCGCATTGACCGCTCATCCGAGGGCACCAGGCGCAAAACAGCAAAGGCGTTCTGGTAGATGGCAAACGCAAGACCCGGATGCTCCGCATGCTGTTCAGCGAGCTTGTACTGCTTTTCAACAAACGCTGCGGCGATTTCACCAATCGTGTCGCCAGCCGCCGCAACCATACTCTCCGGCTCAGCCGCCTTCACCTCCTTGGCAACTGCGGCCTTGCAATGCGCGCATATTGCCGCGTCATCCTTAACCTCATGGCCACACTTACCGCAGATTGTCAATGCATGAACCAAGGTGCAAAGCAGAGCCGCCAACGCAAACACGAGAATTTTCTTTCTCTCTTTATGCCTCTGCTTCATTGCTCTTCTCCCTGTGGTTGCGCTGAACCGCTCTTATGCTCCGAATACTCACGTAGTTTCCGATGCAGGGTTCTGCGACTGATCCCCAGTTCCTGAGCCGCCCGGGTTTTGTTCCCTCTGTTATTACTAAGCACCACCATGATTTTTTGTTCCTCAACATCCGCCAGCGAACCACTGGTCAATGCCAAAGCGCGGCTACTCGTCGGGTTTTCAACCACATCGTCGCGTATGTTCGCAGGGACATCACGCACGGTCAGACGCTCCCCCCGCCCGAGAACCACCATCTTCTCAATCGTATTTCGCAGCTCTCGGACATTCCCAGGCCAACTGTACCCTTGCAGCAGCGCCACCGCATCCGAGGTGATTCCCTCAAAACTTTTCCCGTTTTTCTCCGTGAACTCTTTTAGAAAACGATTGAGCAGAAGCACTATGTCACCGTCGCGCGACTTCAACGGCGGCAGCAAAATATCAACCACATTCAGACGAAAGAAGAGATCCTCCCTGAACTTACCCTCTTCCACATACTGCCGCAAGTCGCGGTTGGTCGCTGCCACTACGCGGATGTCGACCTCGATCGACTTCTGACCGCCAACCCGCTCAAACACGCGCTCTTCAAGCACCCGCAGCAGCTTAACCTGAACCGCTGGATCGACCTCTGAGATCTCATCAAGAAAAAGAGTGCCGCCATCGGCCATCTCAAAACGTCCAATACGAAGTGTCTCCGCACCAGTAAAAGCGCCTTTCTCATGTCCAAAAAGCTCACTCTCCAGCAGGTTGGCGGATAAAGCCGCGCAATGCACTGCCACAAAAGGTCCCTTGTTACGTGAACTCAGACGATGAATGGCCTTAGCCACCAACTCCTTGCCGGTTCCACTAGGCCCCTGAATCAAAACCGAAGCCTGCGTGGGGGCGGTCTGCTGGATAATTTCAAAAACCTTCTGCATTGCGATGGATTCGCCAGTGATGTTCTCCAAGCCGTACTTCTCATTCAACTGGCTCTCGAGCGACTTCACTTTCGACTCCAGATCCCTGGACTTGATTGCCCTGGCAATCAGCATGTCGAGATGGTCGAGGTTGATCGGCTTGGTCAAAAAATCATACGCCCCCTGTTTCATCGCCTGAACCGCTGTCTCCACCGAACCGTACGCTGTCAGCAGCATACAAATCGTATGCGGATACTGCGCGTGAACACGTCGCAGCAAGCCAAGTCCGTCAACCCCCGGCATGCGCAGGTCAGAGAGCAGAACGTCGACATGCGCTACCTCCCCCAGCACCTTGAGAGCCGCTTCCGCACTCTCGGCGGTCTTGACATTGTAGCTGCGCCGCAGAGCGCGTTGCAATCCATCGCGTGTGTGCCTATCATCATCCACAACCAATATAACCGGCTTGACCGACATTTATCGTCCTCCGTTCTTCAACATTCTGACACGGCGCTCAGAACGCGGCAGCCTGATTTTAAAACAGGTGCCCTCTTCCAACTTGCTGGAAAGCTCAATCTCGCCACCATGATCGTCAATTATGCGCTGCACAATCATCAGGCCCAGCCCGCTGCCACTCTGCTTGGTGGTGTGATATGGCTCGAAAACACGGCGCATATTCTGCTCCGAGATCCCCCCGCCACTGTCACAGAAAGCAATATTCACATATGCGTCATCCACCTTGAACACCATTTTCAAAGCTCCGCCATCCGGCATGGCCTCCAGCGCGTTTTTGATCAGGTTAAAGAAAACCTGCTTGATCAAGGCGCGATCAAGATGAACACTCGGAATCTCTGTCGGAACATCCACTGAAACCGCAATGCGCCTATTTTCAAACTCTGGTTTTAAAAGCCGCAGTGTCTCTTGCAAGACATCGGCTGGACAGGCGGCCTCCAGCATTGGCTTAGATGGCCGTATAGCACTTAGAAATTGCGTGATCGTTGTATCAAGCCGCTCAACCTCGCCCCTGGCAATTCCAGTCAGCTCCTTAAGTGATTGCCGCAGCTCGGGGTCCTGCACCTCAGCTAATTCACGCATTAAAAGTTGCAGATGAATATTGAGCGCGTTCAACGGATTGCCAATCTCATGCGCCACACCAGCTGCCAGCAGCTTCACCGCGTCTGATCGCTCACTCGCCCGTGCGGTGGCCTCCTCCTTGCGCTCCTTGGTAATATCGCGTAAAATAACAAGAATCGCTGTGTCGTCCGCGCCATGAACCTCCAGCGGTCGCCCGGTCACCGCCACCACCCGGTACTCAGGGTAATTGATCTCGATCTCGCGTGTCACCATCCGCGACCACCCCTCACTCACCGACTCCGGCATCTCCAGCAGGTGCTCCCAGCCCCAATCTTTTAGAACACGTAGGATAGAGCGTCCCTTAATCTTCTCATATTGAAAGCCAGCCAACGACTCAGCCGCCCGATTGGCATACAGCAGCAACCCATGGCTGTCAACAACCATGACACCCTCCCGAATACTCTGAAAAATAGTTTCAAGAAAGCCGCGCTCCTGATCCAGACGCGACATATAATTTTGAAGGCTCTCGCGATCCAGTTTATCTATCCGGGAAACCACTCTTTCAAAAAAACCCGCCACTAATATGCCCCCTTTTCAAGTATGCCAATTTGTCTCACATATTAGCTTTTTAGCCTGCGCTTAGCAAGGAAAAACATTGACATAAAATGTTACGTTTTTTTATAGCCAAATAGCCGCACTCTGATAAGCCGACTGGTTCTCTTTAATTTTTGGTAGATCTGCTCACCCAAAGACAGGTCAATGGAGTGCTCAAATTGTTTTTTATCTAAAGAAATGAGTTTTGAGGTTCTGTGTCTGCCCTCGCTTTCCTCAATTGTTAACTTCCGTCCACAAATATCCGAATATCCGGCCAGCTGCATAACAAGCTTTGGCATGGTTGCCCAGATCTTTATCTTAGCATCACGCCCAAATTTATTATAAATCCATGAATCATTTACACCCCAGTAAGTTATCCATGGCCAGATGTTTTTTTCCTGTGGAAAACCTTCCAGCAATTTATCATAAATGCTGGCATTGATAACAATCGCATGCGCGAGAAGAGGTCCCCTAATGCGCCAGAGTTCAAATTTATTGTTATCGATTGTTTCGGACTTTGCAACATAATGTTTATTTAATCGCTGATAAAACCCAAGATAAAACATATCCCAACAACTCAAATCACTTATTACGTCAGCGATCATCTCTCCTTCGCGACCATTCAAATCATTAGTAAACAGAGCATCATCTTCTAACAAAAGAATACGTTTAAAACCCTTCATCTTTGCATAAGCTATAGCTTTTCGATGGGATAAAGTACACCCGGCCGACCCAGCCTTCATGCTCGCCACTTTCGGAGAAGTTCTTTTTCCAAACCAAGGCTTTTGAAGATACCCAGGTAATATTTTACCATCAATCGCCTCAATCCGTATCACTTTATCCTCAACACCGATCTCAGCGAGGGTTTTGTGCAAACCAGCCCATCGATCCGTACGTTGTTTCATATTAATAATTAAAATGGCCTCTATTTGATTCCAAAAAGCACTGGGTGATGGTGATGCGGTCATAGAGCTCACTATTATTCCTTGGCTACGCCGCTATGCGGCATTAAAATAATTATATCTCTTTTAAAGCGATTATAAACACGAATTTGAGATGAATACGCAAAAGGTAATTAACAATAGCCGTATAGTATCAGCTTTAGGCAGCGGTATCAAGCATGGTCAACAATATTCAATAAAGTTGAATCAAACCCCATGCGATTACGAGATTTTTGTTTTTTTTGACAGCAATTGCAATAATTGCTATAAATATATTATTTTCTGGAAACTACTCAAAAGTCAGCTGGCAGCACGACTGTGTTGCGAAAAGACAATGAGTTGAATGCGATAAAATAGCCGAGTTATAGACAAGGAATTGGCAATGAAACGCCGCACTGAATATATTTTCTCTATCAATACGGGCAGGTCCGGTTCCGCTTACCTGAAGACGCTTTTTGACAATGTCACCGACTGTCAATCCCTCCATGAACCTATGCCGGTCGGTAACGGAGCAGTTATGCGAAAATACTCTAAGGGTAATAGCGAACCAATGCGACTAATTGCCCGGCAAAAGGCTGAAATCGCCCAAAACGTGGCCCGTACAGGTGAGATCTATTTTGAAAGTAACCACTGTTTCATAAAAGGGTTTGGTTGGTTTCTGCCGGAACTTCTTGGTGAGGAGAATATAGGAGTGATTATTCTGAAAAGAGATAAAACCGAAATTGCATGGAGCTACCTTAGAATCGGCTGCTCCCCCCTTATAAGGAAAGGCAGAAAATGGCTCTATACACCATGGCAGAAAAACTCAAAGGTGGCTCCGCCAACACTGAGCTTTTCGGCCCGCGCATCGTACTTCGCGGCCTGCGTCGTGAAGTTCATTTGTTGGTTTGCCAGAAGGATTTTTAAGATACCGCTTCAGGATCCCTAGCGCAGCATAGCCGCAACCAATTTTTTATCTCTCACAGAGACGCAGAGGTCTCAGAGTTTTTTCAGAGTTTCCCCAGCAAAGGCTCAAAGGCGTAAAGTTCGTGCTCGACGTTCCCAGTTTTCCACATTTTTCACCTCTAAGATTTTTCACCTTAAAATATTCTCTCAGTGCTGCGAAAAGTTCAGCTACTCTCTGTGTTCTCTGTGCCTCTGTGAGAGATAATAAACGTACAAAAAAAACAAGAAAATGAATGTTTGTAGTACAGTGGCTGACTAACTATGAACTTGCTTGCCTCAAATGGTACGTGCGAGAAACTGAAGCACAGATGGAAGAATTTAAGAAACAATTTCCACGTATCAAATATTACGAAGTGGAGATTAAGGATCTTAATTCTCTTGCGAAGGTGCAAAAACTTTTAGATTTTTTTGGCTGCAAAGGGAAAAAATCATTAACTGAGGCAGTCGGAATACCAAGAAATATCAAGAAAACAAAGTTTGTTCCGACTTTTGTGTGACAATTTGTCTCACATATTAGTCTTTCAGCCTGTATTCCGCAATGGGGAAAAATGAAATGGAATTTATGGAGCTATCTTCTTTAAAATTCACAAGATTTATGTAATATTATATTGAAAATACGCCTCTTTACGGTTATCTTAATTGGCGAGTGAGTTTTAGTAACTAAAAAACAGGATATTTTAAACAGGATATTTTATGAAAAAAGCGAGAGTTGGGATTATTGGATTAGGTTTTATGGGGACCACGCACTTCGGGATTCACCAGGCAAACCCCAAGGCGCAGGTCATTGCCGTTGCAGACGTGGACAAAGTAAAGCTGACTGGTGACATCAGCGCAGTTGTCGGCAACATCGGCACTCGCGACAGCGATCAACTTGACTTTAGCGATATCAAAACTTATGAGAGTGCTTATGACTTGATCAACAACCCCGACGTTGATATGGTTGATATCTGTGTTCCGACATTTCTACACAAAAAATTTGCGCTGGCCGCCATTGCAGCTGGTAAACATGTTTTTCTTGAAAAACCATTTGCACGTAATCTCGACGAAGTTGAAGAGATTGCCGCAGCCGCACGCGCTTCTGATAAAAAGTTCAATGTCGGCATGTGTGTGCGGGCCTGGCCAGAGTATTACGATGCCCGTACCCGCTTCAAAGCCGGAGAGTTCGGTGCGCTCAAAAGCGCGAATTTCCGCCGCTTGTCTCCGAACATTGACGGCAATTCCTGGGAGAATTGGTTTATGAACAACGAGCGTGCTGGCGGTGCTATCCTTGACCTGCACATGCACGACATTGACTTAGTACGTTTTTTCTTTGGCAAACCGCATGCTGTCAGCGCATTCGGTTTACATGGCTTTCGCAGTGATAACGGAATTGATCATGTTTTCGCGCGCTATGACTTTGGCGACGGCACACTGGTCAGCGCCGAGGGCGGCTGGGCTGGTGCTAAAACCGTTCCTTTTGAGATGAGCTTCCAGATCATCAGCGAAAAGGCCACGGTTCGCTTGATGTCAGAAGGCTATAAAATCTACTGGGAAAACGGCAAGATTGAGAGCCCTGAGGTCAGCGATGCGGCGTTGCCGACCGGATGGCACCAGGAATTGGCCTATTTCGTCAATTGCATTCTTGACAACAGCGAGCCGGTAAAGTACCAGCAACTCGATGACTTAGTCGATTCCTTCAAGATGTATGCTGCGGAAATGGAATCAATTGAATCAGGAAAAACAGTAACCATTAACTATTGAGGTGATTGCATGAAATTCTACAAGGCATTAAATTATTGGGTATTCGGCGGGTTTGAGGGCGTGAAAACTCCTTACGAGCTGATTGATTTCGTTAAAGAACAAGGTCTCGACGGCGCAGAGCTGACTGTTGGCGATGCTCTTAGCATCGACATTACCGAAGCAGAGTGCAAGAAAATCCGCGATTATGCCGCGGCAAAGTCAGTTGGTCTGCGTAGCCTGGCCACCGGGTTTTACTGGGGTAAATCGCTCGGCACAGATGATGAAGCAGTACGTGCGGAAGCTTTGGAGTTTAGCCGTAAATATCTTCAGATCGCCAACTGGATTGGTGCTGAAGTGATTCTGGTTGTGCCTGGCGCAACCTGCGTAAAGTGGGATCCGTCTGTCCCGGTGGTACCATACCAGACAGTCTGGGACAAATCAATCGAATCGCTGAATGAGCTATTGCCGCTAGCAGAAAAACTCGGCGTAACCATTGCGCTGGAAAACGTCTGGAATCGTTTTTTGTTATCGCCAATGGAGTGGAAATTCTATCTGGATCAGTTCGATTCGCCGAATATCGGAATCTATTTCGATATGGCAAACGCTCTGATTTATGCACCCGCTGAAGACTATGTCAGCATTTTGGGCAAACGCGTCAAAGCGATCCATATTAAAAACTGGACCGGTGAGGATGCCGGCGGCGGACTCCGGGGTTTCGGTGACGATATCGCCGTTGGCGAAGTCAATTTTCCCGCACTACTGAATGAGTTGAAAAAAATCAATTATCGCGGCCCAATCTCGGCGGAAATGATTCCTTTTTGTCGTCTGCCCAACATGGTATTACCTGACTACGAACTCGCGGTCGCCACTGCTAAGCGTGTCAAAGAGCTACTATGAGTTTAACTAATATTGTCCCTTGAAACACCTTAGCAGGCTATTGGGCTTAAAACCCGAAAAGTTCCCGCATGAGCTTCAGCTTCCATTCGATCTGGGGGCGTCCGCCGCCGTATTCCATCGAGCACTCAAAGCCGAGGCGCGAATCGGCATCCACGAGGGGAAGTGCCGCTTCGGCATTGGCATATTCCTCGCGGGCGATTGCGAGAATCTTCGCGGAATCCTTTACCTCCCAGGCGAGGGCACCGCGTTTCAGGTTGATCGCGGTGCGGACGCTCCTGCCGATGTATTCGGCCAAAACCGCCATTTCCCGCGCCTTTCTCCGCTGCAGTCCAGAAAGTTTTTCCGCCATAGCGCGGAAACGAACCGTACCATCCATGAAACTTCCGGCAAGCGGTTCGATGAGCGCAATCTCATCCGGGATCTTCGTCGGCTCGTACATCGGCTCACCCCAGAGGATTTCCGTGTAGTTCAGGAAGCAGATATCGATGCCATACGCAGCGTAGGGTGCCTCGGGGAAGTCTTTGCGGTCAATGTGCTTGCCCCCGAAGTTGAACGGATACGCGGGACCGATCCGGAACGGACCGTACTGGTTGCCGAGCGTCGGCGGATGGTTGGCACCCGCCTCGGACCATGCCTGCCAGATGCGGACAACCTCGTCGGCGTTCTCCTCCCCGAAGTCGCGGGCGGCGATCTGCCAAACATGCTCGCCAAAGGGTATCCCACCCTCGGTGAAGGCCTCCTTGGCGAGTTCGGAAACAAAATTCGGGTACCAGCCGTAATGATGCGTTTCCATGAGTCCGGCAAGCCCCCACTCGTAACGCGCCTTGATCAGTGCCGACCACCGTTTCGCCCATTGGTGCGGATACGGCTGGTACGGAGACGTGCCGAAATCCCAAGTGTGCCCCCCTGTGTTGCACATTGTGTAGAGCTTGAGCCCCGCCGCCTTCGCCCGCTTTGCTTCGGAAGCGAACACTCTGCCAGGACCCGGACATGTGATCGTGTAGTCGCTCACGGACGTTTCAAAACCGTTTGACAGGGTGAACTTCTCGGGCAGTTCGAACGTGCTCAGGAGGACGGTGTTCTTCTTCGGCAGGGCATCAATGAGCGCGAGCCGCGGCTCTTCATCCGGGATCTTGGCCCAGTTGTAAGTCCAGAACAGGATCTCCATCCCCGGCGCATGTTTCCCAACCGCGCGTTTGACGCAGCGGAGCCAGTCGGGATAATCGCGGCAAGGGAACCAGCCCGGCGCCGGGCGCTTGTCGCCCCGCACCTGCTTGACCTCAAACGTATCCGAGCACGCACGTTCGTCCTTCGATGGAAAGCTGCAGCTCTCGCCGACGAGGACAAGTCCCTTCGCCTCCGGATACGCGCGGGCGATCTCACCGTAGGTCGAGTCGAAGACATCCTGCGCACCGGAATCGTCCGGATGGACGTAGGCCTTCACGGAGGTGTAGAGATAGACATCCACTCCGTGCGCCTTGGCGCGGCGGATGATCGCGTTCACGTCTTCGAACTCGGCGCAGCTCTTCGTCTTTCCAACTCTCCGAATGTAGATGAGAAGCGCATCATAGCCGTAATGCGCCATCCGCTCGATATACTTTTCCGGCGCCAGGTCCATGCCCCAGCCGGAGTGAATCATCCGCGGAGAAAACCGCGCCGTGCGCGTCTCAAATCCTTTCTTCAGGAAGGGTGCCCGCCTCAGGTTCATCAGGTCTTCGAGATGGTACAGTGCCTGCGCCGCAGTTCGCTCGTCCGCCGCCTGAATTTTCACGCCTCCTTCTTCCACCCCGATGCGGCTCGTCTTCTCCCCCACTCCCGCATCCAGAACCATCGCAACCTTCGCTACTTCGCAACTTTTACACTTTTCCGCTTCTCCGCTTTTCCGCTTTTCAACGCGTGCGCTCACGTCCATCGACACGTTCAGATAGTCGGTGAAATCGCATGCGGCGTTATAAAGGACCGCACCCGCATCTGCGGGAATCACGACCGCCACGCCATCCCGGAACGCGAACTCGTCCGTTGAGGGCTTGAGTGACACGTCGCGCCGCCCAGCCTCGTGTACAGTTTCAAGCGCCGCACGAAATTCGTAGGGCTTCTCAACCGCCGCACAAAAGGCGGCCGCAGTGCCAAGAATGGAGAGCCATACCGCCTTTTTCATGAGTACATCCTTTTCATTTGAAATTTGCCGTCGCGTAAAGCTCTTCGCGCCAGACATCGCCGATCGTGGGGGCGATGGAGCTTAGTTCGAGTTTGGGCGTATGCCGTCGCATCACCAAGTTCATCTTCCACATGTCGCCCGCCTTCGGAGGCTTGTCATAAAGCGCGGACCACGGCACGAAAAATTCCCCGTGCCACCAGCGTCCCTTCACCTCCGCCTTATAGACCGCCCCTTGCGCGGCGTAAGCGATATCCGGCGCACGGGGCTGGTCTACCTGCTTGTGCCACTCTTCCATCCGGCCGTCGCTCGTCATCGCGAAGCGGTAGACGTTCGCGGGCCTCTCGCCCGGCGCGAGGAAAAGCTCATAGGTGTCGCTCGCCTCGACCGTATCGGCGTTGAGGAACGGATTGTACGCATGCCGGAAAGAGAGATGCACCCCCAAGTCGTCCCAATGGCACTCTGTCACCGCGCCACGGGGCGAGATGCCGCCCGCGACGCTGAAAATCTTGAGCTGCGGTAGCCGCGTGGGCTCACGCCCGATTTCCAGCGTGGTGGTGCCGAAGCTCGCCTGATAGGCGGCTGTGTCCGCCAGCATTTTCCGGAAAGGAACGGCAAAATCGTCGAAGCGCTGACGGAACGTTTCGCCTTCGGGAAGCGCCTTTTCAGCGGCATCGAGTTCTGCTGCAAGAGCCCTGAGTACCGGTTTCGAGAGGGTCTGCGTGTTGAGCCGTTCATATTCGATGTAGGGGATACACCGGAAGGTCCGAAGAGGCACCATCGTATGCTTGAAATACGGACCTCGCTCAAACGCGGGCAGATAGTCCTTCTCCCAGCAATCAACGAGAATCCTGAAAAGCTTCACGAGATGCGCGCCCGCCTGGTCGCCGCAGGTGAGGCGGAAATAGTCTTCGATTCCCGCCGCCGCGTCGTACTCGGGATTCCACAGGGCGCGTTGGATGAGGTAGTTGCTGAGGAAGCTCTCATGCGAAATATCGCCGTCCTTGACCGTCCGCACGTTGCAGGTGTAGACGAACCGGTCCGAAAGATGCGGTGCCGTGGTACGCAGGAATTCGCCTTCGTAATAGCCGCGTAGCAGCTGCGGAACGAGTCCCGCGCCGGCGTAACTGAGGTCGTAGGTGTAGGCAACGGGCTTCTTGTCCGGCGCTGTGAGCCGGGCCCAGCCGTCGTAGACGGATCCAATCAGTTTGAGATACGCCTTGGACTTGACAAGCGCCGGTGTCCCGAGGCAGACGAGCATCTGCACGTTATCGGGAAGCTTCTCGATACTGCGCGGCGGCATCAGGTAGTTGGAGTACGCCATGAATACAATCGTTTTACCTGGCAGCTCTTCCTTCACGCGTCGGCCGAAGTAATCGTAGAAATATCCATAGATTTCACTCGCAACAGAGGCGATTTCGGGATTTTGCCTTGGGAACTTCCTCGCGCGCTCGTTATCGAAAGAGAGTTTTTTATCGCACTGTCCGAACCAGAGGTAGCGCGTGGACGGCGCCCATGTTGTTCCCCAGTACGAGTTCGTGCCGCTGGAGGCGTAGTATTGTTTGAAATCTTCCACGAGAATGTCGGCGAGTTCCGGATTGGTGCAGTCGAGGAAATTGTTGCCGTAGACCTTATCATCCTGCCAGAGCTTCCCTGCCGAATCGCGGAAGAAGATCGTTTCCAATTTATCCGGATGCGCCTCCGCGAGGTCGAAGGGACGCGGTGCCTCGCCGCCGAAGAAATCTGTGGAAACGCCGCCGCGCCAGTTCTCATTATCGCGCCAACGCATCTGGTAGCGAGGATGGTCGCGATAGGCGCACGGCGCGAGCGTCAAATCGCGGCAGGGAGGCATGATGTCCCAAAGCCCCTTGCCCTTGAGTGTGAAGCGCCGCACGCCGAGGAAGCGCTCGACAAAATCGACGGCACCCCACTGCGTGCCGTTGCAGGAGAGGCGGCTGCAGCGCCAGTTGTAGAGGTCGTAGAAGCCTGAAATCGCGAAGCCGTCCATGCCGGCGATCACGACGCCCTTCTCGAAAGTGCGAAGTTCGAAACCCTCACGTGGAAATTCGTCCGGTTTCATCCCGAGCACTTCGGACCACTTCGTCTTGCCGACCGCGATCACGTACGGGAATTCCGCCGCCTTGGGGTCGTCCGCTTCAAGTACGGCGGGCTTCATCCCGGTGCATTTCTGGAAGCAATCCGCAAGCGTGTGCGCCGCCGCCCACACTGAATCACGCTTGCATTCTTTGAGCGTCTGTCCGTCAGGACCCCGCACCGCCGCCTCAGCCTTGAAATCACCGACAATAGCGAAGCGGAGCTCACCGTTTTCGACGAGCTTCAAAGGTTCATGGACAGCCGCCGCAAGTCTTTCCACTGACGGCAAGGCGCGGTTCGCCATCGGGTCCGCCTCGCCGCGGACCGCGAAGGCGCCGAACGCCGCGCAGACGAACAATGCCGTGCTAATCGTTGAAGCGCATCTTGCCATAGAGATCGTTCCATCGGTTGTTATTGAGCGTGGGGCTCAAAGAAGTTGTTTCTGCGGGGGAGGTGCGGTTGGAGATGATGTTCACCTTCCAGATGTCACCCTTCCTGGGCGGAGCGTCGAAAAGTCCTGTCCAGGGGATAAAAAGGCGCGCTTTCCAACCTGTGTCAGTGTGTTCCGTCTTACAGACAAATCCCCTGCACTTCCAGTCGTGATCCATCTTACGCGGCTGATCAATCTGCTTATGATAGTCCTCAAAGATACCGTTCGATCCGACTGCGAACTGGTAGAGGTTCGCCGGATCCTCTCCTGGTGCAAAGAAGAGCTCGACCGAGTCGCCGTCGAAGATATGCTTGCCGTCCTTGAATGGAGAGGGCGAGTGGAAGTCGAGTGTAAGTCCCTCGTCGGACCAGCACAGCTCAGCCGTGGGCACGGGCCCCTGCGGCTCGTCGCCGACGAACGCCTGCTTGAATACCGGCACGGATGTCGGCTTGCGCCCGATTTTGAAATCAGGATAGACGATCCGCTGGAATCCAAGCGCATCCGCGAAAGTCTTGCGATATGGCTGCGCGAACTCTGCGAAGCGCACCTTGCGCTCCGGATCGTTCTCGAGCGCCTTTTCCGCAGCGTCAAGCTCGGCGTTAAGCCGTTTCACCACCTCTTCCGTGAGTGTTTCGGTGTAGAAACGGGTAAACATCATGTAGGGTATGGACCGGAGCCGCTCTCCGAGATAAGGATCCGAGGCGACGGCGGGAATATAGTGTTTTGTCCAGCGTTCGACAAGCTGGTCGCAAAAGCGGGAAAGATGCGCGCCCGCCTCGGTGCCAAAAAGCGCGGTCATGTAATCGCGAATGCCCGCCCGCACATCGTAATCCGGATTCCAGTGGCAGCGGTAGGTAAGATAGGCGGCGAGGATGTTCTTGGTCGAAAACCGTCCGATACAGGGATAGGAGAGTCCTTCCGCTGTGCGGTTTTTGACGCGCTTGAAGAATTCGCCCGCGAAAACACCTGTCATCAGCTGCGGTACTGGACCGCCATTCTCGGAATAGTTCAGGAGATAGAGATAAGGCACACACTTCTTGTCCGGCGCGCAGAGCGCGTTCCAGTCGGCGTAGACCTGCTCGACTTCGCGCATGTAAGCCTCGCTGCGAACGAGCGCGGGCGTGCCGATGCAGGCGAGGATCTGGACGTTGTCTGGAAACTTTTCGATTGTCCGCGGCGCCTTAAGGTAGGTTGAATACGCCATGAGGACAAGTGTCTTGCCGGGCAGTTCCGCGGCCACGCGCTGCGCGAGATGGCTGTTGAAATGTCCCACGAGTTCGCTCGTGACATCGCAGTCAATGGCGTTTTCGCGGAGGTGTTGCTTCGCACGCGGTGTATCCATCTTCATGCCGCGGTCGCACTGTCCGAACCATAGGTACCGCGTGGACGGCGCATGGGAGGCCTTCCAGTAGGTGCCGGTTCCGTTTTGCGCGTAGTACTGCTTGAAATCGTCCACGAGAATGTCGGCGAGTTTCGTATCGGTGATGTCGAAATAGTTTTTAGAATAAACCTGCGGATCATACCAGAGAGTACCGAGTGAATCGCGGAAGAACATATCCTCAATGCGGTCGGGATGCGCCTTCGCGAGATCGTAGGGATGCGGCGCCTCGCCGCCGAAAAAATCCGTTGAAGTCGCGGCGCGCGCATTCTCCCCTGCGTAGCCGGAACGAAAGAGGTAGCGCGGATGGTCCTTGTAAGCGCAGGGCGCGAGCGTCAGATCGGCGCAGGCGGGTGTCACGTCCCAGAGACCGTCCTTGGAAGTCGCGAACTGGCGGAACCCGAGGAAGCGCTCGCAGAAATCGACCGCGCCCCACTCCGTGCCGTTGCAGGTGAAGCGGCTGCAGCGCCAGTTGTATAGATCATAAAATCCGGGAATGGAGAAGCCGTCCATGCCGGCGATCGCGACGCCCTTCTCAAACGTACGCACCTCAAAGCCCTCGCGCGGGAGTTTGTCCGGCTTCATTCCAAGCGCCTCAGACCACTTGGTCTTGCCGACAGAAATTACGTAAGGATAGTTCGCCGCCTTGGGGTCGTCCGCTTCGAGCACGGCGGGCTTCATCCCGGTGCATTTCTGGAAGCACTCGGCCAGCGCGTTCGCCGCACGCTTCACCGAATCGCGACTGAACTTCCTGAGCGTCTGTTCTTCCGGACCACGCACGTCCGCCTCGGCCTTGAAGCCGCCCACGATCGCGAAACGGATCTCGTTGTTCTCGACGAGCTTCAGGGGCGCATGGCTTTCCGCTTTCAGAGTCTCCACTGGGGGCAGAGCGTTGTTCTCAACAAGCTGTGGTTGCGCGGACAATGCGAACGTAAGCGCCGCAAGCAGCAGAATCACAGATTTCAGGGATGACGACTTGATCATTGTATTTTCCTTTTTTCAACAGAGGGTATAACCAGCTTGTTTGTCCTTAAAAACATATTTTCGTTGCCACATAAAGTGGAATACGACAACTTATTGCTAATTAACAAATATTAACGTGCCGGTCTGTCGAACAGTCAGCGTAACCGTGTTTGCGGTGTAACCGACTTTAAATATGGTACCCCCTACATCGATAATATCCCCATCCTGCAGGACCGACCCGTCATATGCAAAACGGTTGTATGTCGCGTGCAGCGGACTGGCCGTCATGAGCGTGTACACATCGCCTGGCTTATATACAAAATCGGCCCCCTTCTCGACTGTCAGAACTGCATCTCTGATCCTGCCCTCGCCGCTCGCCGTCATAAGTGCCGTATTGTTTGCATCCCCCTGCCACAAGACCGCATTAAAAACCACATGGCTTTGCAAGTCGCTTTTAACGGATTGTATACGACCGCCATCGATCCGCAGCGTACTGTTTGAATACACAACAAAATCGCCGTTTTCAACCTCCACGAGCCCACCACTCTCAACGGATACTAAGCCTTGGCTTTTGTTGAAGCCGACATAAACAGTACCTGAACCGCCCCAGCGAAGCACTCCGTTGTCCCGAACAATCAACTGATCGGTTGTATTGGTGGAGTACCCCACATAAAGGTTTCCGGTTGTACCGCTCTTCTCAACAACTCCGTCGTTCTCAATAATCAGTGTTCCCTGCGATGTGTTAGCCGAATATCCTAGAATCACATTCTTCTCACCAGGCGCCAGCAATTTAGAGCCATTTCCCGTCACCGAAACCGTCCCGGTACCATGGCGGCCTATACTCATATACTGAGTTGTCAACCGGGCATCAACCACACCGCCGGAAGAGATATTAAGTAACCCATTACCACCGACCGCTTCGCCGACAAAAAAATAGGCTCCGTTATGAACCAGCAACCCGTTATCCGTAACATTCAGCTCTGCCGTTGAATGCTTCTTGGTAGAGAGCAGGATACTTCCCAGAAGATTGGAGTAGACTGAATTCGAGCCAGTGACAGTCAGTTTTGACGGATAGTTCGTGTAATCCTCGTGCGGACTGTTGTCGCCCACTGTCAAAGATGTTCCTGAGCAACTACTGATGACTCTGCCACCGTCCTGAACAATCAGCTCACCGGCACCCTTATTACTGCCAACATAAATCCGAGTAGAGGTATCATGCAAGTATGTTGCACCGGCTCCGATGATAACTTTCGGGACATAATTGAATTCATTATATCCTATATTATTGCGGCAGAAAGTCCAGCGCGAACCAGCAGTTTTAATTATGGCGCTGTCCAGAAGACACGCTAAAGCGTGAACTACATGCCGCTTTTAATCGGTTTACGATAGCGGCGACGATGCTGGTGGGCGAGCCCCCGCATGATCCCAATCGTCCACCAACCTTGCTTGCCACGCCGAACGACTGGAAGGCGGGCCGCACAGCATCGTCAACCAGCATCGGGTGTAGTAGCCGCTCTATGAGCGGCATGTGTCGCTCATAGAGCGACTACTACACCAACCTCTGTGTCGCTCATAGAGCGATTACTACACCAACTCTGTGTCGCTCATAGAGCGACTACTACACCAACCTCTGTGTCGCTCATAGAGCGACTACTACACCAACTCTGTGTCGCTCATAGAGCGATTACTACACCAACCTCTGTGTCGCTCATAGAGCGACTACTACACCAACTCTGTGTCGCTCATAGAGCGATTACTACACCAACCTCTATGTCGCTCATAGAGCGACTACTACACCAACCTCTGTGTCGCTCATAGAGCGATTACTACACCAACTCTGTGTCGCTCATAGAGCGATTACTGTATTAGAGTTAGACGATTTCACAAACAGACAACTTTTAGGAAAAAACAATTAATAGTTTTTTCTAGTCGCGTGTTATGACTCCATACTGAGCCAGCCGTATTTATCCGCAATCTTAAAACACTCCTCCAGCGGCTTGATCCCGCCCGTACAGGTTGGATCTGAGAGGTTGGAAGCCGCGACGCAGGCTGCCATTCGCAAACACTCCGCGATAGGCTTGCCATCATGCAATCCCATCAAAGCGCCAGCAGCAAAGGCATCCCCGGCACCGACAGTGCCGAGAATATAGTGCGGCGGCACATTGACGCTGCCCAGCAGCGTCTCTTCGCCGTTCACATGACGTGCCATGGCTCCGGCGGGAAAGTGAACGATCACCCACTCCCGCACCCCTAGCTCAAAAATACGGGCGACAGCTTGGGAGAGGACGGCCAGATCAACTTTACCGTTTTTCTTAACCTCCACCCCTGTAATCTTGGAGGCCTCAAATTCATTGATGATCAGGTAATCAACATAGGGCAGCACCGGAGAGACCACCGGCATAAACCTGTCGCTATCCTCGCTGACCACATCAACCGCTGTTTTAAAACCCAGATCGCGGGCTTTTTTAAGCAGTCGCGCCGCGCCGGTGCTGCCATCCTCCGCAATCACATCCAGTGTGTCGAGCAGCAGCAGATAACCGAGATTGAAGATCCGGGCATTGGAGCGTTCTAGATCAAAGTGGCTCTCGCCCAACAGGGCGTTGGCACCGCGCATATGAAAGAAGGTGCGTCGTCCGGTGGCTTGCACTGTCATCACATCCGTGTAGGATGTCGGCACCTTCTTGGTCTTATGGATCTGTGATACATCAATCCCGAAGAAGGTGCAGTCATCCATAATCATACGACCGTTTTCATCATCGCCTACCAGTCCGACACCCTGTAACGGGAAGGTGGCTCCCAGCTTTGCCAGATCGATCAGGACATTGTAGGGTGCCCCGCCGGTTCCCTGGCTCTGACTCAGTATATTAGCCAGTGTCTCCTGCGTTGGGTAAAAATCCACCATTTTAACGTGATCGATGATCCAGTTGCCACCTGCCAAAATACCTTCGCGCCCTTTATTGCAACTCATTTAAACCTCCTATAAGTTTCTAGTAAATTAAAACTGCTATTGCGATTACAAAGGCCGCTACGGCCCATAAAGACATCCTGACTAATAGGATATGACAAAACTATACTAAAGGAGGCGGGGATGGACAAGAACTTAAAAATTTATTTTCGTAAAACTTCCGCATCTTCGAACACCATGGCTATTCCCACGATTCAGTCCCCCACCTTGAATACTTGAATATGACCCAGTAGCGTCCCATAGGACGCTTAGGCGATTAGGGGTTTAGGCTGTAGGCTATTAGGTGAAATGCTCATTACGCATATTTTTTTATAAGCAAACGGTACCGTCCGGGAAAACGGTGAGTGCCTGATTTTATGCAAAAAAGGGCCTTTTTTGGTAAAACCTAAACGCCTACAGCCTAAAAACCTAAACACCTGCATCCCTGTGGGATGCTAGTGAATATGACCTTCTCATTTCTGGACCTTCCGTAACGTATGCTCCACCGATAAGACTTGCCTATAACTCGGCCATTTTATCACAGTTTCGTGTCTGTAACTCGGGGTCGGGGTCGCTATCGGAATCGGTATCGAAAAACGTACTAGGTCGACCCCGATTCCGATACCGACCCCGACTCCG